>Ga0256914_1001815_pt1 | contig 18537 bp, 15 predicted proteins | sample HulkmetaG_FD_191571 | JGI IMG/M metagenome (GOLD analysis project Ga0256914, IMG submission 191571) | Hydrothermal chimney microbial communities from Main Endeavour vent field at the Juan de Fuca Ridge, Pacific Ocean - Hulk | ecosystem: Environmental > Aquatic > Marine > Hydrothermal vents ... | reverse complement strand
ATTACCAAATTAAAAATTACCAAATTGAACCCTGAAAAGTTCACGATCAAGGATACGATCAAGGGTGATAGAAATGGTAGAAAGGAAGAAGCTCGAAATTCCGGAAGGAGTTAAGGTCAAGGTTAGTGAAGGAGAAGAATACGACTTCCCGGTGGATATCTCCCCGATGCACGAGGGAGAGAGGATAAGGAAAGGAGACATGTACGTTGAGCTGGCTGGACCTAAACAGCCCGGATTCGAGCTGGTCATGGCTCTGCCAGCAGAGGAAGTAGAGGACATGAAAGTAACACTCGTAGGAAAGGATCTTGACGAGCTGGAGGAGGGAAAGGCTCATCCATTTGCCATGATATACTACGTGGCCGGAGAAAAAATAGACAACGACCTCGAGCCAATAATTGAAAGGAGGAATCACGACTTCCAGAACTACATAGAGGGAGTAATGCACCTGAACCAGAGGTACGACGTATGGGTAAGAATAGGAAAGAACGCCGTTGAAAAAGGACTAAAAAGTCTGATAACAATAGCCAAGGCAGTAATGCTACTGTTCAAAAACGAAATGCCATTCATAGAGAAAATTGAGGCCGTTTACGCCACCGATAAAGAATTCGTTGAGAAGGCTCTTAAAGAGGTCGCAATGCCAATATTTGAGGAGAGAGATGCAAGGGTTGAGTCCCTGCACGACGAGGATGTGGACGAATTTTACTCCTGCACGCTCTGTCAGAGTTTCGCTCCTTCAGATGTCTGCATAATAAGCCCGGACAGGCCGTCACTCTGCGGAGCTATAACATGGTTCGATGGCAGGGCTGCTGCGAGAGTTGATCCCGAGGGTCCGAACAAACCCGTACCCAAAGGAGAGATAATCGATCCAATCGGAGGAGAGTACAGCGGCGTAAACGAGTTCGCAAAAACTGAGAGTGGTGGAGTTACGGAGAGAATAAAGCTCCACAGCTTCCTTGAATGTCCTCACCCATCCTGCGGGTGCTTTGAAGTCATCGGGTTCTACATGCCAGAGGTTGATGGGATTGGATGGGTTCACAGAGGATTTCCAGAGCCAGCACCCAACGGGCTTACGTTCTCGACAATGGCAGGACAGACGGGTGGAGGAAAGCAGGTAGTCGGATTTCTGGGAATTGGCATCAGCTACTTCAGAAGCAAGAAGTTCATTCAGGCTGATGGAGGATGGTACAGGGTTGTATGGATGCCGAAAGAGCTGAAGCAGAAAGTTCTACAGTACATACCTGAAGACATGAGGGATAAAATCGCAACAGAAGAGGATGCAAAAACAATGGATGAGCTTAGAGAGTTCCTGAAGAAAGTTGACCATCCCGTCGTTAAAGGAGTTGTAAGGCCTGTTGACGGGCAAAAGATAACGGAAGGCTGGGTTGAAGAGGAAGAAGAGGAAACAGCCGAGACGGCAGAAGGAGAGGAGACGGAAGGAGTTCAGCCTGAAACGGTGCAGCAGCCAATGTCAATGCCGATGCAAACGATGCAAACAATGCCAACCATGCCAGTAATGCCCATGCAGCTACCACTCCAGCAGACCGGACCAACTATCAAGCTAATAATAAAGAATGCCACGATCTCAATAGACAAGATAATCGTTAGAAGAGAGGAAGAAAAGAAGAAGAAAGGAGGAGAAAAGAAGTGAGAATCGTACTGAGCGGGGCAAGTATCCGTATAGAAAAAGTTGAGTTTCTGAAAGAGAGTCCCTCAAAACCCTCAAAAACCACAACTACCTCAAAAAACCGGAAGGATGGAAGAAAGTAGAGAAAAAAGAAGTAGAGAGGTGAATCGGGATAATAGTCGCAGTTACAGGTAAGGGCGGCACAGGAAAAACCGTATTTGCCGCAATGCTGATAATGTACCTCTCCAAAAAGGGTTCCCTGCTTGCAGTAGATGCCGATCCCGACTCTAACCTGCCAGAAGCTCTGGGTGTGGAAGAAGAGATTGAGAAAACACTTGGAGAAGTTAGAGAGATATTCCAGCGAACGAGAGATGAGATAAGAGGAGATAAGGAAGTGTGGTTCGAGGCAAAAGTTTTCGAGGCTATAAACGAACTCGACGATTTCGACATGGTGGTTATGGGAAGGCCGGAGGGCGAGGGCTGTTACTGCTATACAAACAACCTGCTCAGGGGGATACTGAGGAAGTTCATGAAACATTACGACTATGTCGTTGTTGATTGCGAGGCAGGTTTAGAGCACTTCAGCAGAAAAACTATCGATAAAGCCGATTGCGTAATAGTCGTAACCGACACATCGGCCAAGGGCTTGAAGACTGCAGAGAGAATATATGAACTTATGGACGAGCTCAAACTTGATGCAAAGAAGGGGCTTGTAGGTAACAAGGTTTTCGATAAAAGAGGAGAGGAAATGATCAGGAAGTTCGCTGAAAAAACAGGTGTCAGGTTTCTTGGAGCACTTCCCTTCGACAAAACGCTCGTAGAACTTGAAATGGAGGGGAAAAGTCTGAAAGTTTTGCCTGACTGTGAATTCAGGAGGAAGTTTGAAGAGGTGGCGAAAAGGTTTGAGGAGTGGTGTTGACGAGTGTTGTGTTAACAAGTAAAGCAGAAGTTTCAGAGGATTCAGAGGAAAAGTTCCAGAGGAGGTGAAAAATGGGTAAAATAACTCTTGAAGAAATACTCAAGCTCCTTTCCAAGTACGATGTTGAGGAGCTTGAAGGAGTAAAGATCGATGGAGATATTGAAATAGAGATAGAGGGGTCTGCCGGAATAGATCCCCAGTACCTGCAGGCTATAGGAATGGAGCTGGGGATGGCTGCATTTCACCTTGCAAGAGCTGCCATGATGCTTGGTTTCCCCGTTCAGCAGCTGTTTGGGAGTTCAGAGGGGTTTCTGACACAGCCTTTCTTACAGCCCCAGCCACCTCAGGCAGCTCAGACAGCTCAGGTTACTCAGGTTACTCAGGCTGTCCCTCCAGAGGAAAAAGTAGAGCTGATAAAGAAGAAGTTCGAACCGTACAAAGTCGAGTGGAGCGGATACGTTGAAGAAGTTCAGCTTGGAGCTACTCCAAAGGAGGGTGGGACGAGAAAGTACACGATAAAGCTCGGCGGTGAAAGGAGTTTGCCTTTCTACATATTCGATGCTCCCCAGCCAAACCTGCCTGCAGTGTCCATAGACGTGTTTGACAGGCCTGTTCCTCTTCCAAAAGCTGTCAGAGTTCATTACGAGGATGTCATGGGTCATCCGGACGAATGGGCGAGAAAAGTCGTGAAGAAGTTTGGAGCTGATGCAGTTACAATCCACCTGATCAGCACCGACCCCCTGCTTGATGACACGCCCCCTCACGAGGCTGTGAAAACTGTAGAGGAAGTTCTACAGGCTGTAAAATGTCCGATAATCGTAGGTGGAAGCGGTAACAAGGAGAAAGATCCAGTACTGCTTGAGAAAGTTGCCGAAGTTGCAGAGGGTGAAAGGGTACTTCTTGCAAGTGCAACTCTCGACATGGACTGGGAGAGAATCGGAAAGGCCGCAAAAGAGCACGGACACTGCGTTCTCGCATGGACGCAGATGGACATAAACAGCCAGAGAACTCTGAACAGATACCTGCTGAAGAGAGTTGGACTTCCAAGAGACAGCCTCGTAATGGATCCTACTACTGCAGCTCTCGGGTACGGACTGGACTATGCTTATTCGAACATGGAAAGGGCAAGAATTGCTGCTCTGAAGGGTGATGAGGATCTGGCATTCCCCGTTTCAAGTGGTACAACCAATGCCTGGGGTGCAAGAGAGGCTTGGATGAAGGAATCCCCGCTTGAAGGAGATTACTCTTGGGGTATGAGAGAGCACAGAGGGCCTTTGTGGGAGATTCTGACAGGATTGACGCTATCTCTGGCTGCAGTGGACATATTCATGATGATGCACCCGGTCAGCGTTGCGGTTCTCAAGGAGCTGATACACACGCTTGGAGGTAAAAAGGAAGTTGATGTCGAGGTGGAGGACTGGATAACGGCTGAAATTTGATTTTGTTACCTATACCTAAAGTTACCTATACCCAAAGCCAGATAGCTGGAGAGGTTAAAAATGAAGGCGAAAAGCCCCCTTGAAATTTACAAGCTTCTCCCCGGAACTAACTGTGGGGAGTGCGGTTACGACACATGCATGAGCTTTGCCGCTCACGTCCTGGATAGAACTGCAAAAGTCGAGGACTGTAAACCGCTTGTAGAGCAGGCAAAAAAGAGCAAGAAAGCTGCAGAGAAACTGAAAAAGCTAAAGGAGATGACAGCTCCTGAAATAGATGAAGTCATCATTGGCAAGGATCTCAAGATAGGTGGAAAGGAAGTTCTCCACAGACACGAGCTCACGTTCTTCAATCCTACAGCATACTTCTTCGACGTCAGCGACACGATGGATGAAAAGACGATAGATGAGAGATGCAGCAGAGTTGTTGAGTACAAGAAGTTTTACGTTGGAAAGTACCTGACACTCGACGGAATAGCAGTCAGATGCACATCAAACAACCCGGATCAGTTCGCAGAAGTGGCAAAGAAAGTTGCCGGATATGGAAAGCCGCTGATACTCGTGTCCCTTGATAAGGAGTGTATGGAAAAGGCTCTGAAAGCAGTTGGAGACACGAATCCACTTATTTACGCTGCAACACCGGAAAACTGGAAGGATTTCTTCAAACTCGCCAAGAAATATAAAGTGCCTGTGACTGTCAGGAGTAAGGATCTTGACATGCTGAAAAGTCTGGCTGCCACGTTCAAAGCCCACGAAATTCCGGTGGTGATAGACCCCGTAACTGAGCCTGTGGGGAAGGGTCTGCAGAAAACGTTCGAGAGAGTAGTTCAGCTCAGGAGAACGGCCATACTCGGACAGGACAAGGACATAAACTGCCCGATAATGGTAACGCCAATAGCTGCATGGATGGTGGAGGGAGATGATGTCGGAAAGATGTACTGGGAGACAGTGATAGCAGGGCTTTTCACTGTGAAGTACGCGGATATCATGATACTGCACAGCGTCGAACCACACTCAATAATGCCCCTTGTAACGCTCAGAGCGAACATATACACAGATCCAAGAACTCCAGTCCAAGTAGAACCGGGATTGAGAGCTATAAACAACCCGGACAGAAATTCCCCCGTCCTGATAACTACGAACTTTGCCCTGACATATTACACAGTCGAGAGCGACCTGCAGAGCTCCGGGGCGAGCGGGTGGCTGCTTGTTCTCGATACTGGAGGGCTTGGTGTCGAGGTTAGCGTTGCCGGAGGACAGTTCACGCCAGAAAAGGTCAAGCAGTTAATGGAGGAAACAAAGGTTGCTGAAAAGGTTGACCATCGATATCTCGTCATCCCCGGACTTGCTGCAAGACTGCAGGGCGCACTTGAAGATGAGACGGGCTGGAAGATACTTGTAGGGCCTACAGATTCTGGCAGGTTAAAGGCATGGCTGGAGCAGAACTGGCCACCGGAGGATATTGAGGCCAAGCATTAGCCTCAAGCATTTGTCATTTTATGACATTAGAGAATGAAAGGCAAACTGCAAAAATATGCAAAAATATCAGCAGTAAAACCCCTCAAAAAACTCCTTTACAGTGTCCCTTATCGAAACTACATCACCGATAACAACTATTGCCGGGGAGGAGAGCCCCTCTTTCTCAGCTACATCGGCAATATCCTCAAGTTTTGAACACACAACCCTCTGCTTTTCGCAGCAACCCCACTGTATCACGGCAGCAGGAGTTTTCGGATCCTTCCCGTGCTCAATTAACTTTTCCACGTTTTCTCTCAGATTTGCCATACCCATGAGTATGACGATCGTTGCATTTAGTTTAGCCAGAGCATCCCAGTTCAGCCTCTCTCTTGCCTGCCTTCCGGTTACAAAAACGACCGCAGGGTCAAATTTCCTGTGTGTTAACGGTATCCCCGCACATGCCGGGGCTGCTATTGCGGAGGATATCCCCGGAACAACAGCAAATCTCACACCGTTTCTGGCAAGGTACTCCATCTCCTCTCCACCTCTGCCGAATATGAAGGGGTCCCCAGCCTTAAGCCTGAGAACTTTCTTTCCCTGCCTCGCAAGCTTTACAAGCAGTTCGTTTATTTCATCCTGCTTCATTCTATGCCTTCCAGCTCTCTTTCCAGCATCGACTTTCTCAGCCCTGCTCTTATCGATTAACTCCCTGACTTTTTCTCCAAGAAGTTCATCGTGAACTATAACATCAACTTCGTCCACCAGCCTTCTTACTGCATCGCTGAATACATTTCCACATCCAGCCCCGGCTATGTAAACTATCCCGGCTTCAATCCCTTTCTTCTGCAAAATTCACTACCTCCCCTTCATTATCCTCTCACAATCAGCCTTTACGTTTTCCGCAATTTCTCTTGCCTCCTCAACAGCACTGTCTCTCCTGATTCTCTCCTCCACCCTGATGTCGTCCTTTTCTCTGCGAGCATATATGTGAAAAACGAGATTGACAACATTTCCATCAACACAGGCGTATATTCCAGCCGGAACTGCACAGCCAATTCCAAGAGTTTCAAGAACTGCCCTCTCCACCTGAGCCTCGCAGAACGTCTTTTCGTGGTTCATAAATGCAACAGTATCCTCCTCACCCCTCCTTGTCTCCACTGCAATTATCCCCTGAGTTGCAGATGGAACAAATATCTCTGGATCAAGCACCTCTCTCTTCACATCAATTCCAAGCCTTATTAAACCAGCCTCCGCAAGCAGTATCGCATCGTACATTCCCTCTTTCAGTTTCCTCAACCTCGTATCAACGTTACCTCTGAGGTTCTTTACCCTTAGATTTGGATAGTTTCGCTTTATCTGGGCTTCTCTCCTCAAACTTGAAGTCCCAACAACGCCTCCAGCTTTATTAAGGTCAGTAAGGGATTTCCCGTCCTCTCTGAGTATAGCACAGTCGCACGGGCTCTCTCTTTCAAGAACTGCGGCTATCGCTCCTTTAATTCTGGATGGTACATCCTTGTAGCTGTGCACAGCCAGATCGATCTTCCCCTCAACGAGAGCGAGATCAAGAGTCTGAACGAACGCACCAACTCCCTTGAATTCGTGAAGTGGCCTGTCTTTCAGCACGTCTCCTCCAGTTCTGATTATTCTGATCTCAACCTCGTAACCTTCACTTTCAAGGAGTTTTACGACCTTCTCCGTCTGAGCGAGAGCGAGCTTGCTTCCCCTCGTCCCAACTACAATTTTCTCAGGCATGCTCTCGCTACCTCAACCGTCCTCTCAATATCCTCATCCCCATGAGCCACGCTAACAAAGCACGTCTCATACTGCGAGGGAGGTAAAAACACTCCATCCTTCAGCATCTCGGAGAAGAACTGCAGGAATTTAGAGGCATCAAGCTTCAGCGCCTGAGAGTAATTCTCCGGTGTTTCTCCGAAGTATATGCAGAACATTGACGCTATGTGTCCGGCGGAATAACCAAGCTTTTCGAGTTCTGGCTGTATTCCTTCAACTATCGCCCTCGTTTTCTCCTCAAGCTCCCTGTAAGGCTTATTGTCCACCAGATATCTGACAGTTGTGTAACCTGCTGTCAGCGTTAACGGATTTCCGCTGAAGGTGCCGGCCTGATATACAGGGCCAAGAGGTGAAATCATCTCCATTATCTCCTTTCTTCCACCGTAGATGCCCACAGGCAATCCACCGCCGGCAATTTTGCCAAGAGTTGTTAAGTCAGGTTTAACACCGTAGTACTTCTGTGCTCCTCCCTCGCTAAGTCTGAATCCGGTTATTACCTCATCGAAAATCAGCAAAACGTCGTTTTCACTGGTAACCTTCCTGACTTCCCTGAGGTAGTTCTCCTCCGGAAGTATAAGAGAGCTGTTACCCATAACGGGTTCGAGAATCATTGCCGCTATGTCGTCGTTCTTTTCAAGCAGGTTTGCAAGGCTCTCAACATCGTTGTAAGGCACCTGATACGTGTGCTTGACGAACTCCTGTGGAACTCCGGCAGAGTTTGGAACACCGTGAGTTGTAGCACCACTTCCAGCCTTCACAAGAACTGCATCATGGGCTCCGTGAAAACTCCCCTCAACCTTGACTATCCCGTTCTTTCCGGTATACCCTCTTGCAAGTCTTATAGCTGCCATGGTAGCCTCACTTCCAGTATTTACGAATCTCAGCATTTCTATTCCCGGATAGAGCTCTGTTATCAGCTCAGCAAACCTGACTTCAAGCTCTACCGGAGTTCCATAGAGCCAGCCCTTCTCAACCTGTTCAAGAATTGCCCTTTTTACTTCTTCATGAGCGTGACCGAGTATCAAAGGACCGTAAGCAAGGCAGTAGTCAATATACTCGTTTCCGTCAACATCATATATTCTGCAGCCTTTCGCTCTTTCCGTGTAGAAGGGATATGGCTTTATTGCTCTGACGGGTGAGCTCACACCAGCAGGCATTAACTCTACAGCCTTTCTGTAGAGCTCTTCAGACTTAGTCATGTTCCGAAGGATTAAAAGAAGCTATTTAACTTTTGTCCGTTTAAGCCAGTATTCAGCCATTCAGTGGCTGTAAAGATGTTAAAGATGTTAAAGATGTAAGCTACAAATAAAAGGACTTAAAAGTGCTCCAGAATTTCGTTCATCTCTTCAGCTTTCTTTTTCAGGACTTCTATACCTCTCCTCAGAATTTCTCTGGCCGGCATTGAGCCGACGCTTTCTATCGTGAACAGATAGCTGTCCGTCTCCTCAACATCTATCGCATTTTCCTCACAAACGTTGACGCAGCTCATGCACATGGAACACCTGAGTACATCTTTTACCTCAACCCTGCCATCTCTAACTTCAAGCACGTTTCTTGGACATGCGTCAACGCACTCACCACATCCATCACACTTCTCGCTGACGTTTATCTCCGGGATAATTCTGTAAGCACATATGGAGACAGGTTTCCATTTGGCATGTTCCTTTCCAGTGCCAAGCCTCGCAACAGCCTCAATCATCAGCTGCTGACCTTCATACAGCTCTACCACAGGTATATTGTCGTAAACCGGCTTTGTTTCGGGATCATCGGAAACAAAATCCCCGGAATATACAGTTCTTGGGCCTTCTGCGTTGAGCCTCAGGGAAACCTGACATCTGGGACAGCCTTCTCCCCCGCACTCACATTCATGTGGAAGGTTGAACCTGTCAACGTCGGTTTTAAGAGGGATCAGACCAATCCTGTGTGCAAGCATTTCATCATACAGATATGAAGTATTCATGTAAACATTGACGTAGTCAACAGCCATCGTGGGTACATGAGCCATCATGGCTCTCCTGATTGAGTTTACAAGAGCTATAGGTGCTCCCCTGATTATGAAAACTACCTTTTCCGGCCTGTCCTCTATGAACTCAAGCTCCATAGAAACACCTGCAGTGCGAGGGAATATAAAAATTAATTAGCCAGAATTAAACTCTCCTGCCCCTCTTGCCACCCGGCGGCCTCGTTCCATCGTGCGGTATTGGTGTAACGTCTTCAATCCTGCCGATTTTGAGGCCTGCTCTCGCAAGAGCTCTTATGGCTGCCTGAGCTCCCGGCCCGGGAGTTGTGTGTTTGTTACCACCCGGGGCCCTTACCTTTATGTGAACGCCCTCAATACCTTTTTCCTTGGCTATCTCAGCCACTCTCAGAGCTGCCTGCATTGCAGTGTAGGGGTTGCCCTCATCCCTGTCAGCCTTGACTATCATTCCACCGCTTATCCTTGCTATTGTTTCGCTGCCAGTTATGTCAGTTATCGTAATTATCGTGTTGTTATAGCTGCTGAATATGTGAGCTATACCCCATCTGCCCTTGCCCTTCTTTTTCTCAGCCATATCATTTACCTCCTCCTCTTTTTAGATTGCTTACAACTTACAAACCAATTTCAGCTTTCAGACTCTACTTCTTCAGCTTTTTCTACAAGACCTCTCTTGGCAAACGGAGAGTTCACGTAGTAGTCTATTTTACTCTCCATGTCTCTTTCAACTATGAAGCTTGGAGATGTAACCCTCCTTCCATCAACAGCTATGTGACCGTGAGTTATTAGCTGTCTCGCCTGCTTGATCGTGTTTGCCAGCCCCTGCCTGTAAACTCTTGTCTGCAATCTCCTTTCAAGGAAATCCTCGACTGTCAGGTTCAGAATGTCATCAAGTGTTGCACCTTCCTCAAGAATGCCCATCCTTATCAGCTTCTTTATGACTGTCTGGGCTTTTGCCTTGGCGTAAGCTCCCTCACTTCCCGGCAGATCGACTTTTGCAAGCAAATCTCTTGCAACTCTCCTGTACTTTCTCAGAATGTTCTGGAAACGCCACAGCTCTCTCTTATTTCTCAGACCATATTTTATAACTATTTTGGCCTCCTTTTCAAGCCTCTCCCTGTTCCACGGGTGAGTTGGAGTTACATACTTTTTCCTGTGCCTTTTTGGATCGCCCATACAATCACCCCACACCTATTATTACTTCTTCCTCCTCACAACACCAACAGTCCTGCCACTCCTGCCAGTGCTCCTGGTCCTCTGACCCCTGACTTTCTTACCCTTAGCGTGCCTTGAACCTCTGTAACACTTCATTCTAATCATCATTTCGATGTCAACCATCTTAGCAAAATCAACATCCTTGCTCAGGAGGTGCAGATCCTTACCCGTGTACGGATCTTTTCTTCTGTTCAAAACCCAGCTTGGAAGAGATTCTATCTCTTCCTCAACGAACTTCCTGAGTTTCTCAATATCCTCGTCACTCATTTCTCCAAGTTTTTGATTTGCGTCAAATCCAAGGTGGTTCACTATACACCTCGCCATCCTGAGCCCGATTCCCTTTATTCCCGTTAACGCGAACATGACGCTCTTTTTGCCATCCAGATCTGTGTCGGCAATCCTGACTATATGCTTGAATTCACTCATGCCGTGTTGGACTGGAGTATTGTATTTAAAGGTTCTGTCCCCATCCAGCAGTGATGATCTGATTGCAAAAGCCGTGCACTTGATCATTTCTCTCAAAATTTTACTCCATGTCTCCTGTCAGGTGAAGCACTTTCCTCTCAGTTCAGGAGTTCAGGAATATAAAGTTCAGGATATAATAATTAACGCGAGAGATATTTGGTATTATTGACAATCTTGGATGTAAATTAACTGCAAAGTTACCTATACCCGAGTTTGGACAAAGAATTGGTATTACAGGCTATATTGCTGAAAAAGATGGGAATCTTATTTATGTTGACACAGATAAACAGATATTTAGAGTAGTATCTTTTGACATAGTAGATATCTCAACATCCTTAGATTTGTTAAGCTCAATAGTAAACGCAATAAAAGAATTCTATGATGTGACTCCAAACTTCTATGAACTTTTATGGGAACTTACCATAGACACAGATAAGAATGCTCTCGAAGTTCTCCGAAAAAATTCTGAAAAAATACTCTTTTTAGATGAAATTAATTCCAGATTAGACTTCAATCTTTCCCTTTTTGGCATACGACTTTGTGCTTTGTGAAGGTGAACCCAACTCACAAGATTGGACAGATGTCCGAATAGAGCCAGAAATACATAGAAATGGAAAAAACTACTACATAAATATAATAATCAGACAGGGAGAGTGGAACGAATTTAGAGAGTATGTTAAAAAGGTCGCTAAGATAATCTCGACACTCTTAAAATTATTGGAATCTGAATGAAGAAAAATTTAGAATAATCTATTACGTTTACTTCGTTAATTGTATGTAGGAATTCTAATCTTATATTATCTGGGTTTCAACCGTCTTCCAAAAGGATTCGAACATACTTAGCTGTTTGAAAAAGGTGAAGCACTTCCTCCTCAGTTCAGGAGTTCAGAAATATAAGTTTCAGAAGTATAATACAAAGTATAAAAAGGGCACAAGCCTGAGATGCCAAATCCGATCTTAAACGCCGCCGGCAGGATTCGAACCTGCGACCATCGGCTTAACAGGCCGACGCTCTACCAGCTAAGCTACGGCGGCACCAAACATTACATCAGATCGAATCCTGCCTTTGCTATCCAGACCTATCAGCCTCAGACCCGCAACATCTCAAGCGGCAAAATCAGAAAATAATAAAGAGCATTTAAATTTTGCCCTCGTTAATAAGTTCTCGCAACAGCATTGAGTTTGCCCATCTCACCACACACAACACATCTGCCTTCCCTCTCAACATCCAGCTCGAATGGCAGCTCAAAAACTTCTCCAAGAACGCTCGCTATCTCGTCAAGCCTCTCCCCGCATTCCTCTGAATCACACAGGTGGACGAGAGCGACTCCTTCCTTAACCCACTCCTCGACCTCATCAATACTCTGACAGAACTTTATCCTCTCCCTGATCTTCTCAACAGCACTCGCGTAAAGCCTGTTTTTCATCTCCTCTGCCCACATTTCAATCTTCTCCGGAATTTCATCCCTGCTGACACTAAACTTCTTCCTCTCATCTCTGAAGGAGACTACTGCCGTTCCCTCTTCAACTTCCCTCGGCCCGATCTCTATCCTTATCGCAGCTCCTTTGAGTTCCCACGTGTAATACTTTGCTCCCGGCCTCTCGTCACTCTCATCAACCACAACCCTGTAATCTCTGAGCTTTTCTCCAAGCTCCCTTGCAGCTTCTATTACCTCCTTCTCCTTACCCTTGTAAAGCACGGGTATGATTACGATCTGAACGGGAGATACTTCGAAGGGCAAAACAAGTCCAAGGTCGTCTCCGTGGATGGAGATTAGGGCAGCAACACACCTTTCAGAGATACCATAGCACGTCTGATGAGCGTAACTGTGCTCTCCATTGGGCATTTCGTAAGTTATCTCAAACGTTCTGGCGAAGTTGTCTCCAAGGTTGTGAACTGTGCCAATCTGCAAAGTTTTGCCATCGGGCATTACAGTATCAAAGGCCATTGTGTAAACAGCTCCGGGGAACTTGTCCCACTCAGGTCTCCTGCAAACAATACAGGGTATTGCAAGTCTATCATAGAACTCCCTGTAGTATCCCATAGCCTTCCTTACCTGTTCTTCAGCCTCCTCAAAGGTAGCGTGAACCGTATGAGCCTCCTTGAAAGACGTTATCTCCCTCAGCCTTATCAGCGGTCTGGTGTGCTTTGTCTCGTATCTGAATGTGTTGACAATCTGATAAACTTTCAGAGGCAGGTCTGCGTGGCTCCTGATCCAGAGCTTGAACATCGGATACATTGCAGTTTCACTTGTCGGCCTTAAAGCGAGTTTTACGTCAAGGGGTGTTGTGCCCCCATGGGTCACCCAGTAAACCTCATCCTCAAACCCCTTTATGTGTTCACCCTCCTTACCAAGCTCCGTTTCCGGAATTAAGGCCGGGAAGTAAACCTCATCGTGCTCCCTGTCCATGATCTCTCTGAGAATACCGTAAACTGCCTTTCTTATCTTGAAACCGAAAGGATACCACACGTACAGTCCTTTAACGGGATACCTGACGTCCATGATTTCTGCTCTCTGTATGAGCTCATGATACCACTCTGAAAATTCGCTCTTTGGTGGAAGAGCCTTATGTGAAAGAGCCTTCTTCTCCACAGTTACCACCCCTTAACCCTGAGACAGAACGATGCAACCTGAAAACAATATTAAGATTTTGGGGTTTTGCAATTTTGCAGGTGTTTACCGCTAACTTCAGGCATCAAGATGCATCAAGCATCTCCCGCAAAATTGCCCTTACATGCTCTCCTTCCTCCTCATCAGATGCAGTGGTTATTACGAGCACTTTCTGAACGCTCGTACCGTCTATCAGAATCCCTCTGATGTTACCCCTGCCATCACTCCTTGTGAGCTTCAACCTCACACCACCACCCGATGATGCTCCCCTGCCTTCTATAACTCCCGGAACTATCTTCTTCACGTACTCACACTTCGCTATTTCGTGCAGCAATTTTCTACCTTCCCTGCCACCAATTATCGTCGAATGTGCTCCACCAATTTTCTCCTCAGGCTTAAGATTGACTTTTCTCAATGATTTTCCAACTTTCAGAGACTTCAGCAGTTTTTCGATTATTTCATCCAGACTCTGAGGAGGAAGAGGAGTAACACTCAGATCCGAAATGGCGTACTTCGAAAAGAGTTCAGAACATAGCTCAGCTCTGAATCTATCACATCCTGAGGTTAGAACGTCATCAATCCTCCTCCAGTGAACTCTTTCGGCAATCATCTCAAACGTGTTTCTTATCGATTCGTGCTCCGGATAGAGGCTATATGAATAAAGCTCCACATCTCCAGAGCAGGATATGAAAACAAGCTTTACAGCATCACGATTTAAAGCATCACAGCCTTTACCTTCATCAATGTAAACAACACAGAATTCCGCATTTCTTGTGTTGCAGAAGAGACAGAACTGGGAAGGATAATCCAGCAAATTACCACAATTCCTGCAGTATCCTCTGAACCCTGATTCCGGCATGTTCATACAAAGGAAAGGAGCAGGTGTGGGGTGCAGGTGTTTTGCTGAGTATAGCGGGGCGTGGATTTGAACCACGGATCTGCGGGTTATGAGCCCGCCGGGATTACCTGGCTACCCCACCCCGCTTCGCTCTTTTCACTTCTCTGTTCCCAGATTATTTGGGACGGTATATAAAGTTAATCGTCGAAATTTGTTAGCAAGTGGTCTAACAGGATAGAAAATTTTAAAACTCGATGAGCACATCCGAAACCGATATTAAGGAGTAGAAACTCCATCATTATAATGATAGACGTGAGGTGATGCGATGAACTGGGCCAGCTACCCGGCGTTTACAGATAGAGTGCTGTCAATGATAGGGATAGAAGTGCACTGGATAATACTGCAGTACATACTTGGACTTCCACTACTCGCAGTGATAGCAGAACTTGTATGGATAAAAACGAGAGACGAGAGGTGGTTGAAGCTCTCAAAAACAATAGCCAAGGGCTTCATAATGGTTTTTGCTGTTGGAGCGGCAATGGGAACGGCTGCAGAATTCGGTCTCGTTCTGCTCTGGCCAAACCTTACGGAGGCAGCCGGTAAATACATCTACTTCCCGCTTTACGCTGAGATATTTGCCTTCATGATGGAGGTCGTTTTCATTTACATGTACTACTACGCCTGGCACAAATTGCCTGAGAAAGTTCACGTCGCTGTTGGTGCTCTCGCCCTCATAGGCGCATGGTTCTCAGCGACGATGATTGTCAGCGTGAACTGCTACATGCAAGCTCCAGCTGGCCTGCTTGTGGGGCCATACTCTCAGGGCTATCCGAAGATTACACTGTTCATACCGGCAGCAATTGTGGCAGCTCTAAACGTAACAGCTCTGAAGTCAGCAGGAATGGACATTCTTGGCAAGGCCGGAAACAGCGTTATAGTTGCAATGCCAAGCAAGATAGTAAAAGCTGTAGTCGCAGATGCTTTTTCTGGAAAAACAATTTCGCAGAGTGTACTGTGGGGAGTTGTAAAGCCGGCTGCCAGAGCAAAGCTGGCAAACGTTCCGGTTATGAAGGTGCTTGATGCCATAATGTTCGATACTGTCAGGCACGTTGGCGTTTACACGGTTACATTCAAATCTCCTGTATTCGTGCCATCAGTTTTGCACGCCATCGGTTCCGGTATAGTCGTTTCAGCCTTTACTGCGATGGCATTTTTCGGTTACTCAGCATACAGAAGAGGTGGAGAAAACGCAAAGCTTGGATTCAGATACAGCCTCGCCTTTGCCCTCGTTTCGATAATATATCAGGGATTTGTCAGCGGACATGAGATGGGAGTTGCCGTTGCAGAGTGGAACAGAGAAAAATTCGCTGCAATACTGTACGGATCTCCACCATTCCTTGAGAAGATTGAGTACACACTTGCGGGAGTAAGCAACTACATAAGCTACAACCAGATCCCGGACTGGCTTAGACCTCCAACAATAATACACTGGTTCTACTACACAAAGATTGCTCTCGCCGTTCTCCTCGGGCTTTCAGCCCTTGTACTGGCTTACCTTGTCTTCATAAGAAAGAAAGAACCCTACTCACCATACCTGCTCGTACTTCCGGTGATTGCACAGGTCGTCAGCTTCCTCGGATGGGCTGTAAGAGAGGTTGGAAGAAAGCCATGGACAATTTACGGAATAATGGACGTCAAGACTGCGCACACGATAAACCCACCACCAGCATGGGTGGACTTTGTCGTAGAGACGTACTTCATAGGACTGTTACTTCTGCTCTGCTACGCCGTTTACAGATTTCTATGGAAGAATGGAGAGAATGGGGAATCTGAAGCAAGCAAGGAGGTGAGAGCATGATAATCCTTGACTTCCTTGCCCTGACTTTCGGACTGCACATAGTGCTTGTAAATCTTGGAATTGGTTTATCAACAACAGTGCCTTTCATGAAGAGAGCTGGAGAGAGGAGAGGTGACGAGTATCTGCTAAAGACTGCAAGAAAACTAATGAAATTCTACGCTGCCACTTACGGACTTGGAGGTGTTCTTGGAACGGCATTTACCGTATTTCTGCTGAGCTTTTACCCCGGATTTCTTGGACTTGCCGGAAACATAGCGTTCGTTCCGTTCGCCCTCTCGATACTGCTGATCTGCCTGCACTTCATCTCAATAGTGATCTACTGGTACGGATGGGACAGGTTGAGTGAGAACGCACACTTCATCGCAGGACTGGCAATGATGACTTCTGCAATCCTCATACCACTTGGCTTCAGAGCTGTATTCGGATTCCTGAATGTACCGATAGGTCTCGAACTCCAGCCAAAAATCCACCTTGATGCCCTCAAGGCTCTAACCAATCCGACGTTCATTGTGCTTTATCCCAAGAGCATAACGGCCTCCTACGCGCTTACTTTCTGCATTCTGGCAGGAGCTTTCGCTTACAGGATGCAGAGAGGAGATGAGAGAGCCAGAGATTATGCAACCATGTTTGCAAAGTACGGGCTGGTCTTTCTTATTGCAACTGCAATCCTCGGAGTGCTTTACGCTGAAACTCTCAGAGTGTACTCACCCTACAAGTTCGACAACGTTTTCGCATTCCTTGGCACCAATGCAAAGTACGACGTCAGCTGGATGTTCATGCTCAAGATGGCGTTTGTTATCGTGCAGTTCATCGCCATAGCGTACTTCCTGAAGGCAAGGGAGAAGGGCATTCTGGCAGAAATTGCAGGAGCTGCTGGGATTGGTGCAGTGTTTACAGGAGAACTACTCAACGCATTCAGCCAGTATCCGCTGCTGATAGCAAATGTATCTGGACTGCCAGCAGCAGTCGTAAGGAGTCTTGAGGGTATTCTGAACATGGCAAAACCGAACCCCCTGACAACCATGAACAGTCTTTACGCCATAACCCTTGCATTCCTCGTACCTCTGCTGATCTGCTTCGGAGTGCTGATATACCTGATTTCGACGGACTGACTTTCGTTTTATTTTGTTTTTTAATTTATTTTTATAAAAATTCTTTGCAACAGCCCTACATTGTCGCTTATAAGTTTTGCGTTTAGCACTACTTCGTCGAAGTAACTCATTCGACTAACACCTCAATCATCAGAACTGAGGCAAAGAATGCAACATAAAAATTTTCATAAGGTTCACAAAATTTCCCAAACACCCAACAAAATACAGCAAAAAGTAAAAATTAATTTAATTAAATAAAAAACCTCAGGACAGGTTCAGTGTTATCGTTCTTCCCTGCTCAACATCCTTATCACTCAGTGTCAGGCTTTCAACTACCTTTCCGGCCTTTATAATGTAGGGTGAAGGCTTGACAGGATAGGTTGTGTTCTGGGCATACGGTACTATAAATTCGTAAGTGCCGTTTTTCACCCTCGCTCTCTGCTCATAAACGAAAGTTCTGCCCTGATTTGTCTTAACAGTGCACTTTATGGTAACCCACTTAACTCCGGCCGGTGCCCTTCCCACGATTTTCGCTCCCTTCACATACTCGAAAATTTTAACGAAACCTGTCGTTGTTACGTTAACCTTGGGCAGCCCAAGCTTCGAGGCGTACATGTTGTCATATATACTCCTGTATATCATTTCCTCAAGACCCATCATGGAGTTCCTGCTAACAGGTTTACTTTCGTAAACCATCCTGTAATGCTTCAATCCACATCCATCCATTATGTGCAGCCTGGCCTCCATTGTTCTGAAGTAATTCAGACCCGGTAACTGTATTGTCGAAAATACTCTGGCACCCTGAGGTACATCCATCGGACTCAAGGCAAGTCCAACTCTTCCATTGTACTCATACAGGTAACCGATTCCGGAATAGTACGTCATCCCTGCTTTTGCAAGACTGCCCTCAGCCCAGACAGCCATGGCGTAAAATTTGCCTGTTGCCATCTCAACATCGCTTATTACATACTTGACATTCAGCTTGTCAGCAATCCTGTCAGCGTAGCTCTCGTTAAAAGCTGTGAAGAACGGTGCTGCACCCGGTACATTGTTGTATTTGTTGCCTATACCCTGCTGGAACGGGTTCGCTATCGGCATTCTGTGGGCTATCGCCTCAATCCAGTGTCCGTAATCCCACCAGCTCATTATTCCGTAAGTTGGATGTGGATACGGGTATGGTTTCAAATGACCGGGTTTATAACCCGGCTTGTAGATCTCATAGAAGTACCTGTCGTAGAAAGACTTGTAGGGTGTG
>Ga0256914_1001814_pt1 | contig 18541 bp, 14 predicted proteins | sample HulkmetaG_FD_191571 | JGI IMG/M metagenome (GOLD analysis project Ga0256914, IMG submission 191571) | Hydrothermal chimney microbial communities from Main Endeavour vent field at the Juan de Fuca Ridge, Pacific Ocean - Hulk | ecosystem: Environmental > Aquatic > Marine > Hydrothermal vents ... | reverse complement strand
ATAAAAATATCTCCATTGTCTATTTGAAATTTTGGCTGATACTTTTCTGTACTCCTCTAAAAGGTTTAAGATTTTTTTCTGTTTTCCTTGGTTTATTGAGTGTTTTAGTTTATAGGTTCTTAGCATTTTTTGAATCTTCTTCTAGCAACTTAATAATTTTTTCTGTTTTTCTTTTACTTCTTCTTAATCCATACATTTTAGCACTAAAAGAGTAGATTATGGAGACTAAATCTTGCATTAAATCACTTTTTTCATCTTCTGCTATATTTACTACTTCTATTTTTCTGCCCTCTTTATTGAGAAGTATTTCAATATAATTAAATCCAAATCTAGTTAATCTATCTTTATGCTCAATAACAATAGTTCCCCAACTGTCAGACTCTAAGAGCTTTTTTAGTTTTTTTCGATTATCATTGACTCCACTTCCCACCTCTTTAACCACTTCTATAATTTGATACCCTCTAGCCATTGAATATTGCTTTAATCTAATCGCTTGTGTATCTAAATTTGCTCTATTTTCGTTGCTTGACACTCTCGTATATATTGCCACTTTTAATAAATCAATATTTTTCTCATTAATTACTTCAACTAAAATATTATTGTTCTCATCTTTAAAGCTATTTGGAATTTTACCTGCATTAAATCTATTCCACGCTGTTCTATATGTTACTGAATGGTTCTTTGCATAATCACGAAGTTGGATATATTTTTTCATAACATCATTATAACATAGTATTGTTTAATATTATTTTAAATAATTTTCTATTGTTTCAAATACATGTTAGTGATACTCTTCAAAATATTGAAAATTTCTCTTTTCTTAATACTGTAGATAGAAGCAAGATTACTATTACATCTTCGACACTCTTGGTTGGCTTGGGTTAATTGATTTTTTGCCCTGCAAACAGGGCATTTGTAACTAAACTCCATTAGCAATTGAGTCCTCTAAAAAGAATATGGTATCTATTATCTCCTCTTCTAAACTCTCTTTATCTTTACTATCGGCTGATATATATTTGGCTCTAAGCTCTTTTAAATCACCTTTATCCGCATCTAAAATATCACTCTCTAGAAGTTTATCAATTTTTGAAATAATAGTCTGGTCATGGTCATTTAATATATCCATCTCTTTGACTTTTGAGTGTTGAGTTGATTTTGATATTTTAGTCTTGAACTCTCCGTTGATTATTTCACCTGTATGAATCTCTTCGCCTACAACCGATAGCATTCCATCTTGATTTAGGCTAAAAGTTACATCTATAGCACCCTCTTCTACAGGCTCTTCAATCTTTAAAAGCATATCTCCAATCTTATAATTCTGCTCCAAATTCTCTTCATCTTCACCCTGATATATATCAATTTTAAAAGCCGTTTGAAACTCTCCTGTGGCATAATATCGTGAAGTTTTACTGGTTGGCACAGGTGTATTTTTAAGTATTATTTTAGATAGAACCTCATCTATACTGAAATCTCCTCTAAGTGCTGATGTACCCAAAGAGTATGGAGTAATATCAACCAAAATAGAGTCTGTATCAACCCCTTCAATCATAGCCCCTTGCAAAATAGATCCAATAGAGACAGATTTATCAGGGTCTTCTATTAAGATAGGAAGTTTTCCTGTTCGTTCTAATATCTTATTAGAGATAAGAGGAATTCTACTTGATCCCCCTGTTAAGATAATCGCTTCAAGCTCATCAATATCACTATTTGCCTCTTCTACCGTATCAAGCAGTAAATCAATGGTTTTATCAATATCCTTTTGAATTAATTCTTCAAACTCCTCTTTGGTAACCTCTACCTCTAAATGGAGTGGTTCTCCATCTTTTTTAGCAAAAAACTTCTCATCTATAGAGACAATATCTTTTGTAGAGAGGGCTATTTTTGTCTTCTCTGCCACTTGATTTAGTTTAATTTTTAACTTTTTGCTTAATGGTATATCAAATTTACTCTTTTCCCAAATTAATGTGGCAAGTTTATTATCAAAATCATCCCCTCCAAGGTTGTTATCTCCTATGGTAGATAGTACCTCAATTAACCCTTCGGAGTTTTCAATAATAGATATATCAAATGTTCCACCACCCAAATCATAGACACCATACATCATCTCATCATCTCTATCTGCCCCATACGCAATGGCGGCAGCTGTTGGTTCATTGATAACTCTTAGCACCTCTAACCCTGCCAACTTTACAGCTTGAGAAGTTGCCTCTCTTTGATTTTCATTAAAATAGGCAGGAACAGTAACGACACATCTTTTATACTCTATTCCCATCTCTTCTTCAGCAGTTGTTTTAATCTTTTTGATAATAAAAGAAGAGACCTCTTCTGGTGTAAACTCTTTGCCGTTAAGTGTTATTTTTTTCTCTGTTCCTATTACTCTTTTTATAGATATGGCTGTATTATCCTCTGCAATCATTGCCATATTTTTGGCTTTTATCCCAACAATTACACCCTCATTACTCACGTTTACTACCGATGGTAAGAGAAAATCTCCATCAAAAGAGATATGTTTTAATCCCTCTTGAGTATATACTGTTGCTACGCTGTTTGTTGTTCCTAAATCTATTCCTATGATGTCCATCTGTTTACCTTTACTTTTGCATAATTTATTACTTTGTGTTGAAAGAGAAAACCATCCTCTAAAATCTCTATAATCGTTCCGTCTTCTATTTTTTTATTCTCTATTACCTCAACAGCCTCATGGAGATTAGAATCAAATCTATCTCCAATCTTAGCACCTTTTTTTAGACCTATCTGCTCTAAAATTTTTCTGTATTGACTCTCGATAGAACCAAAACCATTTTGTAAAGAGCGAATACTTCTATTGACCTTTTTTTTACCAAAAAATGAGGCTTGTGGTAGAGAGTCTATGGCATCTTTTGAGTTTTTTAAAAAAGCATCAAACTCTATAAATGGCGTTAACTCCTCTCTATCGCTAATTGCTTTAGTCTCATCAATTTTCTGACCCATAGACTGCACCAGTTTTGTAAGCTTTTTAAACTCTCCTTTAATAACAATTAGCTCCTCGGCAATATTTTCCTCTCTAGGATTACCCTGTAGAAATGATGAAAACTCTTGAAATTCACTACCATCCATTAAATCTATCTGTTGACAGATATACTCTTTAAACTGCTCTCTTGTCATATTGTAAAGGGTACTTCAAATATATTTTTTAGATGTTGAGAATTATCTATTTTTTCATTTTTCTCTACTATTAAATCAATAGTTAACACATATAAATCATCTTGAGAATTACTAAAGAAATACTCTTCATTGGTCAAAATATCATAAGCATCAGAAATCATAGCAAACTCTTTTGGTTTCTGCTCTGGAGGATTGGCACGAATAGCCTTTCGGTAGGCTTTTTTTATATCTTTAAACTCAAAATCCTCTTCTAAGCCAAGTATCTCATAAGGTGTTTTTTTTACCATAATCATTCCCTCCCTTTACGTTTTTTTATCTTTTTATATTTAGCATTCAATGATTTAAACTTCTTCCTCTCTTGTATCGTTAAGAAGAGGTCTCTGTAGTATCTATATTTACTATCTTTCTCTAATTTATATTGATTAATCAACGTTAAATATCCATCTATCCATTTAAGATACCATACATACTCTCTGCTTATGGAAACAACACTATCTAACGCGTACTTTAATAGTAGCCTTGCTGTCTCTATATCTATTTTAGCATATCTATTTATGGCTGATACCAAATCATCTCGTGCAGAAGAGTTATATAAATCTATTCTTAAATAGAAAAGCATATGCTGGATGGCTGAAAGATGATTCTCTTTTAATCTAAGTACTTCTGTTAAGAGTCCTAATAGAGTAGAGAATCTAAATTTAGAATATTTAAATTCACTTAACTTATTAAGAGCTTCAAATGGACTCTCCTCTCCACTCTCTAATGCGCTTAAACATCTCTGTTTAATTATAGATATATCATACTCTTTTATATCAAAATCATATATATCTTCATCCTCTTCTTCTTCAAGAAAGATTTTTCTTGCTAAAGCAAAATAATCATCTTCATTATCAACAGATATATCAGTTTTTTTAACTGACTCTTTTTTAGAGATAGAGACAAAAAGTGCTTTTATATCTACTGCTAAATCAAATCTATCTACTTTTAAATATTCAATATATTTTTCAATTACAATAGATAATTTAAGATAGATAGACTCCTGTTCAGCATAAGAGAAGTTTTGAATCAGAAGAGCGAAGGTTTTAAACAGTTTAAATAGAGTATCTTTATATTTACGATGAGGATTTTCTAAATTTTGCAGAAGGAGTATTATGAGAGATAAACGATAAATAAACATCTTCTCCTCTTCTGGAGATAAATCATGAAGCTCTTCATCCATAGATTCGATATTCTCTATCATTAAGTCTAGAAGAATATTCGTAAAAGTAGAGTATTTTTTTAATGCCTTATTGAAACTGGTCTGATAATAGGGATTAAACTCTCTTATAAGAGGAAGCTCTTTTAAAAAAAAGATAAAATTATCTCGATTGTACTCTTTTGCTAAATCCATACTTTTTTTTATCTCATTTTGTTGAATTAAAAAAAGAACTATATAGTCTATCTCATGAGGGGCTATTTTTTTATGATGGAGTTTAAGATAAGAAGAGAAAAAATGAACTAAAATAGAATCGTTTGTTCTCTCTCCTATACGATTTTTTATCTTTATAAAAAGTGAAGCTGACTCTATAAATTTAACCAAAGAGTTTCTATATTTAAGAAAAATCTTAAGTGCCTCTCTATGTTTTCGTTTATCAACCAAAAGGACAATATTATTATAGATTAATCGACTCTCTTGCTCTCTATTTTCTGCACTTTTTAAGATAACATCTATCGGTACATAAGTTTTAAGTTCGAGTAGATTTTGAATATGAATATCTTTTTTTACTTTAGAAAAATTCTTCTTTAACTCTTTTTTTATTACTCTAAAATTTTTGGAATTTGATACACCACTCTCTTCTCCTGTAAGAAGAAACCGATATAGAGGTTTTATATATTGAGTGATATCTATATCTTGATGTACCACAGTCGCAATAACTGCTTTTATATTCTCTTTCTCTACTTTTGCTCTAGGATTACATTGATTAAAGTAGTCCAATGCCTGTTGTTTATCATCTTCTAATAGTGCTTTAAACCCTAAAATATACCGTTGTTTTGAGACAGGAATAGCTTTTAAAAGCTTACTCTCTAACTCATAATGTCCACCATAAAGTTTAGCCATTAAGTATAGAAATATTGCATCTTTTTGAATCTTTTTATTTTTAAGAACAATTAATTCTTTACCAAGTAATATAGCCTCTTCAAAGTGTTCTATATAACAGAGATATTTTAGTTTAATCAACCTAAACTCTATCTCATCATTTCTCTGTAATAGAGAATCAATATCTCTAATAGCTCTTGATATATCTCCCTGCTCAAAGTTTAATTGAGCCAAGTTTTTATAGGAGGTTGAAACAATATCATTTAACTCATTTTCACTCAAGCCATCTATCTCGAACTGTTTTACTTTGGATATAACTTTTTGATAATTTCCATTTTCAAAAAGAGAGACAAGCTGTTTCTTTTGGAATTTCTTCTTTTTTCTCTTTGACATCTCATTCCAATCATTTTTTAAAGAAATTATAGTTAGTAGAGTTTAAAACAAGCTGTTCTTTTTTATTGAAAAGAAATTTTATAGTAAATTTCCATATTTATAATAAGCCGAACACGCCCCCTCGCTACTTACCATACAAGAACCAACAGGACTTGTAGGCTTACAAGCTGTTCCAAAAATAGTACACTCCTGAGGTTTTGCCATTCCTCTTAAAATATCCCCACAGATACACAACTTATGGTCTTCTATCTCGGCAATTGGCAATACATCTTTATAAACTATTTCGGCATTATACGCATCAAACTCATCACGAAGTTTCAAACCACTATTAGGCACATTCCCAAGACCACGCCATCTAAAGAGGCTTACTTTTTCAAAATATTTCTCTATTAATGCTTGTGCTTTTAGATTACCCTCATAACTCACTACCCGTTTATATTGAATCTCTAGCTCACAACGATTCTCTATAAACTGTTTAACTATCATACTAATTCCCTGCATCGCATCCACAGGTTCAAAACCTGTAACCACAACGGGTCGCTTATACTCTTTTGGGAATTTATCGTAGATTTTAGAGCCACTAATCACCGAAACATGGCTTGGCCCTAAAAAAGCATCTATTTGATTGTTATAGCTATCAACATGAATATCACGGCTATCTATCAACTCCACCATAACTTCGGGTACAGTTACATGGTTTATATGAAAAAGAATATTGGGGATTTTTAGCTTAATGACCTGCTCTACTAAAACAGCTGTCATGGGAGTAGTTGTCTCAAAACCAATGGCAAAAAAGACCACCTTTTTATCAGGGTTTTCAGAAGCAATTTTAAGAGACTCCATTGGAGAGTAGACAAACCGTACATCTGCCCCTTTGCTTCGTGCATCTTGTAAGCTTCCATTGCTTCCTGGGACTTTTATCATATCCCCAAGAGTTACCAAAATTACATCACTCTGCATTGCCAAAACATACGCATGGTCAATTCGCTCTTTTGGCATAATGCAGACAGGACAACCCGGTCCATGAATGAAATTTATATTTTTAGGAAGGAGTTGAGGTAGTCCAAATTTCATAATGGTGTGAGTGTGTCCACCACACACCTCCATAATATTTATGGGCTTTTTTAATTTTTTGGCATCTTGGGCGATAATCTTCGCATAAGCTTTGATGGTCTCACCATCACGGAAATTATCGTAGAGGTTTTTTAATTGTAACTCTTTCATCTATTTTCGCAATTATCATCATCTAAAATCGCTTGACGGCGTTCCTCTTCGTCCATCAATTCCAATATCTCTTTATAGGTCTCAATAGAAGCCAACGCCTCCTCTTCATCTATCTTATTCATTACAAAACCAATGTGAAGAAGCACATAATCCCCTATTTTAATATCATCTTCGCCCATCATCATAAGGTTTGCTTCTCTTTGAACACCCATAGTATCAACACGACACATTGTTTTATCTTCTGAAACCTCTACTACTCTGCTTGGTATAGATAGACACATCTTATTTTCTCATCTTTCGTTTAAACTCAATCCAATCTACCACGGCTTTTACTGAATCTATATCATTTACATTAACCTCTAAAATATCCACATTTGGTTTAATGCGTCTCGCTTCAGCTTTCTCTTGCTCAACATCATATTTAAAATGAGGTAACAAATCGGTTTTGGTAATAAGTACCAAATCGGCATGACGGAACATTACAGGATATTTTGCAATCTTGTCTTCTCCCTCTGGCACAGATACAAGCACAATATTGAGGTGTGTTCCCACATCATAAGAGGCAGGGCATACCAAATTTCCTACATTCTCTACAAAACAGACATCTATTGTATCAAGTGATATATCATGAAGCCCCTTATGCACCATAAAAGCATCTAAATGACAAGCACTTCCTGTCTGAATCTGTACAGCTTCTATCCCTTTGGCTCTTAATCTATCAGCATCTTTATTAGTCTCTAAGTCGCCCTCTACCACAGCAAATTTAAACTCTGCCACCTCGGATAAATACTCTATTAAAGTAGTCTTTCCTGAACCGGGGCTACTCATTAAATTGATTCCTAATACGCCATGATTGTTAAAGTGACTTCGATTATGCTCTGCCTCATGGTCATTTTTATCTAATATTTTCTGAATAACCGAAATGGTTTTGGTATCATTTAGCTGTGGGTTATGATGCAGATGTTCATGAGCCTTTTGATGCTCATGACTATGCGAATGCTCTGCCTCTATTCCTCTAATACTACAACCACAATCTGTACACATACTGTCTCCTACTTTTTTTCTATTTTTTAAAATGAAAGAATATTCATTCCTACTATTATTGAGATTATACCAACCGTGGCAAAAGTTCCTCTTACATTTTCTAAGTTATTTAGAAAATTTTGATTAATATAAAGTATTAACATTCCAAATGAGATAAAAATCAATATCACCCCAAGAGTAAATGCACCCACCATGCCAAAGTCAACAGCACCCCCCTGAACGGCTCCAAGGGTAATAAGCATACCTCGAACACCCCCTATCCCCATCAGAAGCCCTAGCGTAAAGGAGGATGTGGTATCCACCTGCGTATGGTCATGTTTTTTTCCAAACCAAATATGCACATGCTCTTTGCCTTCATGCTGATGGGTATGAAGATGAATTCTATGGCTCACAACCATAAAAATCAGATAAACACCCATCCCCATAATAACCGTGGCAGAGATGATATCTCCATAGGCTAAAATCTCTTTTGAAATATTAAAATTTTGCAAAATTTTCGCAAATACAAAGAGACTCAACCCATGCCCTATAGCAAAGAGTGTTATAATAATTAACGTCTTTCTCGTATCTTTTCCTATTGAAAAATCAGCAATCGCTGTTAGATGGTCAGGACCAAAGGCGTGAAGAATCCCATACCAAAATACAATAAGTAACGATAATTCCATAAACCTCTCCTTTTAACTCTACTTTTAAAATGAATGAACATTCATTAATTATATAGTAGTCAATTAACTTTAAATTTATATTAAATGGATTTAATAATTTTTATTCTGTAACGGAAAAGTGTAAAAAGTGAGGATAAAAACAGTTAAAAATTAATGCAAATAACGCAATAAAATCACTTTATTTTATTGTTAAATAACATTATTTTAAACATTATATAATATAAAAGCTTGTAAAATACATATGTTTGAATCTATTAGTTTAGATAATAGTTTTGCACCATATAGAGCGAAATCCAAGTATATATGGGGTTTAATGAAACTTTTCAAACAAAAAATTAAAAAGGTAGCTTGAACCTTAGTCATGACAATAATTTTGCGATTATTGCGATTTTAATCAAGAGGATGAGATCTAAATACTACACCTAAAAATAGGTGCAATAAAGAAAGATAGAAGGAGATAGAGAAGACAGAAAATTAAGGTTTACTACTCTCCTCTACCACTCAACCTGAGCTGTCAACATAACAGCATCACGTTTTTTTGTATCATCCAATGCATCTCCACTCTCTTGTAGGTAATTGGCGATAAACTCTACATTGTGGTTATATTTATAGGTAACACCTGCGATGACTCTCTTTTTCTCTGCTGAGATTGCATCCATCTCAAAATTGTCATATTTTCCAATAATATTCCATTTTGGAGCGACCCTATACTCACCATTTACAGAGAATCCACTTCCTCTATAAGCATCATTGGCATCTGTTACATCAATATATTGAGCTGAAATTAAAAATTCTGGTTGGTTATAAACTGCGTGTACCCCATACCAGTTTAGATCTTCATTGTTATGCTTGTTACTCTCTGTATTCTGTTGCCCAAAGAATGAAACATTTGCATATTTAAGTGACTTTTTAGATTTTTTCTTACCTGTTCCTAGAACATGACCTGTCAGTCTCCACTCACCACTCATGCTATTTCCATCCTCTTTATTGTGGTAGCCTTCTCCATTAAATACGCCCAGTTCACTAGAGAAAAAAGGTGTTTTGGTTTTTAAATTAACCCCTCTGTCTGCTGAGTTGGTAAGGTGACCTGCATTTTTCTCTTCTACAAAAACTTTTGAGATTGAACGGTAGCTCCATGAGTTATGCTCTTCGTAATCAATCCAAGGTCGGTGTGCTTGACCCAGTTCTATACCTGTATTTGGAAGCACATTATCAAGATAAAGATAGGCATACTTTAGTCGTACATTACTCTCCCCCTCACTACTATCATGCGTATCAAGTGTAATCCTCATGTAATCTTTTGGATTCTCTTTCATGTATGCTTTAACCTGAAGGTAGTTTCTTCTTGTCTCAAATTTATTGGTAGAATCTCCCTCATCTGGTGAAGAGTTAACATAACCCAAATAGTGTGTTCCTGAAAATTTCAATACAGGCACATGTGATTTAACAACCGACTCCCCTGCGGTGGAAACTGTTGCTATCACGATAGCTGATAATAGAACTTTTTTCATAAAATACTCCTCTTTTAGTAAATATTGGAGGAAGTATAGTAGAGTTTGATTACAAAATGGTAACAACTCCTACTCTATTACTCTATATTACTCTATTCTGCCATACCTAGTTGAGACAGCATTTTTAGTAATGGTAAAACAGTATTAGTGAGGTTTTCATCATTTAAGATTAGCTCTTGATTTTTAAGATATCCTTTGATAGTATAATAGTTATTTCGATGATTTACCATGGTTTGGGACATTGGTGCTTGGAGCTGTTTTAAAAACTTATCTCCATCAGGAAGGGTTTGGATATGGCTTTCAGCTATAGCAATATCCACTTCTAATTTAAAAAGACCAAACATATTAGTATTGATACTTTGACGTATCTCTTGGGCTGTTTTGGTGAAGTCAATATCTCCTGTATAAGCCAAAAGAATATCTCCATGACTCTCTTTTTTATCTTTTGTTTTACTCTTAAAGCTATAGGTTATTGAACTCTTATCCTTAAATAGCATATCTTTTAGAGCATTAAATAGATGACTTGCCATCTCCTCCTTCAAAGAGACCAATTTCTGATAGTTCTTCTCTTTATTATTGGGATTTTTCTGTAGTTCTATTATAATCTTGGTCTGTTTTTCTTGCGCTTTTGTCATCGCCTCTTGATACTCGTGCATCCCTTTAATTCCAATGCCATCCACCTTTAGCATAAGACTCAACTTCTCAATATCAGAAAAAGATGATTGTGTGCTTGAGTTGTTAACGTCCATATTCAATTCCATTATTGAGCTAAATGTTTTTTCACCATCTTTTTGACTAAGAATATGAAGTGTGGGGATAACCTCTATGGCTCCATTCTCCTTGTCTGCCAAATAAAATCGTTTCATAATGAGGTCAATTGTTCCCATTGCCAATGAATTTGAGACCAGTTTATCCATATTGATGTCCAAGAGCATCGACTCAATTGTCACTTTTTTGTCATCTTCTACAAAAGAGATAAGAGGCATAACCATCTGCATCTCTCCTGTAAAATTCTCTAAACTACTCTTACCACTAATTTCAAAAGGAGCAATATTCAACTTTTTAGCACCCTCTTTTATCTCAATACCTTCACCCAAAAGATGATAGGTAGCCACTTTTGAAAAAGAAACAACTGTTTTTGAAGTCAGCATACTTTTTTTAGTAAAGCTCCCTTGTACCTCTTTGTTAAAAAGAGAACTCACCTCTATCTCTTGATAAATTCGCGAGAGTCCCAATGCTACTCCATTTTTGAAAAACAATGGACCATGTTCAATTTGATACTCTGCCTTTATAGGGAACATCAAACCATACTCTTTTGAGATAGCGTTTTTTAATTCACTATCCAACATATCTATTTTGACAGTAGCCACCGCAGTAAAAAAAGAGTTTTGATACTCCTCTATCTCTATTTTTACTCCTTGCTGAGTATATATTTTATTCGTTTTTTCAACTATTTTCTCTAGTTCATCTTTGGTTTTTGTTCCAATAACCACTGTTGTAGTTGCCCATAAGATGAGAATAAGGGTTATTCCCCCCAATATTTTTTTCATTATTATCCTTCAATTTTGATTTACAATTTTAACAAAACTCTGCTAAAATAATTTAATGAAAAAATATCTAATAATTATTATCCTATTATCGCTGTTCATCGAAGCTAAAACTTTTACAGAAGTGGAGTTCAAAGGTGATGTAGACCTTATCACAGGGGAGTTTGACCGTTCAACCCTACTTAAAATATGTCATATCGAATACCCTCCTATCTACAAAGTTTGGAAAGCAGACCCTATTTTTGAAGAGGAGCAGATAAGCAAATTTGTAGAAAATCTTAAAAGTTATGCACAGAGTATGGGATACTATAGGGTCAAAGTTTTCCCAAAAATGACAAAAGATACCATTATCCTAAATATTCAAAAACATGAACCCATCAAAATAAAATCTATTAAGCTAGACAAAGAGTTTGACTCTTTTGCTCTTTTTAAAAAAGGGAAACGTTTTAGAACCAAAGACTTTACACAGACAAAAAAAAGAATTACACGATATCTTGAAGAGAATGGCTATCCCACTTATGGGATGAATGCCAAAGCCAAAGTAGATTTAGATTTGTATCAAGTGGATATTGTGATAAAGATTAAGAAAGGGAAGAAGCGTTACTTTGGAGAGACTGACGTAAACAACAGCTCAAAAATAGACCAAGAGCTTATTACAGAGCAGATTGTTTATGAAAAAGATGAACTTTTTGATATCTTAAAACTTGAAGAGAGTTATGACAATATCTACAGATTAGGTGTCTTCTCCAAAATCCAAGTAGAGGCTGATTTTAATAACAGTGACGGGATATCTGATGTGGAAATTAACCTCGAAGAGGGGGAGACAAAAGAGATACTAAGCCGTTTGGGGTATGATACCCAAGATGGAGTAAGGGGAGCCGTGGACTATATCGACCACAACTTTTTTGGAAACTTGCGTGAGTTTACAACAGGTCTAAAAATATCTGAACGTGGATACCGTGCCTATACTGGATTTTATGACCCCAAAATAGTTGTACCTATATTTGGAAAATTTAGTATGAGAAACGAGTTGAGTTATCATGATTGGAAGTTTGATGGGTATGATGAGGCTCTTTTATTAGAGAAGTTTACCCTTGGTCGGGAACTCTTTCGGCTCAAACACTTTTTTGGTTTTCAACATGAGTACAATACCATTAGTTCAGATAATCCCGATTTATTAAGTGGTTCTTATCTTATTAACTCTCTCTTCTATAGGGTGGTGATTGATGAGCGTGACAGCGTAATGAATGCTAGAAATGGTTACTATCTCTCTTTTTATGCTGAAAAAGCGATGCATGCCATCGGTTCAGAGATTGAGTATCTCAAACTCTTAGCAGAGGGACGCTATATCAAAGAGCTTGACCCTGTGGTAGTTGCATTTAAGCTAAAAGTCGGAACCCTTAACCATGAAACACCTCTCTTTAAACACTTCTTTACAGGAGGAGCAATGAGTAATCGTGGATATGAATATAGAGATTTAGGTCCCCATACCAAAGGGGATGCCACAGGTGGTGTTGGGGTTATTGATACCTCATTGGAAGTGCGTTATCCACTGAGTGAAAACTTCTCCGTGGTAAGCTTTTTTGATGCCTCTACCATCTCTGAGGAGGTACAGAAGTTTCATGATGATTGGTATCGTAGTTATGGTTTAGGGATGCGATATATTAGTATTATTGGTCCACTTAGATTTGATATAGGCTTTCAGGAAGGGGGTGCATTTGCTCTTCATCTTGGGATAGGACAGGTATTTTGAAAACACTACTCTCTTTTGGCTACGCGTTAACCCGATGGCTTATTCTTTTGGCTTTTGGTCTTACTCTCTTATTACTCTTCTTTATTGAATATCCTGTGGTGCTACTTGAACTTGCCAAATCTCCACTAAAAGAGCTTGGTATTAGTTATGGTGAGATAAAAGGGGGAATACTTTCAGGATTTGAGATTAATAATCTTAATTACCAAAACAATGTAACCGCAAAAAAAGTTGGAGTAAAGATTGATTTCGAGCAACTCCAAAACAGAGTACTACATATCCAAGAGTTGGAGCTAGAGGATCTCAATATAGACAAGAAATATCTTAGTGATTTAATAGATACAAAAAGTGGTAAAAAGAAGGAGTCGAACAGTTCACTTCCTTTTGATAAAATTGTAGTAGATAGTGCCAATATAAGTCTCTCTCATATTACCTATAAAAAATATTTTATCAAAAGTCTAAAAGTTAAAGTGAAAAATCTAAAAAGTGATTTAAAGCAACAATACATAGGAGATATCTATATGCTGCTAGATAGCAATATAGCAAATTTAGACTTAAATACTTCTATAAATAAAAAAAATGTGAATATTTCATCTACAATTGAGCCAAAAAGTCACTTTTTATACACATTTACTAAAGATTACAACTTAACTTTTACCTCTAATCCTCTCTTTACACTAAAAGGAGAAGGCAATATTAAGAAATTAGTTAAGTATGAACTTACAACACATCGCCTTGGATTTATCCAAAATGAACATCAGATAGATAGCGATAGATTTCTACTTATGGGGAGTTATGATATCGCCCATAAAACAAGTGTTAATCACTTAGATAGCCATCTCTTTGGAAGCATGGCAGAGATATCTTTGATAGTAGATACCACACTCAATATAGAAGATATTAACAACAGTTTACAGTATGATGCTGATTTAAATGCCTCACTTAATGAGATTTTTTTAACCAATCTCTTAGAGGAGCATAACCTTACTTTTTTAGCCTCTCCACAAATTCAACTCAAAAGTGAAGGAAATCTTAACCATTTAACATACAATTTAATGGCTCAAAACTTAAATCTAAAACAAAATGAGTATAAATTAAACAGTGGTAACCTTTCAGCTTATGGTGATTACAGTATTTTCAGTAAAGATGTTACCACAACTATCCATACTAAACTTGATAGCAGTGTTGCCTCCCCACTCTCATTAGATTTAGAAGCAACACTCAACTTAAATGATATCAACAACACCTTAACTTACAAAGCTGATATAAACACCTCTGTTAAAGATAATTTCTTAACCAATCTCTTACAAGAGCAGAACCTAATCTTTTTAGCTTCTCCAACTATTCAACTCAAAAGCGAAGGGGATTTTAATCACTTAACATACAACTTAATGGCTCAAAATTTATATTTAAAACAGAATGAGTATACACTTAACAGTGGAAATATCTCAGCCTATGGGGATTATAGTATTCTTAATAAAGATGTTACTACAACAATTGATACCCAACTTAATAGCAATATTGCCACTCCTTTTAGCTTAAATTTAGAAGCCAAACTTAACTTGGATGATATCAACAACACCTTAACTTACAAAACCAATATAGATACAACGATTAAACAAGCATTCTTAACTGATATATTGCAAGAGCAAAACTTGACTTTTTTAGCCTCTCCCCATATTAAACTAAAGAGTGAAGGTAGTTTTGAGCATTTAACCTATAATCTAATGGCTCAAAACTTAAATCTAAAACAGAATGAATATAGATTAAACAGTGGCGATTTTTCAGCACAAGGGGAGTATAGTATTCTACATAAAGATATCACCACCCTAATTAATAGTAATCTAAGTAGCAATCTAGCCGACCCTATCAAAATAGATTTGGAGGCGAAATTAAACTTAGAAGATATTAATAATAGCCTACGCTATAATTTTAAAGCAAACATTACTCCCAACAAAGAGTTTATAGAATCAAGAATCCCTGATAATATTTCTATTGAAAAGATTGCTCCTCTTAATATTTTAGCAAAAGGTAGCCTTTTAGAGACAGAGTTTAAAATAAATTTTGAGCATCTGTCTGCCTCTAGAGAGGATTTAGAAGCAGAGATTAATAGCCTATCCCTCATGGGAAACAGTAACATTTTAACAGGTGATATAAAAGTAGATGCCTCTACCAAGTTTAACTCAACAGTAGGAGAGGGGCATATCAAAGACCATCTCACATTAAACTTTAATGATTTGGAAAACAGTTTAAAATATAATGCCCAAATAGAGATAGATGCCTCCTCAAACTACCTTAATACGCTTATTACAGATAAAAGTTTAGAGGTAAAAGGCGTACCAAAAGTTAAGCTAACCCTAGAGGGAGATATGAGAAAGCTAACCTTGAAGCTAAATGCTCAAGCCCAAATGCTAAAAGATAAAAAAATCTCAAAAGTAGATATCCAAAGCTCCCCCATTCTTCTAAATTTAAAAGAGCATACAGTAGAGGGAAAACTCAAAATAGTCAATGAGTCTGATAACCTTGGACTTCTTATAGATATTGATATATCAGGAGATTACACCAAACCCAAAAAGCTAAAAATAAAAAGCAATGTTGAGGTCAAAAACTTTAATGCCTTTGGTATCAACCTCGATAGTTTAGCACCCATAGATGTCAAAATTGATAATGGTAAAAATGGAACAACCTTTACTATCCATTCAAAACGTCTCAATCTCATAGCAACCACACCTGACCAAGACCACTTTAGCTTTGAGCTTCATACAGGAAAACTCTATCTCTACAAGATGATGACCCTGCCCCAAGCCCTAGACCACAAGTTTGTTAAACTCGATATAAAAGGAGAAGCAACACTCTCAACACAACACTTTAGCCTCCAAGGAGACCTCTACTCCAATAAAAAATTTCATGCCAATATTGATGCAAAAAATGGGAGAACAGGGCTTAATGCCATGCTCAAAAGCAACTATCTTACACTCTTAGCAAGAGGAGACATCAAAAGTAAAAATATAGAAATTATACTAAGTACTACCTCTTTGGATAAGCTTCAAAATGAGCTATATTCACTCTATAAGTTTGAAAAAATAGCCATAGATGGAGCGATTAAGGTAACAGCCAAACTAGCAGGAGAAAATATCCAAGCCAATATCAATAGTAACGAGATTCTATTTGATGGCTTTAATATCGAAAAAATAGACATAGATGCACTCTATACCAAAGAGCTAATCACCATCAACAAACTAAACTTTAATACCATAGGATTTGAAGACAGCCGTTTAAATAGAGCTTTCTATCTCAATCAAAAAGCGATGGTACATTTAGGAGAGAGACGGGATGTGTTACTCGATATGCATCCCAATATCTTTGTGGAGCTAAAAGGAGACAAGGAGTTCTTGGAGGGAGATTTTAAAATTACCAAACTGCCTCTAGGACATCCAAATTATGGTTCAATGGTTCTCTCCACAGAGGTTCACTATCTTCAAGAAGGCAAAAAAAAGAGTATCACAGGGGATATCTTTCTCAAAAAGATGAAGCTATTTTATGAAGCCAAATTTTTAGATATCGACCATGACCCAGATGTGATTATTATCACCAAAGATGACAAAATAAACAACGAAAAATCAGAAGATAATTTTTTAGAAAATACCTCCATCGCACTTACCATCCATGCACCTGAGGCAAACTACAGAACACCTGATATTGATTTGCTGTTTGATATAAAGGTTGAAGCCAACAAAGCATTTGGAGAAGAGTTGGCACTTTTTGGTAAAATAGAAGAGATTAATGGTCGATTTGACCAAGTACCCAAACGTTTCAATATTACACACTCAAATATCGTTTTTAAAGGGGGTAAAAAAATAAATCCTCTACTTGATATCCATGTGGAGTATGAACTCCCTCAAGTGCTTATAAATATTAATATAGGGGGATCAGCAGAGCGTCCAAAGATAGAGTTTACCTCTGAGCCACCTATGCCCAAAAAAGATATTATATCCTATCTTCTACTCGGTGTCTCAACCGCTAGTTTTGCCAATGGAGAGGGGTCTGTAAGCCGAGAAGCTGAACTTTTTATCATCAATCAAGCTGCCAGAGACCTCTCCTATGAGATGGAGTTTGACCGAGTATTTGTAAAAGATGATGGAACAGGAGAGGGTTTTGCCATAGAAGTGGGTAAAAAAATCTCTCCTAAAAACATGATAATCATAGAGACCTCAAAAGAGGGAAATAGCATTATCCTAGAGCATGACATTAGCAAAAATATTAAACTACGCGTAGGACACCACCAAAAAGAGATTCCTTCTCAAAGTATTGATATCTTTTTTAGAAAACGGTTTAAGTAGAAAATCCCCTCCCCATCTTTGAGACCACCTGTCCCAAAGCAATCCCTCCATCATTGGGAGGTATCTGATTTGAAATAAATGCTATAGGGATTCTCTCTAATACAAGACCAAGAAGCACCCTATTTTGAAAAACTCCACCACTTAATACCAATGGTAGATTATACTCTTGGTGTATGGTGTATATTATCTCAACAAGTGTATTAAAAAATTTAGAGATAGCTATTGTTGAGTTTTGCTCTTTGGTTACTTCTTCTATCATCGGCAATATATCTATAACCCCCTCTTCAAAAGCAAAAGAGTAACTATCTGTAATGCCATTATCATAAAGCTCTTCAAGCATCATCCCACTCTCTCCCTCAAAACTCATCACTTGACAAACGCCTGTAAGAGAAGCCACAGCATCAAAAAGTCGCCCTGCTGAAGAGCTAAGAGGAGCATTTAAACCCTTTTTCCACATTAAATATTGGGTTTTTAATTCGGCAGGTGTAAAGGCTTTAGTCGTTGCATTTCTCAAATCTAAAACCTCATCTCCATAAATATCAAAAAGCAGACTCAATGCCACACGTTTTGGCTCTTTTATAGCTTTTGCACCACCAAGCAGTTTAAAGTAGTTGATATGAGCCACTCTCTCATACCCCTCATAGTCACATATCATAAACTCTCCACCCCAAAGCTTACCATCATCTCCATAACCTGTTCCATCAAAAGCAACCCCAAGTACCTTTTGGGTTAAACTCTTTTCTGCCATAACCGCCAATATATGAGCATAATGGTGTTGTATCTCTTTTTGTGGTAAATTTAAACTTTTGGCATATTTGCTACTCTCATAATTTGGGTGTTTGTCAT
>Ga0256914_1001813_pt1 | contig 18547 bp, 17 predicted proteins | sample HulkmetaG_FD_191571 | JGI IMG/M metagenome (GOLD analysis project Ga0256914, IMG submission 191571) | Hydrothermal chimney microbial communities from Main Endeavour vent field at the Juan de Fuca Ridge, Pacific Ocean - Hulk | ecosystem: Environmental > Aquatic > Marine > Hydrothermal vents ... | reverse complement strand
TCAATACTCTTTAACGGCCTCCCGTTTACGAGAAAACTTTCCCCATTCTCGACATAGACAGCCATCAGGTTGTTTACTCCAAGGTCAATGCCCGCCGAGAGGTTGCCTTTTGGGGTTCTCGGGAGCTTAATCCACTCTTTCCCTTCAAGTTTTTCCTCCACCGTAAGGCTGACGTGAGCGTACCACTTCCGCTTTACCTCGTCGTAAGTTATTTCTAAACGCCCCTGCTTGCCCTTCAAGTGTATTCTTCCCTTGAACTGGATTTCAAGTTTCCCGAACTTTCCGAGTCTCCTCAACTCCAGAACGTTGCCCTTAATCCTGTATTGGTCGTTTCTTAGCGGGATTACAAAGAGTTTTCGCCCGTTTTTCTCCCTGATGAATTTTGGTGGTCTTGGCTTGAACCATTCGGGGAGTTCTCCCTTCTTTTTCTTCTTGAGGAGTGAGAAGAAGCTCCTCCAAGCTTCTGCGTTCTTCCTCGCTAACTGCTGGACTGTTGAACCGCCAATCCAGTTTTTGAAGTTGTAATAGGCCTCCTTCTCGGTGGTTCCAAAGTCTATTTTGCCGTATTCCTTGAACTGTTTGAGCCTTTCATAATTGAGTTTATTCCAGATTACCGCCGTTGCTTGGGCTAACTCGAAGAGAATTTTCTCCTGTTCTTTTGAGAGTTGAAGTTTCACCGTTACGGAACGCTTCATTTCAAAGTATGATATTGGTTTTAGGCTTTAAAAAAGTATTGCTTTCCTGCCGAAGGCTTAACCGTTGAACACTTCACCCCGCCCTAAAGGACGAGGCTTGAGAAGAGAGAAAAGGTCAAGGACCGCTCCCATCTCTCGAACTCCCCCTCGATTTCCTCGAGCTTCTCCCTGGCCTTCATATACTCTTCCTCGCTCAGGATTCCGTAGAGGTGGCGAAGGGCGTCAGCGTTTCCCTTCCTTTCTCTCAACAGCTCGCGGAACAGCTCGCTGAATGACTTCTTGCCCTTGATTCGAAGGAGCTCCTCATAAACGTCGTCCGAGATAGTGATGGTCTTTACCATGACACCACCAATACACTGAATGCATGCATCATATTTAAGCATTATGAAGGGTGCAAAAGAAAGAGAAAAGTCAGAGGTACCTCTCCCGCACCCACCTAATGAAGTACTCCGGGTTCAGCTCCTCGCCGATGGCCTTCCTGAGGAGCTCCTTCGGCGGGTAGATGCTTCCCCAGCGGTGTATCCTTTCCCTGAGCCACTCCTTTATCGGGCCGAAGTTGCCCTCGCCCACAAGCCCCTCGACGTCGAGGTCGCGCTTCATGTGGTAGTAGAGCTGAGCAGAGAGGAGGGTTCCGATGCTGTAGGTCGGGAAGTAGCCTATCGTTCCGTGGGCCCAGTGAATGTCCTGGAGGATTCCCTCGCGGTAGGTCTTGGGCTTTATGCCGAGGAGGTTCTCCATCTCGTCGTTCCAGAGCTCCGGTAAATCCTTCGCCTTGACGCCCTCGTTGAGCATCATTCTCTCGAGCTTGAAGCGGAGCAGAATGTGGAAGTTGTAGGTGACGACGTCTGCCTCGGTCCTTATGAAGTCCGGGCGAACGATGTTGAAGTATAGGTAAACATCATCGGGCGTGTAGTTGGCCATGAAGGACAGGTTCTCCACGAGGGCCGGGTAGATGAGCCCAGCGAACTCCCTGCTCCTTCCGATTACATTCTCCCAGAAGCGGCTCTGGCTCTCGTGGATTCCAAGGCTTACACCACTGGCTATCGGGCTGAACATGAACCTCTCGTCCTGCTGGAGCTCGTAGAGTGCATGGCCAAACTCATGGACGGTGCTGAGGACGGCTCTCCTGAAGTCGTAGCCCTCATACCGGGTGGTTATCCTGACGTCCCTTATCCCGAACTCAGTCGTGAATGGATGAGCTGAAACATCCAAGCGAGAGCGAACTCCCAGCGGAAAGCCGAACTTCTCGAGTATCCAGCGGTTCACGCGCTCCATCTGGGCTCTGTCATAGCTTTCCTTCTCGAGGGGATGGCTCTGCGGAACTTTGCCCTCCTCCATGATCCTCCCAAGGAGCGGCTTGAGCTCCTTCTCCAGCTTGTCGAACATCCTCTCGACGTCCCTGGTTGTGGTGCCCTCCTCGAAGAGGTCAAGTAAAGCGTCGTAGGGCTCGTCCTCGTAGCCGAGGTATTCAGCGGCACGCTTGGCCAGATCGATTATCCTGTCGAGCCAGGGCTCGAACTTGGAGTAGTCGTCGCTCTTCTTTGCTTCCTCCCAGGCCTTGGTTGCCTGGCTCGTGACCTCGCTCATTTCCCTGAGGAACTCGGGCGGGAAGGATTTGTTTATCCTTATGTTCCTGTCGAGAACTCTCACCACTCCACGCTCGTATTCGTTGAGCTCAAGCCCCTTGGCCTTCTCGACCAGCTCGACAAACTCCGGCTTCAGCAGAAACTCTTGACTGAGAACACTCAGCTCGCCCTGAGCGACGGAACGCTCGAGGATGCCCTCCCTCGGCATGTTGACCTCCATATCCCATCTGAGGACGCTCTGAGCGTGGCCTATTGCCCATATCCTCCTGTACCTGATTAAAATCTCGTTGATAATTTCATTCTGAAATGCCCCCTCCATTCAAACCACCTCTTAAAGTTTAACAGGATTTCGGGAGTGAGCTTTTTAAATCTTTTCGATGAACATCTAAACGGGAGGGTAGAAATCGATTACTCAACCATAAATTGCTTAAAGGAGAAGGCACAGTCTATGAAAAACCGGTGATGACAATGAAACCCAATCTGGTTGTGTTAGGTCATGTCTCAATCGATCACATAATACTCCCCGAGAAGGAAGAGATGCTCCTACCTGGAGGAGCGGCGGCGGCTGTAGCTACTTCAGCAGCTTTATCAGGAGCTCATGTAGGTCTTGTAACCAGAATAGGTGCAGATTTTCCGAGAGAATGGCTTAAAAAGCTGGCCTCAGTTTTAGATGTTAGGGGAATTCAAATCCTGCCTGGCAGAACAATACACATATACATGATTTACCATGAAGACGGAACCGTAGATGCTCCTGTTGATATGGGAGTTGCTCAAAATATGGGGGAAACACCAATTCCCGAGGAGTACTTGGAAGCTGAAATCTTCCATATAGCCCCAATTCCACCAGAGGAACAGAGAAAAGCCTTAAAAAGGCTAAAAGGGATGCGGATAAGTCTTGATTTCAATCCCACATACATGGAAGATTACCTCACAAAAACCAATTTGATGAGAAGAATTGTTTCGCATGTTGAACTGATTTTTCCCAACGAAAGAGAAGCTCTTGCGATAACTGGAACCACAGACATCAGAGATGCAGCACAGATTTTTAAAGAGTGGGGAGCTGAGATCATTATCATAACCCGTGGGGAGCGGGGAATCCTGGTGTATGACGGGTCATTTAAAGAATTTTCAGCACTCCCCATAGCTCGTGAGGAAATAGTCGATCCAACTGGAGCTGGAGATGCCTTCGCAGGCGGCTTTCTCGCGGGATATTCTCAAGGCAGAAAAGTGGATGTGTGCATACGGATGGGATTGGAACGGGCAAGAGAAGTGTTGAAAAAAATGGGGAGCTGGAGTATTTAATCCGCCACTAATTTGGAGAAGGCATAGAGTGACAAAAGGATCAAAGCTGCCAGAGCTGTAGCCTCAAAACCGGGTACTAAAGGAGCTATATTTTTCATCAGGATAAAAGTAGGTAGAGCCAAAAGAACAGCCAACAGAAGGATAGCATAGTGCTCCGGCGGAGCTTTTTCTCTATCTAAGTATGCAGATTCTACGAGGAGCAGTGCCAGTGTCATTATTCCGAGGCCATAGACGTCACCTATTTTGTTATAAATGAGGAAGAAAGCTGTCAATATTAGAAAGATAGAGCCCATAAAATATGAGAAAAATGAAAAGAATGCCATGGGTATCAAAAATATTAATCTTCTATCAATGACAGAGAGAGACAGAATAATCACAAATGGAATCAGCGAAAACCGCACTCTAACCTTCATAGCTTGATCACCCCTGCTATCGCACTCTTCAGGGGTTTATTAACATCCCAGTCAACAATCATGCCGTATGTAGAAAGTTTTTTGAGGTGTGCTTTCCTTTGCAGGCTTAAGAGTCTCAAAGCAAGCTTCTCCTCCCGTGTTTTCGGCTCAATCACGGAGTAAGGATTGGGACTTATTACAACAACATTATAGCCATAGCTGTAGAGTATCCTCAGGGCATCTTTGCTCTCAGGAGTTACCAAAGGCGAAAAGTAGAGGATCTGGGCTCTGGCAGGAAAACGACTTCTGACGAGATGCTCAACCTGATATGCGATCATATTGTTCCTATCAGGCTTGGCGGTACTTAAAAGGTCTATGCACTTAAAGAAGTGTCTTTTTCCGTAATCTATCCTGATCCAAAGAGGAACCTCCTCAGCCAAGAGAAGTCCAAAACTTGTGCCGTTATTGAGACTGTCAAGCATCAAAGAGGCTACTGCCCGAACGAGATGATCAAAGACTTCCCTTCCGGCATATGTTGCATCTACGATGAGGATTACATCTACCTTTCTTTCGCTTTCATACTCATTTGCCATTATCCTTCCAGTTCTGGCTGTAGCTTTCCAGTTTATAATCCTGAGCGGATCTCCGGGCTGATACTCTCTTATTGCATGAAATTCGACTCCCTCTCCGACCCTTGGTGATGGCAATGGACCGACGGTTATCTTCGTTCCTTTTGTTGAATATGGGGTTTGGACGTCCTCAATTCTGGGAACCCCTATAAGTTCACTATAGAGTTCTATAGTTTTTTCCCGCTCAAAAAAGCCGAATGGGTCTCTGTATCTGAGTTTCACAGAATTGAACTCGTGTATTCCTCTCCTGACTTTCACCCGGTAGGAGAAAAACCTCTCCTCACCACGGTTAAATGATGCTACAAATGACGGCCTCCCTTCAACGACCTCAATTTCCTCGGGAAGGTCGTCATCGATCTTCATACTGGGTATTCTTTCGTTGGCTTTTATTCTGAGTTTTATTTCAACGATTTCCCCTTCAAGGACCCGATCACGAGGCAAAAGTCGTTTAATCTCGACATCCAGTGCAGGCTTGAAGAATGCAACAGCAATGAAGAATAGCCATAACATCGGAAGGGAAAGATAGACCATATCCCATCTGAGGAAGAAGAAAGCGAGCACTACAACTCCCCATAAGGCTATTAACAGGTGCACTGCCTTTCCTGTTGGGTGGAATTCCCTCTCCATACCCATCACTCAAACTTTGGGACTGGAACCTTCTCAAGCAATCTCTGCATAACATTCTCTTGACTAACCTTTGTATACCAGAGCTCCCTTTTTAGGATCAGTCTGTGGCTCAGAGCTGGAATTGCTACCGCTTTTACATCATCAGGAATAACATAATCTCTACCTTCCAGAGCTGCATATGCTCTTGACAGCTTGAGCAGGGCAAGACTTCCTCTTGGAGATGCTCCTACATCTATTTCCCTTTTGTTTTCCCTCGTTGCCGTAACCACGTCAGTTATGTATTCAAGAACTGCATCGCTCACGTAGACATCCTCAATCGCTCTCTGCATCTCAACAACCCGTTCTGACGTTGTAATACGGTTTATATCAACCTCCTCTTTCTTCCTCTCAATTCGTCTCTTTAGGATTTCAACTTCCTCATTCTTAGTGGGATAACCCACTCTAAGCCTTACTAAAAATCTATCAAGCTGAGCCTCTGGGAGTGGATATGTACCCTCCTGCTCTATCGGATTCTGTGTGGCTATAACAATGAAAGGCCTCTCCAGAAGGTAGGTTTTGCCTTCTATCGTGACCTGTCTCTCCTGCATAGCCTCAAGTAAAGCGGATTGTGTCTTGGGTGGAGCACGGTTGATCTCATCCGCAAGTAAGATATTGGTGAAGATTGGACCTTTTTTAAACTCAAATTCGAGGGTTTTCTGATTGAAAACGCTAACACCGAGAATATCGGATGGCAGCAGATCAGGCGTAAACTGAACCCTCTTAAACCTAACGCCAAGTGCTGAAGCAAAACTCTTTGCCATCAAAGTCTTCGCAAGTCCCGGAAGATCTTCGATAAGAATGTGGCCATCGGCCAGTATTGTCGTCAGTAGAAGCTTGAGAACCTCTCTTTTTCCAACTATCGCCTTTTCAACTTCCCCCAATATCCGATTCCCTATTTCATGCACTTTCTCAATCTTCATTCAAATCAGCCTCCAGAATTTCTAACGCCTTTTCAAGGTTATCCAAAAAATCTCCATCCGAATGCAGAATTCTGAGAGCTGTATTGGGTTCCGATTTAAGCTCCGCAATTTCACGGTTGTAATCATCAGCCAGCACTGCATATGAATCAAGTATTTTTTCCTCGATTAGAGCTCTAGCAACTGCTCCTGAACGAGCCTTTGAAATAAGCATTACAGTCCTTTCAAATTCAGATTTCCGCTCTCTTGGGGTGAATCCAGTCCTCGGCAAATATCGAAGCTTGATTTCAAATCCAAAAAGCACTATACTCAGAATTAGAGCTGTCAACACAACCGCTATCCATCTAAGGATGTACGAACCGGCAAACATGGCTATCAGAACGAAGGGCATGGCTCCCAAAGCTGCTTTATTCATGTTCATCACCTTTTATTTTTAAATAAAGTTCATATGCTTTATATGCATCTTCCTTTGTGACCTTTTCGGGAGCATATTTTGCCTTTTCAAAGAGTTTCGTGAGCTCAACAAATGCATCATGCCTGTATTTAACCCTCTCTGCATGTTCCCAGTGAGTCCAGCTCTTTTTATAAGGAATGCCAAGTATTTCAAGCCAGATTATGGCATTTTTATATAACTTTACCACAACCTCATCTGGATCACCGAGAAAATCTATACCCTCCGCCCTAAGTCTGGCATCAATGACTTTCATTTTTTCCTTTAATCTCTTTATTCTCCTTTTTGCAAGCATGTCCCTATAAAACATGAAAGCCATGTATAACGCTACTGCTGCAAGAATAGCAAAAAGCACATACAGATAAAAAGCCGGATTTTCAGAGATGAAGTTTCCTGTAGGATGTCCAAAAGATCTACTGTAATATGAAACATGGTATGTACCGTTTATTGAAGTTTTGTTTACTGTAGTGTTATTTTCCAGGGGAGGTATGGGTTTTGTATAAACGTAATATAGTAGAGGAGAGAATACCAGAACAATGGCGACTATTGAATACACAACCCATTTAAGGACGGAATAATTGTAGGTACTGAGCCGTTTGTTCGTGACAAAATCACTCTGTCCAATGAGAATGATAAGAATAAATATGGCAGCGGATATTACAAAGATACCAAAAAATGCTCCTACGATGTAGTAATTTTTGCTCCCCCTATGAATTTCTGAGATCGAAGCATTATAGTTTAACATCAAAGTCATTAATGCAAAGAGTATGAGGAATAAGAGCAAAGTCCTAGCCTTCGGGTTCATTTCAATCCAGTGGGATTTTGGGGATTATATTTAAAAGCTTTTACATACCATAAAAGCGGGGGTGAGAAGATGGAAAAAATTCCAGAATTATATGTTGAAACATGTCCCGCCGAGCTGATTGAGAACGGGAATGTCAAAGAGAAGTGCATAATCATTCAAGAAAATATTGAGATAACACTTGGTAGAGGTGAGAAAATTCCGGACTTCATAGACCCAAAAAAATCAAAATTCCTGAAAAAAGAGGTTTACGACAGATTTTATCTTTATGTTGACAGATATTCCCAAAAAATGCTATGTGATGCTGTAGTCGTACTTCCAGACAGGAGGACCAGAATAAAACTTCAAAAAGGGGATAAATTGATATTATTACCGGTTGAGGGCTTTGTCAAAACTCTGATAGCTGATGTTGGCAACCGAGTCAGAAAGGGAGATGCTTTCGCTGCAATAACAACCAGAAAAGGTGAAGTACATTATTTAAAACCTCCAAAAAATGGGACTGTCATTTATATAGATGAATTTACAAACAAGCCCCACTACATATACTACCTGCTCCCCGAGGAATAAATGGGATATACATGGCTATCAGATTTTCCCCATAAATGTGTATCATTGACCAAAAACATTATAAACACCCGTGATAACGGAGTTCGCAGGTGAATTATTATGAAAATTGAGAAAGGAGACTTTGTGATCTTCAACTACATTGGAAGATTCGAAAACGGAGAAGTTTTTGACACAAGTTATGAGGATATAGCAAAGGAAAACGATATATATGTTGAGGAGAGGCAATACGGCCCTCTTGGAGTTAATGTTGGAGTTGGCGAGCTTATTCAGGGACTAGACGAAGCATTCATAGGCATGGAAAAGGGGGAAAAGAAGACAATAACAATCCCTCCAGAGAAGGGCTATGGACTGCCAAATGAGGATCTTATTGTGGATGTACCTCTGTCAGAATTTACAAATATTGGAGTAGAGCCTGTCAAGGATATGTACGTAATGACGGATAGTGGGGTGGCTAAAATATCTGAGATTAAAGAGAACAGTGTTTCTCTGGACTTCAATCATCCGCTCGCAGGTAAAACACTTATATTTGAAATTGAAATTGTGGATGTCCAAAAAGCAAGAGAGGAAGCTTCAGAAACTCAAGTTTATTAAAGTCGCGCCTTTGAATATCAAAAGTCCCATCGAGGCTAATAAGGCACTGTACTTCAGACCTGCAGAAAATTTTCCTTCTCTTATAACCCCTATACCAACCCCCGAGACTATTGCCTGAGCAATAATAAACAGCATTATTAACAGTTTTATTGATTCCACAGGGAGGTTCACACCAACAGCACTTCCACTTATATTTTCCATAACCTTAACAACAACACCAAGTATTATCGGGCCAATAAACCCACTGGAAATTATAAAGAACATGGTTTGCATTCCAGTTGATGCTTTTCTTTCCTGCTTTATTTTAAGGATCTCACGCACATCGTTACCAACAGAAATTAGAACGTCTGACATTGGAGCACCCCGGTCTAAAGCTTCAATCAGTATCTTAATTGATCTGTAGAGAACAGCAGACTTTTCGTTTCTAATGGCAAAGGCATTAAGAGCATCAATAGTGGGTCTGCCTTTCTTAATTTCTGCAACAACTCTCTGGAACTCCTCTGTGAGTGGTCCAAACTTTGAAGTTGTGAGTTCTTCAAGTGCTTCCGAGAAGGATATGCCTGCCCGTAATGAACTTGCCAGATAAAAAAATGCATCAGGTAGCATCCTTTCCATTTCACTGATGCGTTTTGTTATTCTCCAGTAGGGATATAAAATTGCCATTCCAAGAAATACCACAGCAAAAGTTGCAATGCCATACAGAGAGTTAAAAAACGAAACTGTAGTTCCAGCGATAATTCCAAGTAATAGCGAGATAATCAAATATTCAACTGCCAAAAACTCTATTCCCGCTGAGTATATAAAAAGCTCGTATCTCCTAAGGTATTTTGAAGGAATGATCCTGTTGATGAGTTTAATCATAGCTGATGAAATACTCGGCATTTTAACCACCAATCATCTGGGTTCGCCACGTTTTATCATTACTATCATTATCAGAGATAAAGCAGGAAAGGCAAAGAGCAGTATAATCGCAAGACTTTCAACAGGCATTATCAGAGTTTTGGCCATGATTGATCCAGCTAAAATACCCACAACAAACATTGTGGGCATGACTATAGTGAGGAACATATAAACAAACGAAATACCATTTATCTTCTGAACGTATTCAACGAGCTTCATTCTGTACTCAAACGCAAAATCCTCAGCAAGCTTATAAAGTATATCAGCCAGATTTCCACCAAACTTTATTGCCCTAAGTATTTGTTTTACTGTTCTGCTAACGCTTTCAGAGTTCATTTTCTCCTCAAACTTAGTGAGAGCATCTTCAAGGGAAGCACCAGTACGCATGTCTCTAATCATTAAATCGAACTCCTCTGAGATTACTCCATAGTTAGCACTTGCCACAGAAACCATAGCCTCTGTTATACCGACTCCAGCGCTTAATAAAGATGCCATATGCCTTAAAGCATAAGGAAGAGCTTTTTCTACTTCTGCCACTCTGTTTTTCCACACCAATTTTGGATACGCTCGCATATATAAAAACCCAAAGATCATACCAAGAAGACCAAATAGGAAAGAGACGTCATATGAAAAGTATGCCAATACACCAACTGCAAAAGCAAAGATAAACAGAAATACCGATACTACCAAAGTTAATGCGACATAAGTGTCCTTACTCATTTTTATGTTCGCTCTATATAGATCATATTCAAGACCTTTAAATGAATTTGAAAGTGCTCTAATCGGTCCTCTGAAATGCTTTAACATTCCTTCTGCAAGTCTCTCAAAAAAAGGCTTTTGAAGTTCTTGTTTTCTCCATTCTATAATCTCTGCTATCTCTTTTTCTGTTTCTTCAGCTTTTTCTTTCTCAACTTCCATTTGTATCTGTTTGAGGGCTTTCAGACGATCTTGAATTGAGCGACCCGAAGGAATACGGGACAGTGGTCTCTCAGCTATCTCAACGGTTTTTCCCCCCAGTCTTTCAAGGAAGTTTAAGAAAGCTTCAACAGCTCCCATTGCATATCACCTTCAAAGCACATCACTAACCTTATCAGCTGTACTAAGACCACCTGTATCAGCTTCTATTCTCTTTAACAAGGTTTCTTGATCAATATAAAACTGTCGTATATAATGCCCCACTTTTTCAATATCCCTTATACCCTTTTCGATCATCCAATCAAGTATAATCTTTCTTTTTTCTTTTTCCAGTTCCAGTTCCGCCATGCTCATGCCAGTATGATGCGCGAGTTCTGTCATAAATCTGCTTGGAACTCCAGTTGATTCAAGTTCATCCTTGGCTGGATCATACTTATACAGTTTGTTCAACTGAATGCTCTCACCTTCAATTCCCGAGACTTCAGCAATCTCAGTTACACGCCTAATGACACCCTTTTTTCTGCTGTTAAAACGAACTAACATCATTATAATATCAAGTGCTGGTATCATGATTCTTGGAACATTCATGGGCGGACTTTCTAACCTCACAATGGTTTCCCTGGCTGAATTTGAATGAATTGTGCCCATGCAGTTGGAGACTATTATTCCTCCACATTTACCGGCTATGTATGTATGGTTGTCAGCTACAGTCAGATCGTACACATAATCATCCACTTCGATTTCTTCGATTGCCACTATCCTATCCCAATAAACATTTGCATCAGTTAATAATTTGAGCTTCTCTGAATCCAAAGCTTCTGCCGGATCTTTGCCATCCATGTCCATTCCTCTTGACAGGACTATATAATCTCCGATTTTCGCCCTCTCTGAATTAATCTCCACAATCCCATTCTCAATTTTATAAATTGGATGATCAGGAGTTAAGGTTATCCCATTCCCATTCTTTGTTTTGATTTTGAGCATCTTCCCCTTGTATTTTCTTCTCCAAACTCTTGTGATCAACTTATCCTCAATCTTGAAAGTTTCTTTGTTGAAGCTCTTTATGTAAACCTTTTCATTGGATACATCAACCCACTCAAATTCTCCCTCTTTTTTGAAGGCATGTTTCCTAAAGAAACGTTCGGCAAATTTCCCGATTTTAATGAGCTGCCCATCGGCCAAGAGTATTGGTTCCTCTTTAAGCAAAGCACCATCATGTCCCGTGTTCATGGCAGTGAACATTGTCCTTGCCTCAGGACCACGAACCTCACCGACAATTATTCTATCCGGTCTCATACGAAGGGTGTTCTTAACTAAATCATCCATTGTAACTTCTCCCTTACCCTCAAGATTTGGTGGCCTTGTCTCCAATCTTACCCAATGTTCAATAGGAAGCTGAAGCTCTGCAGTATCCTCAATGCTGATGACTCTCTCACTGGGAGGTATAAACATTGCAAGAGAGTTCAGCATGGTAGTCTTTCCAGAACCCGTCCCTCCAGCCACCAGAATATTGGCAGGTTTCACTCCTAATCCATCAACAAAAATCCACAGTAAAGCTGCTATATCTGTATTTAAAGTTCCATATTTTATGAGGTCAATTATCGTCAAGGGATCTCTCTTGAACTTTCTGATAGTTATAGTTGGGCCCTCAAGGCTTATAGGTGGAATTGTGGCATTAACTCTGGAGCCATCTGGAAGACGGGCATCTAAAAGAGGACTCTGCTGATCTATTCTCCTCCCCACTTCCCTTGCAATCCGCTCTATAATATTTAAAATTTCTTTTTCATTTTCAAAGATGATATTTGTCTTACACATGTTAAATCTTCTGTGCCATACATAAACCGGCTTATTTGTTCCAATAACCATTATTTCTTCTAAGTTATCATCCCTAACTAAAGGATCTAACCTGCCATAACCAATCATGTTCTGAACAATATATTCAGATAGAAACTCTATCCTCCCTTCTGAAAGGTGTGGATTTATATCTTTTATCATATCCCTTACAGCTTTTAAGAACACTTTCCTTCTTGTTTCAAAATCGGGAATACTCTCGGGATCAATTTGAATTTCAGAAATTGCCCTTTCTTTCACTGTTTTTAATAATCTCTTCTCATCTTCACTGAGTTTGGGTATGCGGAGTTCATATATCGGCACAGGTTCTCCCTTAACTTTTAATACACGCACATTACCGTAGACATCAAGGACTTTAACCTCACCCGAATAGGTATGATATGCGACCTCACCCTTTTCTCTCTTAGCAGTACCTAATATCTCACCCAAGGAAGGGGCTGATTTTATTGGTTCAGGTTTTTGTAAAATACTCTCCAATGAAACCGACGAAGGTTCTTGATAGTGAGATGTTATTCCTCTTTCTTTTTTTTCTTTTTTCTGTTTCTGTTTTTCACCCTGCAGAGATTTTGAAGTTTTCCTCTTCCCCAAAATCTCCTCTAAAATAACATGTCCTGGAGATACTTTTTTTGTCTCTGTTTTTTTAGAAGCTAAAGGTTTTTCCATATTTGTTTCTGGAGTCTTCTCCGAGAGTATACTATCCAAGCTCAGACCTTCTCCCCTAACAAACCCCTCAGGGATTGGTTTTTTCTTTCCTTTTTTTTCTCTTTCTTTATTATCCTCTTCCCGATTCTTCTTAGCTTTAAAAATATCCTCAAGAGGGGCACTATCTTCGTTCAAAATTTCCTCTATCCAAGATAACCCAGACTTTTTCTTTTTCTCCCCCACTTAGGCTCACCTTTTCCTCATTATTCCAGCTCACATGGTATTTAATATCAATCTCCTTACCAAGCCAAAATATCCACACAGGATAGTCCATAAAATTGACAGTTTTTCTTTTCGAAGATGTTAAAGTTGGTGTAGAAACCCCTGTAAGTAAGCTGCTGGTTAGAGAAAATAGAGTATCCGATGGTGAGGAGATTTCTCTCTCCTTTGGATGGATGCTAATTCCCCTATACTCTGGGATAAATTTTTCCATGTACTCAGTGTATGTCATGGTATAGTTTGGTTCAAAATCATAATGAGCAGCACCCGGAAATATTACCGGTAACGAAACACCAAAAACTGACCAAAATTCGTCGCTTTCGTCAGGTACATTTATTAACTTGAGAGTTACGATACCCGAATATTTCAATATTTTTACATATCCATCAATCAGAGGCAAAATACTTGAAATATCTACAACTTGAGGGGTATTAATTATTTGTGGATAAAAAACATCACAAATTGGATTGGAAAGAGTTTCCTTCACATGGACTTCACCGTTAATTACACTTCCATTGACAAAGGTCAAGTTTGTTATTTGACCACCCCCGCATAGACTTTTATAGTCAGCTAAGTTAAGAAGATATGAAGTGTTATCTGTAATCTGAAAGTTAACAACAACTGTCTCATAGGGTCTAATCCAGAAACCTAAATGATAATTTAGAGTATTTGCGCTGAAGTCGTTTATATAATGCACAGTTGTACCTTTATTGTTTCTAATACCATACATATACTCGTTGTATCCATTCCTGTATATTTTAAAATCATATCTGGGGTTTATCATTATAAATTTGGGGAATGGAGCTGTATTAATTAAAGTGACATTAAGATTTATTGTGAGTTCTCCACGTATTCCTATGTTATTATGATGTTTGTATTTTTCCACTGGATCTGTTCCCGGAAGAGTATATGAAGAAGCCATGACGGGAACAGCTAAAAGCATTATGATAAAAAAGGAAATTACGAGGCGTTTCATTGTAATCACCTCATTTAGATACTTTTGCGATATAGATAAAGTTCTGGTGGGAGAGTATATCCGGAACAAACACGGAAGGAACCTTAATTATTACTAAAACCTGTGTGTTTGCGTCCATCACCAGCATTCCAGAAAGTTTCTCAAGATCGACTACCTCCCAACCATAACTCTCAAGCTCTTTCTTAACTTCATCTGCCGCTTTTATCTTACCTGCTGCCACTGCCTTGAGAATCTCGGATAAATCTACATTGTAGTTATATGCAGCAGAAGAACTCTGGCTTGACGTTTGGCTGCTTGAATAAGCATCACTTGAACTTTGTCCATTTGATATAGATGTTCCTGCAGGAGTATATGCCCTCGAATGTTGTTCAGAGTAGGAATCCGAAGAAGATGTGCTAGATGAGCTGGACTGTGACTGGGATTCTTTAGCAGATATAATTCCAGCTTGTTTTGGCAGTAGAACCATCTCTACATATCCCATATTGGCTATCTCAGTGTATGGACTGTTGGTTGAATTCTTTGAGAATATTACTATTTTGTCTCCCGGAGAAACAAATGCCCCGTTTATCCTACTCCGTGGGAGCACTAATGCCATATCAACCATCTCAACCTTACCAACATGATACTGCATTATCTCCTTATAATCTAATAAGCTTCCTATTAGAGTTTTTGCTTCATCCTTTGTGTATATCTTCTTACTACCTGCTTTTTCCAAAATCACATTTTGAGTTGGGATGTTGTCAATAAGGAAGTAATAATATTCTTTCCATAGCTCAAGGAGATACGGGGTAACAGTAGTTGAGTTAATCTCCTGCACAGTTTTTGCGCTCATCACTTGATCTTCTAAAGATTTCAGGACACTAATGGCTTTTTTTCTGATATCTTGTGGGAGAGGTCTAGATAAGAGAGGTTCAAATTTAAGTTTTATTTCATCTATCTTCTCCCGCTTAGTTTCATTCAAAATTTTCTCCTGCTCTATTCTTTTTTGTTCTTCTAAAGCCTGTTGATATTTCCGGAGTACATCCTGATAAGCTGCTTTAACATCTATCTTTTTAACATCCTCAATTGATTGAGCAGCAGCGATTTCATTAAGAAGTTCTGCTTTTTTCCTCTGTGCATATGGGAAGTTCATAATATTGCCTTTGAAGTATGTATCAACTTCAGCAATTTTCGCGTTTTTAGCTTGTTCCAGCTCCCTAACACCCGCATTTTTATAATACGAATACACACCCCACGAGATAGCTAGAACTATGATTATTATAATTGCAGAACCTATTAAAATCCTTTTCCTACGCTCCCTTTCACGCACACTTCCAATCCGACTTATTCTTCTTGAAGGTTTGGAAGGCTTGGGCTTTATAGGTTTTGTAGATTTTATTGGTTCGGACTCGGCGCTCGCCTTACCAAGTTCCCTTAAACGCCGAATTTTAGCTTCAATATCCTCAGACACGTTGAGCACCACCATTAGCAGTTATCATGAAAACATTCCCTTCTAAGTTAGTTTTTTGAATTCAATACTTTATTTAGATTTCGGTGGTTGTATGGAAAGATTGATAGCTAAAGTAATCGAGATTCGTGGAAATTGTCCAGTATTTAAACGTGGAAATAAAATAGTAATTGATGGGCCAAAAATAAACCTAAATGAAACCGATGCAGTCTGCACACATGCATTTGCTTCTTTAATGCCCTATGTAGTAGCACTGCGAAAAGGTATTAAGCCCAGTGAACTTGGGTTAGGTAAGGGGGAGAAGGCATATGTCCAGTGCCTCGACCCCGGTCCCCCATATACAGATGGAGGAACTGTTATTTTTGAGATAACGGTGATGAGAGATGAGGCAGAAAAAAGCTTGGCAGACTGTGAGGGAGGCAATAAGAGAAGCACACATAGTTATTGAGGTAGTCGACGCGAGAGATCCTGTAGGAACCAGAAATCGAAAGCTGGAGAGACTGATTAAAGAAGAGGGTAAAAAGCTGCTCATAGTCATGAATAAAGCCGATTTAGTTCCAAGGAAGTGGGCTGAGGAGTACAAGAAAAAGAGTGATATACCGTTCATCTTCGTCTCTGCCAGAGAAAGAAAAGGGACCGGTATTCTGAGAAGAGAGATAAAAAAGCTTGCAAAAGAATTTTTAGATAAAGAAGAGGCGGTTAAGGTTGCCCTTATTGGCTACCCAAATGTGGGGAAGAGCACGATAATAAACACGCTGAAGGGCAAGAAAGCCGTGAAAACAGCTCCAATACCCGGTTATACCCGAAACAAACATTTAATAAAGCTCTCCCGAAAGATATGGCTTATTGACTCGCCCGGGGTTGTTCCTGTTGAGAACTTCGAGGAGCTTGTCATAAAAGGTGGTTTTCCCGCGGATAAGATTGAAGATCCCGTAAAACCAGCACTAAAGCTTATTAGACGTATTCTCGAAACCCGAAAAGAAGCTTTAACTGAGAAATATGACATTCAGGAGTTTGAAAATGAAGAGCAGATCTTAGAGGCAATTGGCAGAAAAAAAGGGTTACTTAGAAAAGGAGGAGAAGTTGACATTGAAGAAGCTGCCCGATATTTCCTCAGAGAGTGGCAGACTGGAAAGTTTACCCTCTTTGGGAAGGAAAAGAAAAGAGAAGAGGAATTCCAGTGGGCATATAGTGATGTTCTTGAGGAGATTGAGCAGGAGCTTTTGCTTGACCCGAGGAGGATTCTCTGGGAATTTGGAGATAAGCTGAAAGAAAAACTTGGAAGAACAAAGAGGGTTGGGATTAAGGAAATTGAGGGCTTTACAGTGGGTATAGCAACAGGCTTCAAGAAGTGCGATAGTGGGGTTAAGCTTTTGGAAAAGTTAACCGGAAAGAGAGTTATAGCGAGTGAATGCTTTGGAAAGAAGTGGAAAGGCGTGATAGCAATTATGGACTAACTCCTTAGTGCTTTGACGACGTCGAGCTTTTTCATCACCCTTCTAACAATGACCATCGTGAAGAGGGCATAGGCGATGCAGAGAACCGGGAACAGCGGAAGAACCTTGAGGGCATCGCTCGGCGAGAGGCTCACAGGAAGGAGTATGTTTCCGATGGACTCGCCAAGCTTTACCGCGGGAAGCAGGGAGAGGAGGGAACCCAAGAGGGCAGATGGAACAGTCTTGAACAAAAACTCCCGCTGGACGTAGGAATCAGGGATTCCTATAGCCTTAAGTATTGCGTAGACCTTCTCGTTACCCTCGACTTCGAGGTAGATCATCGTGAATACCGCGAAGGCACTCACGAGGAAGGTTACGAGCATGACCACGTAGACAGGCGTTTTGAAGAGGATTAAGTTCTGCTGAGTCATCCTTTTGAGGTCTTCAAGGGTGTAGACCTTAAGACCTTGAGCTTCAAGCTTCACCTTAACTTCCTCCGGGTTCTCTACCGTCATGAAGGCCATTCTATCCTCAACAAACGGAACCTTAGGAAGGAAGAGGGCCGCGTAGTTGTGGAAGAAAGCGTTACTTATCCCGACCACTCGGTAGGTTTTTGTCACGCCGAGAATGGTTACTCTTATTATGTCACCCACATTGAGGCCGAGCTTTCTGGCGAGACCAACCTCAACGACGGCCTCGTCTGACCCTTTAAACCACCTACCCGCGATGAGAGTTTTCTCGAAGATGCTGTTGTAATTGAGGAAATAGACTTCGGTCGTTATTCCGTTGACTTCTTGGCCGGGCAGATAGGCAACTTTCTCGCCCGGAAGTGAGGCTATTTTTAAGGGACTTCCAATGACCCAGACGTTGAAGGGGGCGTTGAAGCTGGCGAGCTTTTCAATGCCGACGAGGGAAAAGTAGGCCGAGCTGGAAGCAAGGAAAACAACGAAGAAGATCGCCAAAAACTTTAGGAGCGACGGCCGCCTCGGAGAGAAGTGGAGGGCCTCTATCGTCTTTATTCTCGAAACATAGAGGTATGGAAGTGAAATCATCAGGAGGATTCCGAGGAGTATGAGGACATCAAACTTAAGAGGGTAGATGTAGTTCAGTTTTAAGGGCAGGGGCGTGTTGGAGAAGATGTTAAAGGAAATGCCCAGTAGCATTCCAGGGATTATTCCGGCGAGATAACCGAGGACGGCAACTATTAGGTAGTCACCTATGAAGAGGGAGAAGACAAATGAATAGGGCAAACCAAGGGCCTTTAGAACCCCCACCTCCCTAACGCTTCCCCTCATATGAGCTATCGTCACGAGGATTTTCACGGATAATGCTGCACCGAGGAGTAGGTAGAAGAAGCTCATGACAAAGTTTCTAACGTTCCTCAGCTCATCTAAATATGGAGCATGACCGTTCCGATAGACTTCAAAGTAGCGAACTTTCGCATGGCTCATCAGAAACTCCGCCAAAGCCCTTGTGTCATTGCACCGCATCACGACGTAAAGG
>Ga0256914_1001812_pt1 | contig 18555 bp, 19 predicted proteins | sample HulkmetaG_FD_191571 | JGI IMG/M metagenome (GOLD analysis project Ga0256914, IMG submission 191571) | Hydrothermal chimney microbial communities from Main Endeavour vent field at the Juan de Fuca Ridge, Pacific Ocean - Hulk | ecosystem: Environmental > Aquatic > Marine > Hydrothermal vents ... | reverse complement strand
TTAATATGTTTATTATTCATCACTCTAATAGCAAATGGTATATTTCTCTTATTTAACCATCTAAACCAAACCTCTCCAACAAACTCTCTATCGGCTACTAGCACTTCTATTCTATCTACTCCAAATATATCAATGAACTTCTTTATTATTCTAATTCTATCTCTATATCCTGAGTTCCCCTGTTTACTTTTCTTCTTTAGCAGATACCATACTACAGGGATTGCCATCCCTTTATATGCTACACTCAACATCAATATATTGATATGCACCTTACCAAATTTCCAATTGGTTCTATCCATTGTCAAAGTCAATTTTCCTTTTGGTAAAAAGCTTGACATCAACTTTGCCATTGTTGTTTTATCAAATCTGAACTTTTGAAAAAATCTGCTTAGTCGTCTATAGTTAACCTCTTTTGTTTGATTTGGATTTAGTACTTTTGCTATCTTTTTTAGATTTACCCTCTCTAATTTTATTATTGATACTACTAATCCCACTATTATAAATATTCTAGCTCTATTCCAACCTGTTTGCTCTTTGATTTTTTCTTCTAATATGCTATTATTCTTTTGGAGTTTGTTTTTTTTCACAAGGTAATTTTACCTAAATTTCAAACTCCTCTTCTAATATATTTTTATTTTTTGACGACTACTGAAGTTTAAAATAGAAAATACTTTGAGTTTTAACAAAGATAAACTCACTATTGGAACTGAATATGATTATGTTACAAGAACATCTCAAAATCAAGGAATATTACAAACTACTGGTTTTGTAAATAAAGAAAACATAAATAATTCAGGTAATTGGAGTTTAGGACTCTTGCAGATGGACTTTTTTTATCGACATAAACCTTGGTATGCTGGACAGTTTGTAAGAAAGATTACTCCAAAATTTAAACTTAATGAAAAATCTATATTATTTTTTACAATACTCTTAAATAAGCAAAAAAGAAAATTATTAACTGTACTTGTTAGAGATATTGATAAATTATTTTTAGGTTCTTTCTCGTTACACCTCTCCTCAGGTGTAATGTATATGGGGTATAAAACCTAATCTTACCCCCATTGCAACCGAGGCTCAACTCTCTTAACAACACAATCCATCAAACAAGAGTTAATCAAATTCTGAGGGGTCAAGCGATAAAAACAGACCTCAATTCACTCTCTCCCACTCAAACCCACTAATATTCTTATCCTTTTGACAAAAATTTATCCCCACTAGATAAATATCCTTACCATCATTGAGATATTTCTGATGATAGTTTTTACTCTTTATCTGCTTTAGAGCATTGGCTTTTCCTACTTTGAACTCTATTATAAATAGATTATTATTTATAGATATACTCAAATCTATCCTACCACGATTTGTAACATCTTCACCTATAACCCTAACCCCCAAACTAGCCAAATAGACATAAACTATACTCGCATAAAATCCCTCAAAATTATATATATCATTGTTTGTATAATTATTATAAGGGATTGAGGCAAAGATAGAGACAAGTGCTTTTTTAAACCCCTCTAGGTCTGCTGTTTTTAGTGCTTTTCTTATCGCTTTTCTTTTGGTGATAATATTATCATTGTTGTATAGATAGGCGATAATATAGTTATTGATGGATTGTTGTACCTCCCTGTTTGGTACTTTTAAAAAATACTCTATCTCATCATCTTCATCTATCTCTACTTTATCTATGGTTAGATAACCTGTCTGAAAAAGAACCGTCTCGAAGTTCATATTTTTAATATCAAAACTATCTAATAAATCTTTGCCAACTTTTATATCTCCTAATTTCGGTAAAAAATAGTTCTGTTCTTTTATTAGTTTAATTAAGAAAGATGGTGTTCCACTTATAAACCAATAATTATCATATAAAAAATCATTTTTGATAAATTTCAAAATATCAAAAGGGTTATAGATGCTATCTTTTAAAAAATTATAACCATTATACCACACTCTTAATTTCTCCAAATCAACACCTTGAAGATATGGTAAAAGAGTGCTTTCTATATCATTTTGGGTATAACCACAGATATTTCCAAATCTAGGAGATAGAGTAATATCCTCCAACATATTAAGTCCACTAAATATAGAGGCTCTTGAGAATTTGCTAACTCCTGTAATAAATACAAATCTGATATATTTATCATTTGATTTCATTATGCTATAGAAACTTCTTAGAATTTCTCTGTTTTCATAAGCAATATCAAGTTGGTCTAGGTTATCTAATATCCCTTTATCATATTCATCTATCAGTATGACTACTTTTTGATTATATTTCTCATAGGACTTTTCTATTAACTCTTCAAAACAGGTATCATACTCTTCTACATTTTCACATTTGAGATTTAAATTTTTTTGGTTTTTTCTAAGAAAAGCTAAAATTGTTCTCCTCAGATTTTCAGGAGTTCTCATATCTCCACTAAAATCTATATGAATTACAGGATATTTGATACTCCAATCCCATTTATCATAGATATATAACCCTTCAAAAACTTTTTGATTGGCACTAAATATCTCTTTTAGGGTACTCAAAAATAGAGATTTTCCAAATCGTCTTGGGCGAGATAGAAAAGCATATTTGTAATTTTTTATTAAATCCAAAGCTATTTTGGTTTTATCTATATATAAATAATTCTCTTCTATTATTTCACTAAATGTTTGAATACCTATTGGTAGTTTTTTTAACTTCATATTTTTTGACCTTTTCCACTTTTGTTAAATAATAATCAAATATAGATATGAGTGAGGTTAAAGCCTCTTTTTTTAAATGCAGAAAAAAGCATCTCTATCTCCTATCGTTTTTTATAAAATCCTAGAGCTAACTCTTGTTTAATATTTGTAGCCAATATTAGATGTTAAGCAAACTCCAAAACTGAGAGTTCCAAATTTCAAACTTACCTGCTCAGTTTAGTAGTTCGTCTGACAGCAATTCTATATTCGTTATGAAGCACTCTTTTCTTGCCTTTATATATAGTTATTTGTTCAAATGATAAAGAGAAAGCTAGATTAAAATCTTTAAAAGTTATACTAAGTAAAATTAATTATAAAGGTAGAGACATGGAACTAAATTATGCACTTGACCAAGATATTGTTATATCAGGTGCTAGAGAGCTAGAGATTATTGAAGCAGAACGAACAAAACAAGACAAATTTATATGTTAATTAGGAGTTAATAGTGGAAGAGAAAAATGGAAAAATCCAAATTTGGGTTAAAAAAGAGAAAATAGAGTATGAAAAAGAGTTACGAAAACTACAAATAGAACTACTCAAATTTCAAAATCATGTCAAAGATAAAGGTCTCAAAATTCTTATGATATTTGAAGGACGAGATGCAGCAGGTAAAGGTGGAACTATTAAACGAATTACAGACCATTTAAATCCAAGAGGTGCAAGAGTAGTTGCATTAGAAAAACCAAGTGATAAAGAGTCATCACAGTGGTATTTTCAAAGATATGTAACTCATTTACCTGCATCTGGTGAGATTGTTATGTTTGATAGGTCATGGTACAATAGAGCTATGGTTGAACCTGTTATGGGATTTTGTACAGAAAGACAACATCACAAATTTCTCAAAGATGTACCAGAATTTGAAAAAATGATTGCAGATGAGGGAATACAAATATTTAAATTTTACTTCTCTGTATCCAAAAAAGAACAAGCAAGAAGATTTAAAGCTAGAGAAACTGACCCACTTAAACAGTATAAACTCTCTCCTGTAGATAAAGAGTCACAAAGATTATGGGATGAGTACTCCTTAGCTAAATTCATGATGTTAAGTGCAACACATATTAATGTCGCACCATGGACAATTATAAAAAGTGATGATAAGAGAAAAGCTAGATTGAACTGTATTAAACATATTCTAAATTTTGTAGATTACCCTAATAAAATTGATAAGAAAGAGATAGTTGTAGATAAAGAGATAGTAATATATGGCAGAGATGAATCTATCAAAATGGAAAAGCTATTTAAATTTTCAGTCAAGTAGGATTTCTTGTCCTACTTTTTATTAGTAATGATAGAAATAATTCTATTCTAAGAAAAAAGTATGTGAATAGTGTTCTTCATCACAAGTTTTGGATGTATCATTAATTCTTGTAACTCCATCTCTATCTTTTATAATACAATCATCATTGATTTCAACAATCAAACCTACATTTTTTTTCATATAAAAGTATGAAATATCATAGTCTGATTTCTCTTCACCATTTGTGAGATTGATATAATCTGGTAAATCATCTTTGATATGTGTTACAATTTTTTTATCTTCTATACATTTAAATTTTAGAATATCATCATTGTATTTAATATCATAATCTTCTAGTTTGGTTAGTTTTGTTTCCAATTTACAAGTTTTAGTTGACTCTATATTTTTAGTTCCTAAAATAGTATCTTCAAACTTTATATCCTCAATTATTGTAATCTTAGGTAAAGTATATAGTGTATCTCCTTGAGCAATTGATTTTTTCAATACTTTTGTTAGATTATCGTCTATATCCTCTTCTATGATAGTTGTTTCATTCATAGTGAATGTTCTTATTAACAAATCATCTTTTTTGACACTGATAGTATTACTATTAACTTTTATTGTCTCTTCATAAAAATTTGTATCACCATTATCTTTTGTTATAAAAAATTTTTTGGTTGTATCCGAAGAGGGTAGATAATCAACCATATTAATATTGTTACTTTTTTTACTTGTACTTCCACATCCTCCCATAAATAGTAGCATTACTATAAATAGTAAAATCATTCTTAACCTTTTCATCAAAAACTCCTAATTTTTTAATATTATAACACAATAATTTAGAGAAATAGTACAAAAGCAAAAACTACAAATAAGATAAAGTGCAAAAAGCCCTCAAGCATATTGGTTTCACCATCATTGAAATTTACTATACTTACAATAAGTGTGAGTCCTAAAAGAAGTTCTTGTATAGGTGAAAGGGCTAATTTTAAACTCAAACCTGATACCATACTAATAATAATAACAGCAGGAACAGTTAATAAAATAGTGGCTAATGATGCTCCTAATGCAATATTAATAACTGTTTGCATCTTGTTATTTAATGCTGCACGAATAGCAACAATAAGTTCAGGTGAAGCTGAAATAATAGCAACACCAACAGCACCTAAAGATAATGGAAGACCTAACTCTTTTAAATTATTATCCATAAAAACTGCAAGAAGTTCAGATAAAAGACCAATCATAATAATATATACAACTAGAAGTATAGTATGGTACTTAGCGTTTATATCTTTATGTGTGTGCAATTCATTAGGGGAGTCATTATTTTCATTATATTCAAAAAAGTATTTATGATTTTTGAGCTGAATTTTGGTAAATACTAAATATAAAGCTATAAATATAATAACTATAAACCACATAAAGATTTCTTGTTTTTCAACAGTTATAAATTGAGGAAGTATCATTGCCAAACCAATTGCTACAAGTAACATAGAGAGATATGAGTTTGATGAATCAATATTATATGGTTGCTCTCCAAATTTTAATCCACCGATAATAGCTGCAATCCCTAAAAGTCCATTAATATCTAGCATAATGGCTGAGTAGATAGTATCTCGTGCAAGAACAGGATTATGAGAGTGTAGTATCATAATAGCAATAATCATGACTTCAACACTAACAGCACTTATAGTTAAAATAAGTGTACCATAAGGCTCACCAAATTTTTCGGCAAGTATCTCTGCATGATGTGCAACAGAGAGTGAAGTATAGATAATTATAATAAAAAGTATAGAAAATCCTATAATATTTCCTATACTACTCTCTACTAGAGTATGTTCATAAATTGTAAATAGCATTAGTGATATTATTGATATAAAGAGAGCATACTCTTTAGATAGTGCTTTCAAAAGATAAATCCTTTTTTGCTAATTATATCAAATAACTTCTCTAATCCTCTTTTTAATAACGAGCAATTGTTCTAAATTGGTATTGTCTAATTTGCTGTTTTTTAGAATAGTATCGTCTAAATATCTCTTGGGCATTTGCATATCTATTTCGTGCTGATTTTCTAAACCAATATCTCGCTAATTCATAATTGGCTCTTACGCCTAAACCATGTCTAAAAGCCATACCCAATTGATACTGTGCTGGAGGATAGTTTTTGAGTGCAGATTTATGATATAGATGAAAAGCTTTTGGTAAATTTATATTCACACCTACACCATCTCTATAACGATTTGCCAAATTATATTGCCATCGATAATTATTTATTGACCTATTAACTCTTTTTTCTATATTTAAATGGTATATATTTGCATTTGCATTTGCATAAATGAAGCTTATGGATAATATTGCGTAGATAATAATTGTTTTCATTTTATATTCCTTATATTAATATGAAACTTTCAAAGTATATTGAAATAATACTTAAAGTTTAAAATAAAATATTAATTTAATATTAATTTAAGGAAATAACTATTTAATTTTGCATCTGCATCTTATCATATCTATATATATCATCTCTAAACTCAGGTTTTCCACTAATTATATTATATCCTGCCGTTAGATAGATAATATAAACAGGTATCTTATTTTTTATATTAAGTTGAACCTTATTTCTCCCTCTCAAAATCTTTTTTGACTTATTTATATCTATATTATTAAAAGAGGCTATGGTCTCAAATAATTTTTGAGGCTCTGAAACTCTTATACAACCATGTGAATATGCTCTTCTTGTTTTTTTAAAAAGTCGTTTGGTTGGTGTATCATGTAGATAAACATTAAATCTGTTTGGAAATTTAAATTTAATTTTTCCTAAAGCATTTTTGGGTCCAGGTGGTTGCATTATACGATAAGGGAATTTGATACCTCCATAATAGTAGTCTTCCCAAAATATTGTATTTGGATTAATTCTAGCAGATTTTTCAAACCAAGTTCTTCGTATCTCTAGTCCCTCTTTTCTTATATAATTTCTATTTCTTATCATATGAGGAATAATCTCTTTTCTAACAATACCAGCAGGTACTTTCCAATAAGGATTTAGAACAATATATGAGATTTTTTCTCTAAATATTGGTGTATGATGTTTTTTATTTCCTACAATTACTTTGATAGTCTCTATCTCTTTTTTATTTTCTATAAAGTGAAGTATATATTCTGGTATATTTACAACTATATATCTTTTATCATCTTCTCTTGGTAACCATTTTATACGGTCTAAATTTAATATAACTGTTCTGATTTTTGATGCTAGAGTTATATTTAGAGTTTTTCTTGTTCCACTCCCTACAATACCATCACTTTCCAATCCATGTCTAGCTTGAAATTTCTTTACTGCATCTTCTAAACATGAATCAAAAATTGCACGAGGTTGAAATTTCACTATAGAGTCAGATACAATCTCATCCTTTTCAAATAAATTCTCTGGTTTAACTTGACATATATTCAAATCTCCAGAAGCTTCTAATCTCTCTCTTAGTTTTACAACCGTTAAGCCTTTATCTCCTAATTCTAGTTTTTTAAAATATGGAAGTTCTTTCCACCCACCTTTGGCTTTGATATTTTTGAGTATTTTTAGTGATTTTAATAATCCTCTATATCCAAATCTTTTAGGTGTAATCTCTTCAATAGTATTATGAATATTAGGTTGTAATAGAAGTTCTGACACACTATATTTGGGTTTATATCTAACCCAATATCCAGCTAATCCTCTTTTTCTCATATGTGTTAATTTACTTGAAAATTTCTTCCAATTTATCGAGCCATATAAGATATGGTTCAAAAATTCAAAATAGAGTTCTGTTAGTTGTAGCTCTATATGCAATTTTTTTATATTTTTTTGTTTGATATATTGAGATATATATTTATATCGTTTATATATTTTATCTTTTGGATTTAATGTTAAATCATTTTCTATCTCTTTAAAGAGAGTTGATAGTTTATCGTGATTTAATTTATCCTCTTTAAACCATAAGGGCATATAACTATTTTGTCGATAAAATCGTCTCAAAAATCTTTTATGGTGAATATCTTTTGAAATATGTTGTTTACCAGTGAGTTCTTCTTCTAAATCTGATTGAAATTTTTCAAATACTATGCTACTGTTTTCATCTTGTTTTATTGTTTTCTCTATAATCAATTTATCAATTGGATTTGGTTCTTTGATAGGTGTAGAATACAAAAATATTGAAGAAAAAATAGTAAGTACTATGAATTTATTACTTTTCATATTGGTCTTCCCTACTTTTTTTAACTATGTTGAAGTATAGTCAAAAGTAGGAAAACTTTAACTTAGATGAGGGTATTATTTTATTGCTCTTCTTTGTTTTCTATCATAATTATACACATCATTACTATAATAAAGCAAACCATCGCTATTAATTCATATAATATTGAATATAATAACAAGAAAATAGGTATATAACATTATGATTATAATAAATAGTATCAAAGAGCTACAGCAAGCAACCCAAAATTTAAAGAGTAGTATAGGTTTTGTTCCCACTATGGGTGCATTACACGAGGGGCATCTAAGTCTTATTCGTAAAGCTAAAATAGAAAATGATAAACTCATAGTATCTATATTTGTAAATCCTACTCAATTTCTCGAAGGTGAAGACTTCAACAAATATCCCAGAAAAGATGAAGCAGATAAAAAGATATGTCAATTAGCAGGTGTTGATATTCTCTTTATGCCGTCTATTGATATAATGTATGAAAGAGATGAATTAAAGATTACAGCTCCAGCAGTTAGAGGATTTATATTAGAAGGAAATAGTCGAGCAGGACATTTTGATGGTGTGTTACAAATTGTAATGAAACTTTTGAATTTAGTCTCATACAACAAACCATCTATACTTAGAGCCTATTTTGGCAAAAAAGATGCACAACAGTTATCACTTATTACTCAAATGGTCAAGAATTACTTTTTAAATATAGAAATAGTTCCATGTAATATAGTTCGAGATAGTGATGGATTAGCATTAAGTAGTCGTAATATATATCTATCAAAAGAGGAGAGAACTAAAGCACTATCTTTATCTCGTTCACTTAAACGAGCCTCTAAACTAGTAATGCAAAATGAGTTAGATAGTGATACTATTATTAATGAAATGAGAAAAGTATTATCAGGTGTAAAGATAGAATATATAGCTATTATCAATAGAGAGTTCCAGCAAATAAATAGTATTAAAATAGGGGATACAATTATATTGATAGCTTGTTATGTAGGAGAGACTCGACTAATTGATAATATTTGGATTTAATCAGCAAATAGGTGGACTTTTTCAAATAGAATATGATTACATCATAATATGTTAATATTAAAAAGTTAAAACTTTGTAAGTTTATTATTTGCTAGTTTATAACGATTATTACACATCATAGCCATATTATCATCATGTGTTACAAGTACTAATGAGGCATTATTTTCTTGGATATACTCCAAAATAACATCCATTACAAGTGTGGCTGTCTCTCTATCGAGATTTCCTGTGGGTTCATCAGCAAAAATTATTTTGGGTCTTTTGCTCAAAACTCTAGCTATTGAGACTCTTTGTTGTTGTCCACCTGATAAGTCACCAATTTTTTGATGCATAGTCTCATCTATTTCTAATCGTTTTATAAGTTGATTATCAATCTCTTTACCTGATAAGATAGTTCCAATCTCTATATTTTCAAATGCACTCATACCTTTGAATAGATAGTGTGCTTGAAATATAATACCTAAATCATATCGTCTAATTTTTTCTATATCATCTTCATTTAAATTATATATATTTTTACCAAAAAGTTCAATTTCACCACTATCTGGTTGAATAAATGAAGAAAATATATGTAGAAGTGTTGATTTTCCAGAACCACTTCGTCCTAAAATAGCAATAGATTCTCTCTGCTTAACCTCTAGGTTTATACTTGAAAAGAGTTGATAATCAAATGCTTGTGAAATATTAATTGCTTTTAATAGAGTTTTGGACATTTTTACTGTTATCCTTTTGTAGAGTGGCAACCAATAATTGATTGCCTATAATTAATTTGAGATTAAGCCATCTGTTTTGCAACTTCTGCTGCAAAATCCTCCTCTGCTACCTCTATACCTTCACCAACTTCTAATCTGATGAAATCAGTAATCTTAGCTTTTCCATTAGATATTTTAGCTATATATTCACCAACGCTCATACTATCATTCATCACATATTTTTGATCAAGTAGTGCTAACTCTTGGTCTAGTAAAGTATTATCCGAGATATATCTATCTAATTTACCAGGAACTATTCTATCCCAAATTTTTTCAGGTTTACCTTCTGCTTTTAATTCAGCTCTAATAGACTCTTGAGCTTTTGCAATAATCTCATCTGTAAGTTGTTGTCTGCTTACAAATTCTGGTACATTTTTAAGTGTTTTTCCCAGTCTTGCTAACTCTTCATTCTCTTTTTTTATCTTTTCAATTCTACCATTGGTCTCATCTGCTATAAATTGTGCATCAAAATCTGTATATGATAGAGTTTTAGGACTCATAGCAGCTGCATGCATCGCAATATTTTTAAGTTCAGCTTTTACTTTATTAGCTATCTCTTTATTTTCACATTTTGCACCAAGAAGTACACCTACTCTGTTATTTGCATGTAGATAACCATTAATAGCTACAGTCTCATCATTAGAGCTTATCATTCCTGCTCTTCTTACTACTAGGTTTTCACCAATAGTAGCAATTTGAAGTGAAAGATATTCTGAAAATGGTTGACCATCAATTTCTGAATTATTAATAGCATCTGCATCAACCAAATTATTATCAAAGGCGTGTTCTGTAATCGTATTTACTACACCTTTAAATACATCATTTTGAGCGACAAAGTCAGTTTGAGAATTAAGCTCAATAATAACAGCTTTAGTCTCTCCAACTTTTAAAGAGATAACACCCTCTGCTGCTACCTTAGATGCTTTTTTAGCAGCTGCACCCAATCCTTTTTCTCTTAGCCATGCAATAGCTCCATCAAAATCACCATCAGATTCTACTAATGCTTTTTTACAATCCATCATACCTGCATTGGTAGTCTCTCTTAATTTTTTAATATCTTTTGGTCCAAAATTTGCCATTAATTATTCTCCTGCTACTTCTGCTTTTGTTTCTACTAAAGCTTTAACTTCTTCTTTCTCACCCTCTGCTATAGCTTCAGCTATAACCTCTTTTACCTCTTCTCTATTTGCCATCATAGCTTCAGCTAGTTCTGCATCAAGAGCAGGTGCATTATCAACTGCTTCTCCCTCTTTTTCAGCAAATTCTGCTTGACCTTCAATAATAGCTTCTGCCATCTCTCTACAGAAAAGATTAATTGAACGAATAGCATCATCATTACCAGGGATTGGATAATCAACCATATCAGGGTCACAGTTTGTATCAAGTGGAGCTACAACTTTCATTCCCATTCTTCTAGCTTCTTTTACTGCGATATGTTCTTTGACTGCGTCAACTACAAACATCATATCTGGAAGTTTTTTCATATATCGGAAACCCTCAAGATATGAGCTTAGTTTCTCTTTTTTTCTAGTAAGCATCAATGCTTCTTTTTTAGTCAAAAGTTCAAGTTGACCATTCTCTTCCATCTGTTCAATAATTTCAAGTTTTCTAATAGATTTTTTCATTGTAGGATAGTTTGTCAACATTCCACCCAACCATCTAGTTGAAACATATGGCATACCACATCTTTCTGCATGTTCTTTAACAGCATTTCTAGCCTGTTTTTTAGTACCTACAAAGATTACTGTTTGACCATCTGCTACAGCATTTTTTACAATATTATAAGTATATTTAAAGTATCTAAGTGTTTTTTGTAAATCTATAATATAGATATTTTTTCTCTCACCGAAAATGAATTTCTTCATTTTTGGGTTCCATCTTCTTGTTTGGTGACCAAAGTGTACTCCACACTCTAGTAAATCTTTCATTGTTACCATTTTTGCTCCTTGCAAATAATTTAAATTTTTATAGACCATAGTCTTTAGGTTTGTGCCTCTGTAGCCTTCAACACTATTTGTGCAACCATTCAAGGAATAACTACATGAGAATTTGTTTAAAATAAACGCGAAATTATATCTCAATAGGACTTAATCTAAAGAAGATTATGAGTATAATTTAATTATGAATATTAATAGATATACGATATGCAACTCACCTATAGAAGAGAAAGTCTTTGAAAACCGAAAAATATATATAAAAAGAGATGATTTACTACATCCAAATTTTTCAGGAAACAAAGCTAGAAAGTTTTACTATTATCTTTTACAAGATTTTTTAAATATTAAAAAAATAGTTTCATATGGTTCTAATCAATCTAATGCTATGTATTCTCTCTCTGTTCTAGCTAAACTCAAAGGATGGGAGTTTGAATATTATATTGACCATTTGCCAAACTATCTCAGAAACAATCCTGTAGGGAATTATAAATATGCTATAGAAAACAATATGAGATTAATTATAGGGCAACCAAAACCAAAACGAGAAGATATAGAAAATGAAGAAACAGCTTTTGTAGAGGAAGGTGGACGACAAGAGCTATCTAGGGTTGGTATCAAAATGTTAGCTCATGAGATAACATTATGGCAAAAAGCTAAAGGTATCAAACGACTCAATATATTTTTGCCCTCAGGTACAGGAACAACAGCCCTCTTCTTACAAAAGTCTCTATTGGAGATGGATGGTAGATTTCAATCTATTGTTTATACTGTCCCATGTGTTGGAGATAGTACTTATTTAAATCTACAATTTGAGATGTTAGAACCCAATCCATTAAAATATCCAACTATTATTAAACCAAAAAAGAAATATCATTTTGGGAAGCTTTATGAAGAGTCTTATAATATTTGGTTAAAATTACGCGATAAATTAGGGATTGAATTTGATATGTTATATGACCCAATTGGGTGGATAACTATGATGGAAAATCCACAAATTTTTAGTGAACCTATACTCTATATCCATCAAGGTGGAGCTATTGGCAATGAGAGTATGTTAGCTAGATACCAAAGGAAATATAGTGAAAATATTTGATACAAAAGATAGTAGTTTCCCAAAAGAGTTTGATAAATTACTACAAAGAGGTAAAATGGATATAGATAGTGTAAGTGACATTGTCAAAAATCTATTGAATGAGATAAAAGATAGTGGTAATAATGCGTTAAAATTTCATATATCCAAATTTGATAATTGGGAACCAAAAGATAATACTCAGTTAGAAGTTTCTACTGAGTCTATGGAAAAAGCTTATAATAATATAGATACTAAACTAAGAGATGCTCTGCATTTAGCTTATAATAGAATTGAGAACTATCACCAAAAACTTATGCCCAAATCATGGTTTGATTTTGAAAAAAATGGAAATATGTTAGGACAAAAGGTAACAGCAGTTGAGAGAGCAGGACTTTATATACCTGGTGGCAAAGCATCATATCCAAGCTCACTGCTTATGAATGCCATTCCTGCAATTGTTGCTGGAGTTGAAGAGATAATAGTTTGTACTCCTGCTATTGATAATGAACTAAATGAACTTTTACTCTCTGCTTGTTATCTTTGTGGTATTAAGAAGGTATATAAAATTGGTGGTGCATCAGCTATTGGAGCTATGGCTTATGGGACAGAAACTATCCCAAAAGTAGATGTAATCACAGGACCTGGGAATATATTTGTAGCCACTGCTAAAAAACTAGTTTATGGTGAAGTCAATATAGATATGATAGCAGGACCTAGTGAAATAGGTATTTTGGCTGATAGTAGTGCTAGAGAGGACTATTTGGCTATAGATTTACTTTCACAAGCAGAACATGATGAGATGGCTAGTTCTATTTTGATTACTACTGATGCCTCTTTGGCTGTAAAAGTATCAAATAGGGTAGAAGCGTTATTATTAACTCTTTCAAGAGAAGAGATAGCTAGAAAATCTATTGGAGAGAGAGGAGCTATAATTATATCTGATAATATGGATGAAGCAGTTAATTTAATGAACCAAATAGCACCAGAACATTTAGAGGTAGTAACTCAAAATCCTATGGACTTATTATCTCAAATTAAACATGCAGGAGCTATATTCTTAGGTCAATATACACCTGAACCAATTGGTGATTATATAGCAGGACCAAATCATACACTTCCCACTGGAGGAACAGCTAAATTCTATTCTCCACTTAGTGTTGATAACTTTTTGAAAAAATCATCTATTATATCTATGAGTAGAAAAGGTTTAAATGAAATTGGTGAAGCGTGTGCTATGTTAGCTAATACAGAAGGATTAACTGCTCATGAAAAGTCAGTCAGAATTAGATTAGATTAATATTATAGGGAACAATCTTTTATGAGATTGTCCTCTTATTAATTAATTATAAATTATAGAAGTGTTTTAACGCTCTAATAATCATAGCATTTTTGGAGATACTCTCACTTTTTGCATCTGTATCAACTTGTTCATACAAATCAAGAGGTAGTGTAATAGAGAAAATCTTAGTTCTATTTTTCTTTTGCTTTTTAATATCAGTTACAATATCTTTTAAAACATCAATCATTTTATCTGTATTAATTGGTTTTCTAATAAAATTATTGACACCAATTTTAACGGCTTCAGAAATATTACCCATATCATCACTTGCTGATACAATTACAATCATCTGCTTAGGATTTATATCTCTAATCTCTTTTGCAATATCCAAACCACTCTTTCCAGGTAGAATAATATCAACAAAGATTATATCAGGTTGATGCTTTTCATAAAGTTCTAAAGCTGTTTCTCCATCAAGTGCTGATTGTACATCTGAAAAAAAATTGTCAAGTGTCTTACTCATTAAGTCATTTGTTTCTTTGTCATCCTCTAACACCATTGCTTTTAATTTTTTAGTCTCTTCAACTATTTTCATTAAGTCATTATTCATAATTGCCTATCCCTTTAATATTTTTAATAGATTGTAACATGTTAAAGATTAAGCTAAATTAAAAGTTAATGAAAAAAGTTATACTTTATTCAAATAAATTTTTTTTTATATGGTGAAACTAATATAATTAGTTTATATTTACAAGAGTTTCTTTCGTATTTTAATCTCTTTTTCAAAACCCCACTGTTTACGATGCTCTTTAATAATATCTTTCTCTATAGTTTCTATAAGCATAGATTCTCTATCTTCAAGCATTATATAGACCTCTCCACTAGGCTCAACTAGCATACTATCTCCATAAAACTTCCATTTTATACTATCTTCATTAAATTCACCTAATCTATTGGCTCTTAATATATAACAACCATGTAAAAATGCTTTAGTTTTAATAATCTCTCTCCATCTATTATGTGAACCAAATGTCGAAGCTGTAGGAAGTAGTACTAGGTCTATTTTTTTCTCTGTAACAATTTCCCAAAATGTATCAAAATGTAACTCAAATCCACCCATAACCATTATACGAAACCCATCTAACTGAAATATCATAGGAGATTGCAAAGCTTTAATTGGATTAGAAAAGAACTCTTTTTCATTCCAATGCTCATAAGGAATAAGTATCTGTTGCTCATAATAATTTATAGATTTAGATGTTATTTTAACAATCTGTTTAAAATATTTTTCATCTTTAATAATTATAATAGGTGCTATAAAGGTCAAATCATATTTTATAGCATACTTTTTGATAAGCTCTATATGTTTTTGACTCTGCTCTTCTACCATCTTTATAGGCATTTTACTCAACTCTTTGAAAAAATGGTTAAGAACAAACTCTCCAATAAGAACTAACTTAACACCTCTACTTTGTGCATTTCTTAGATAGAAATCGAGTTTTGTTGCTTGCATACCAAGTGTAGGTAGTTGTAATGCAGCAATTGTAAGCTTCTCCACTATCAATCTTTATATTTAATTCTATTTAAAATCTCTTTTGAGAGTTCTAGCTTAGATTTAAATATATTAGTTCTCATCTAGTGCATTCCTTATTATATTATCAAATTTATCTATCTCTACTAAAAAGGCATCATGCCCATAATCACTATCTATCTCATAATAGTCACAATCTTGACTATTTCGTTTCATCATATTATATATATGCTCCATCTCATGAGGAAAAAAGAGATAATCACTTCTAAAGGATATAAGTGTTATTTGAGCCTTTATTCTCAAAATAGCATCATACAATGAGTCATATCCACGACTTAGATTAAATGTATTGATAGCTTTTACTATATATAGATAGCTCATAGGGTCAAAAAGTTTAGAAAAGTTATTTGTATTATACTCCATATATCTTTCGACCTCATATCGCCCAAATAACTCGAATAGCCCATCATTATTAACATAATTTCGTCCAAACTTCTTATTCATAGAATTAGGAGATAGATAAGAGATATGTCCTGCAATTCGACCAATAGCCAATCCGTCTAATCCATTTTTAATAAAAGCATCTTTAGCATATTGTCCATTTTCAAATCTTGGGTCTCTCCTAATAGCTTCAATTGCTACTTTATTAAAAGCAATTGTCCAAGGTTGTGTGCCATATGTTGAAGCTAATGCTATGATTTTATCAGCAAAATTAGGATAGTCCACAGCAAATTGGAGCGATTGCATTCCACCCATAGAACCACCAACTATCGCTTTTAAATGATATATACCCATGTGACTAAGTAGTTGTTTTTGAGCTTTTATCATATCTTTGATGGTCAAAACAGGGAATTTAAGTCTATATGGTTTATCACTAGGATAGTTATCACTCATTGGACCTGTACTTCCAAAACATGAGCCTATTACATTAGTAGATATAACAAAATATTTAGTGGTATCTATAGCTTTACCATCACCGATAAGTCCATCCCACCAACCAGCTTTTCTATCGCCTTCATAAATTCCAGCAGCATGATGTGAACCACTTAGTGCATGACATACTAAGATAACATTACTTGCATTATTATTAATTTCACCATAAGTTTCATATGCTATCTGATAAGGTTCCAAAATTCTTCCACTCTCTAAATAGAGTGGCGTAGTAAATCGTTCTATTTTAGTTTCTATTTTCATTAAGCGAATTTTATCCTATTTAGGCTTTTATAGATACATAATTATAGAAATTGTATTAATTTAAGAGTAAAAAATCTTGAATTCCAATACAAATATATTAAATAATAGCTTTTATTAATACTATGATGATAAAATAACTATATTAAATATTTAAAAATCAAGGAAAAATATGAAAATAAAATTATTGATACTTATGATAATCATAACAATGACTCAAGCTAATGCAATGAGTGATAAAGATGTCAAGCACTATATGAAGAGATATGTAGAGACAAAAATGAAATCTCAAGTAAATCAGATTGATATTATCTCAACTTATCCTATTGATAATGCAAAGGGGTGGAGTGTATATTTTTTATCTATAAGAGTAAAAGTCAAATTAGGCGATAAATATCAAGAGGCTATTGTTCCTCAGACAGTTTTTACCAAAGGAGATAGAATTACGCTTAAATTGATGAAAAAAGGAAAATTAAACAAAGATGGTACGAGACGAAAAGGAAAAAGTTATACTAAACTTTTAAAACCAAGAGTACCTATGGATGCGTATGATGATGCACATTTTATATTTGGGAATAAAAATGCTCCTCATAAGATTTTAATCTTTACAGACCCATTTTGTCCTTATTGTAAAAATAAAATTAGAGAGGTTATGGGGATTGTAAATAATAATCCACAAAAGTATGCTCTATATTATTACCATTTACCATTAGTAGCAATACACCCTGCATCTGATGTTACGACAAGAGCAATGCACATTTTTCAAAAAAAAGGTGATATAAAAAATATGTTAAAATTATATCATTTATCTGTCAAAGCATCAGAAACAGATGTAGATAAAATTTTAAAATCTATAAAAGAGAAAACAGGTGTAACTATTACAAAAGAAGAGATAAACTCTCCTGAAGTCAAAGAGGCAATGCGTTTTGATATGTCCATGAAAAGAAGACTACAAGTTACAGGTACTCCTACTATATTTATAGATGGTAAATGGGACAGATTACGAAAAGCATATAAGAAATATGCTAGATGATTTTATGGGGTTAAGAGTTCGTTACCCCATAAAATAACAATAACTACTTTATTTATTATCTAGTTCTTTTAACTTCTTTAGTGAAAATAATCTCTTTAGTAAGATGGTCAAAAACAGTACAATTTCAGCTTTTCTCTGCTTTGAGTTATAAAAGATAGTAAACCGAATTGATATTTTAAATATTAGTAAAAATAGACAGTTTTTGTCTGTAATCTTTTTTATAATACCAATATGAACCCAATCATCCCCTCTGTTTGTTTTGAGCATTTATCTGACTATATTAAAGGAGCGATTTTATGAAAAACTTACCAACTTTAAAAAGAATATCACTTCCAAGTGTTGATATAACTTATGGTGTATTGGATTTTATTGGTAATACTGTTGGTCGCTATTTTGATTATAAAAGAGATACAGCAATAATTAAGCATGAGACCATTAAGTCTATTTGGGAGATGTGGATATGATAGAAATCAGAGTACAGATGCTACTATGATACTTAATATAAAAAAGAGAATAGATGCTATTATTA
>Ga0256914_1001811_pt1 | contig 18561 bp, 33 predicted proteins | sample HulkmetaG_FD_191571 | JGI IMG/M metagenome (GOLD analysis project Ga0256914, IMG submission 191571) | Hydrothermal chimney microbial communities from Main Endeavour vent field at the Juan de Fuca Ridge, Pacific Ocean - Hulk | ecosystem: Environmental > Aquatic > Marine > Hydrothermal vents ... | reverse complement strand
TCGGGAGTAGGGGTAGGGGTAGGGGTAGGAGTAGGAGTAGGATTAGGAGTAGGGATGAGATCAGGCGCCTCTTGGCTGGGAACTATCCCGATCCCCAACCTCTTCCCAATCCTTCTACGCCTGGCGGCGGTGCTCGCCCGCGCGGGCGTAGCGCACGCCATCCTTGCCCGCGCGCAGTTGCTCCAGGGCGTGAGGCAGCACCGGCTTCAGCACCTCGAACTGCTCGCGCACGGCCTTGGGGCTGCCCGAGAGGTTGATGATGAGGGTGCGCCCGCGAATGCCCGCCACGGCCCGGCTGAGCATGGCGTGAGGCGTCACCCGCAGGCCCGCGGCCCGCATGGCCTCGGCCAGACCGGGCGCTTCCTTCTCGATGACATCGCGGGTGGCCTCGGGCGTGACATCGCGCGGGGTGAAGCCTGTGCCGCCCGAAGTCAAAATCAGGGCCACATCCTGCTCGTCGGCCCACTGGCGCAGGCGCGATGCGATGCGATCCCGCTCGTCCGCCACGAGGCCCATGACGGGCTCTTGCTCGGGCCAGAGGGTGCGCACGAGATCGCGCAGCAACGGGCCGCTGCGATCCTCAGCTTCACCCGCGGCTGCACTGTCGGAAACGGTGAGAATGGCGATAAATGGTTGGGAATTCATAGAGAGTTGGTTACTACTAAGGTAGCCCGGCTAGAAACCACGAAGACACGAAGCCACAAAGACGCGAAGAAAAGAAAAAGCTTTGAAATTCTTGGTGTTCTTAGTGTCTTTGTGCCTTTGTGGTGATTGAAGTCGGGTACGTTAGTAGTTACGAGAGTTGGGGAGATTTTCTGGCGAATGAACGTGAGACAATAAAAAAAAGACGCTGGGTGAATGATACCCAACGTCTTTCATAAAATCAAACTGATTGGAGGCAGGCTGCCACAGGAAACAGGCTACCGCAGCGGCGCCGTTCAAAAGAACAGCATCGCCCAATAGCCAATATCCAGTATCCAAAATCTCGGTTTCAGTAGATCACAATTTGCCATGATGCGCAGAGCCGGATCCGTGATCCGGCGGTGATTCGAGCGTCAAACCCGCCGGATTGCGAATCCGGCTGGACACATACACTCGCAATCGTGCGTGATCTACCGGGTTTAGCGCTTGGTGTATTGAGGCGCTTTGCGGGCCCGCTTGAGGCCGGGCTTCTTGCGCTCTTTCTCGCGAGCGTCGCGAGTGAGCATGCCAGCCTTTTTCAGGGTCGGGCGCAGAGATTCATCCGCCACGATGAGGGCGCGGGCGATGCCCATGCGCACCGCATCGGCCTGACCGGTGATGCCACCCCCTTTGGCCAGCACGGAGACGTTGAACTTTCCATCCATCTCCACCAGCTTCAGAGGCTCGGTCAGCCGCAACTGATCCTGCATACGCGGGAAGTATTCGGCCATGGGTTTGCCATTGACGATGATCTCGGCGGTCTCCCCGGCGGGATACAGACGGACGCGGGCGGTCGCGGTCTTGCGACGGCCAACAGCTTCGTAATAGTGCATATCACTCATTCAGAAAACCTCTCTTACAATTCCAGGGGCTGGGGCTTCTGGGCCTGATGGGGATGATCGGGAGAAGCGTAGACCTTCAGCTTCTTGTACATCTGTCGTCCCAGACGATTCTTGGGCAGCATACCCTTCACCGCGTGCTCGATGACGCGCTCGGGGTGGGTTTCCAGCATACGGCGCAACGAGACGGCTTTCAGACCGCCCATGTAGCCGCTGTGGCGATAGTAGAATTTCTGATCCAAGCGGTTGCCGGTCACCCGCACCTTGTCCGCGTTGATGACGATGACGTAATCGCCCGTATCGACGTGGGGGGTGTAGATGGGCTTGTGCTTGCCGCGCAGGATCCGCGCAATCTCGGTCGCCAGACGGCCAAGGGTTTTGCCTTCGGCGTCCACGACGTACCAGGTGCGTTCGATTTCATGGGGCTTGGCGCTAAGTGTTTTTCTCACGGTCTATCTCCTTGCTTCGAACCGTTTGCAATGGCTGAGATGCCATGTCGTTGACGGGTGTTTGTCTTTGCAGCTCATCGTCGGCAGGGTAAAAAACCTGCGTGAGGATGAGTCCTTTGGCTGGCGCCGGCGGCGGAGCCAGAGAGCGGTCCCGGGCTGCTATCAGGGCGGGAATGTCCTCCAGGGGACGCTGTCCCTGCCCGACCTGGACCAGGGCGGTGGTGATGGTGCGCACCATGCGCCGGAGAAAGGCGTTGGCGCACAGATCGAAATAGAGGTAAGGAAGCTGGGGTCGCCAGTCCGCCGAGAAGACCTCCCGGATGGTGATTTCGCCCTGGGGTGGCTGCCCGAAGGTGGCGAAGTCGTGGCTGCCGATGAAATACTCAGCGGCCCGCTGCATGGCCGCGATATCCAGATCCGGGCCCAGCTCCCACGCGTAGCGTGAACGCAAGGGAGAATGGCCGGGCCACTGGCCTATCTGATAGCGGTAGCAGCGTTTGATGGCGCTGAATCGAGGATGAAAGTCTGCGGGAGCGATGTCCAGCGAGCGAAAACTGATGTCTTCGGGCAGAAGCGCATTGATGGCCCGGTGCAGATCGGCCAGAGAATGCTTCCACGGGGCACGAAAAGCAATCACCTGACCACGGGCGTGGACGCCTGCATCGGTGCGTCCGGCGCCAGTCACCCGCACGGGGATTTGCATCAAACGCTGAAGGACGTTTTCGATCTCGCCTTGAACAGTGCGACCCTCTCTCTGGATTTGAAATCCGAGCAACTCCGTGCCATCATACTCGACGATGGCCCGATAGAGCGGCCCGGAAGTCAAAACCTCCTGTTTCATTCAACGAATTCGATAATGGCCATGCGAGCAGCGTCACCCTGGCGGATGCCGGTTTTGAGGATGCGGGTGTAACCGCCGTTGCGCTCGGCATAACGGGCGGCCAGTTCGTCGTACACCACGTTGACCAGCTCGGGGTCATTGAGGCGGGTGCGCAGCAGGCGTTTGGCGTGCACTTCGGTGATCTTGCCCGAGCGGCCGCGCTTGGCGATGGTCACCAGGCGTTCGGCCCGGGGACGCAGCGCCTTGGCCTTAGCCTCGGTGGTCTCGATCTGACCATGCCGGACCAGCTCGGTCACCAGATTTTTGAAAAGGGCCTTGCGATGATCGACATCGCGGCCAAAGTGAATGGATTTCTTTTTATGTCGCATAATGCTTCCGTCTCCGAATCACCGGCTGTCAATCAATCGCCGGGCGTGAAGTCAATGTATTCGAGGTAGTTCTTTTCTTCCAGCTTGCCGATAAGCTCATTCAGCGATTTACGGCCAAAGTTGCGGATGGCGAGCATCACATCCTCACCCTCTTGCAGACGGGTCAGCACCTCGCCCACAGTGGTGATGTTGGAGCGCTTCAAGCTATTGAAGGCCCGCATGCTCAGGTCGAGATCATCGATGGGAATCTCGGCAATCTCTGCCGGGATCGAGGAAGTTTCTTCGACCGCGGTCTCCGCGGTCAGATCCAAACCGCCGATGAGGGAGAACAGGTTCACCAGAATGCGCACCGACTCCACCATCGCTTCCTCGGGATCCACCGTGCCATCGGTCCAGATCTCCAACACCAGCTGATCGAAGTCGGTGTGGCCGCCGACGCGGGTCTTTTCCACCACGTAATTCACCCGGCGGATGGGACTGAAGATGGCGTCGATGGGAATTTCGCCGATGGGCAGCTTGGGGCGGCTCTCATCCTCCGCGGGCAGATAGCCCTTGCCCACCTGCACGGTGAGCTCCATGTCGATCTCCGCATCAGGCGAATCCAGGGTCAGCAATTCCAGCTCGGGATTGATGATCTCGACTTCGGGGGGCACAGTCAGATCCGCGGCCGTAATCGTGCCCGCGCCCTTTTTGTTGACGAAGATATGCACAGGCTCGCTGCGCTCCATGCGCAAGCGCAGTTGCTTCAGACGCAGAATAAGCTGTGTGGTGTCTTCGCGGGCGCCTTCGATGACGGAAAACTCATGATAGACGCCGGCAATGCGCACCGAGGTCACAGCCGCGCCCGGCAGAGCCGAGAGCAGCACACGGCGCAGGGCATTGCCCAGGGTGATACCGAAACCACTCTCCAGCGGACCGATCTCAAAGCGGGCGTATTTCTCTGTGCTGACAGTTTTTTCGACTTTTGGCAAAACTGTTTGAATTTCCTGGGTAATCACGAGGGTCCTCCGTGAGGGTCTCACCCCATACTGGGATGAGGAACGAGCAGATTTGTTGCAAAAAGGGTCACGCGCTGACAACCGTCATCCGCGCCCGTGGGCAGGATAACGGCGTCGGGTTGCCGGGTTAGCGGCTGTAGAACTCGACGATCAGCTGCTCGTTGATGGTGATGTCAATGTCCTCACGTTCGGGCAGAGCGACCACCGTAGCGCTCATGTCGTCGGTATTGACGTTGAGCCACTTGGGGGGAGTTTGCTTCTTGCCGAAGTCTTCCGCCAGATCCTTGAAGTAAGGGCTCTTGCGGCTGCGCTCCTTGACGGTGATCTCATCGCCCGGACGCACGGAGTAGGACGCAATGTCCACCTTATGGCCGTTGACCATGATGTGCCCATGGGTGACAAGCTGTCGGGCCTGGGCCCGCGAGCTGGCCAACCCCATGCGATAGACCACATTGTCCAGCCGGCGCTCCAGCAATTGCAGCAACGCTGTGCCGGTCATGCCTTTGGCCTGAACAGCCTGGCGGAAGTAGCGACGGAATTGACGCTCGTAAACGCCGTAAATGCGGCGAACTTTCTGTTTTTCTCTCAACTGCCGACCATAGTCAGAGACCTTGCGGCGGGTGCGCCGGGTAGGGCCATGTTGACCAGGCGGGTAACTCTTTTTCTCGAGAGGGCATTTGGTGAAGCAGCGGTCTCCCTTCAGGAAGAGCTTCATGCCCTCGCGACGGCACAGTTTGCAAACTGCATCAGTGTAACGGGCCATTAACTACGATTTCCTCCAACGAGTGCAAGTGTTGGCGTTGACGATTGAAATATCTGGTCAGCCGGGCCGGGCCGGGTTGTCACGCCGACCAACGGTCATCCGGCCGGGTTGCCTGGATTAAACGCGGCGCTTCTTGGGCGGACGGCAGCCATTGTGCGGCAGAGGCGTCACGTCGGTGATCTCCACCACGGTAAAGCCCTCTCCCATCAGCGTGCGGATGGCGGCCTCACGCCCAGGACCGGGGCCCTTGACGAAGACCTGCAGCTCGCGGACGCCATAATCGCGGGCCTGACGGGCCACATTGCGACCAGCCAGCTGGGCGGCGTAGGGCGTGCTCTTGCGCGAGCCTTTGAAGCCGGAACTGCCAGCGCTGGCCCAGCACAACACATTGCCATCCATATCGGTGATAGTGATGATGGTATTGTTGTACGTGGCCTGGATGTGCGCCTGCGCCCGCGGCACATTGCGGCGGACCTTTTTCTTGCTGCTAGAGCGGCGGCGGGGATTTCTAGCCATAAGTGCTTACTCCGATTGATTCAGTAATCAGTTATCAGTTATCAGTAATCAGTGTTCTGGGATCAGCAGAGGATGAAATGCGGCGACGGAAAACCGCACCCTTCTGCCACGTGCGACCTGCTACTTGCGAGCGCGCTTGCGACCCGGCACCGTCTTGCGGGGACCGCGCTTCGTGCGGGCGTTGGTGCGGGTGCGCTGACCATGCACAGGCAGATTCATGCGATGACGGCGGCCGCGATAGCTGCCGATCTCGATGAGGCGCTTGATGTTCATCTGCACCTCGCGGCGCAGATCGCCCTCCACGATGTAATTGCGATCAATCACATCACGCAGCCGTGCAACCTCTTCAGGCGTCAATTCGTTGACGCGCTTGTTTTCGATGCCGGTCTTTTCCAGAATCTCTCTGGCAGTGGAGCGGCCAATGCCGTAAATGTAGGTGAGGGAGATTTCCACGCGCTTATCGCGGGGAATATCGACGCCAGCAATACGAGCCATACTTCCTCCGAAGTTTCAGTAAGCAGTAATCAGTAAACAGTAATCAGTGAAGGTGGGTCAGTGGTCAGCATGAAGTCGGTATCGCATCAGTCAGCAACTGATTACTGATTACTGACCACTGATTACTTGTAAGAATCAGCCCTGGCGTTGCTTGTGCTTGGGATTGGAACAAATCACGCGCACCACGCCATGACGACGGATGATCTTGCAATTATCACACATTTTCTTGACAGAAGGTCGGACTTTCATTTTTCGTACTCTCCTCAGATGAGGTGCGACGCATTCGCCATAGCGATCATGCGTTCGTCGTTTTTCTTTCAATTTCGAGAGGCAGGCAAAATGCCTTCTGCTCTGCTCCAGGCGCATCGCACCTAGAGGATGGTCATCAACATGGGGCCGTCGGAGGTGACAGCCAGGGTGTGCTCGAAATGGGCGCTCAGCGAACCATCCAGCGTACGCACGGTCCAGCCGTCATTAGCCACTTTGGTCAGCCAGTGACCCGCGGCCACCATGGGCTCCAGAGCAAAAGTCATGCCCGGACGCAGGCGAATGCCCGTGCCTGGCAGGCCGTAATTAAGTATCCGCGGAGGTTCGTGCATCTCGCGACCCACGCCGTGGCCGGAGTATTCGCGAATAATGGCAAAGTCGCGCGATTCCGCATAAGCCTGGATCGCAGCTGAGATATCGCCCAACCGGTGGCCAGACCGGGCCTGCTCGATGCCGGCCCAGAGAGCGCCCTCGGTGGCCGCCAACAGCGCTTGCGCCTTCAGGGAGATGCGGCCCACCGGATAAGTCCAAGCGGAATCGCCGACCCAACCCTTGTAGGTGGCTCCGACATCGATACTGACGATGTCACCCTCCTTCAGGACGCGCTCACGGCGGGGAATGCCATGAACGATCTCATCATTTATCGAGGTGCAGATGCTGGCCGGAAAGCCATGATAGCCCAGAAAGGTGGGCGTTGCGCCATGGCTGCGGATTATGTCCTCGGCCATGGCATCGAGCTCGGCCGTAGACATGCCGGGACGGACAGAGCGGCGCATGGCCTCGTGAACCCTGGCCACAATCCTGCCGGCTTCTCGCATGGCGGCCAATTCTCTGGCCCCGCGCAAGATGATTCCGGCAGGCGCTTTGCTCTGCCCGACCAAAGGCTTAATCATACAACAACCAAGGGATTTTCGCCAAAAATCGGCGGGGGGCTGACGCTACTTGATAAAACCTTCGTAATGACGCATCAGCAACTGGGCCTCAAGCTGCTTCATGGTGTCGAGCACCACGCCCACCACGATGAGCAAGCCCGAGCTGGTGATGAGCAGCGCCGAATTGCTAAGGCTGGGTTGCCGCAGCAACAGGCTGACGAGCCAGGGCAAAATGGCCACAAAACCGAGGAACAGCGCGCCCACCAGGGTGATGCGGTTGACGACCTTGTTCAGATACTCTTCGGTGCGCTTGCCCGGACGAATGCCGGGAATGTAACCGCCCTGCTTCTGCAGACTCTCTGGGATGTTCTGCTGCTGGAAGATGACCGCAGTGTAGAAGAAGGTGAAGGCCACCACCAGAATGAAGTAGAGAATCCAATACAGCGTGCTGCCGATGCTGAAATTGGAGGCCATGAAATCGGCCATCGCAGCCAGCCAGGGCACAGACGAGTTGGTGAAGGCGCTGGCAATGGTGCTGGGGAAGATGAGCAGGGTGCTGGCGAAGATCAGCGGGATCATGCCAGCGCTATTGACCCGGATGGGCACATAGCTGCTCTGCCCCCCCACCATCATCAACCGATTGCCCTTCATGGTGCGCACCCGCTTGCCATAGCGCACGGGGATGCGCCGCTGTCCTTCCTGAACATACACAATCAGAAAGACGGTGGCGATGGTGACGATGGTGAAGATAATGGTCAGGAAGACGCCGTTGGTGCTGGAAAGCAGGCCATTGAGCCGGGGCCACATGCGGCTGACGATGCCGCCGAAGATGATCAGCGAAACGCCATTGCCGATGCCGTCCTGGGTGATGAGATTACCCAGCCACAAGGCGATGAAGCTGCCGGTGAGCAGGGTGATGAGGACGCCAATGGTCAGCAACGGGTCCACGCTGAAGCCAAATCGAGGCAGCAGGGGCGTGCCAAAGCTGCCGCTGGACATCAAGGCCGCGGTGCCGAAGCCCTGCAACAGGGCCAGGGGGATGGTCAGATAGGTGGTGTACTGATTGATCTTCTGACGGCCCGCATCGCCATCCTTGGCGATCTCCTCCAGCTTGGGAATGATGGGCACCAGCAACTGCATGATAATCGAAGCAGTGATGTAGGGATAGACGCCCATGGCCATGATGGAGAAGCGGGAAAGCGCGCCGCCGCTGAGCATATCGAACAGGCTGGCCAGATCGTTTTGCAAAATCTGCCCCATGGCCGCGCGATCCACGCCCGGCACAGGGATCTGCGCCAGCAGCCGGTAGAGCAAGAGGATGCCCAGAGTGAAGAGGATCTTCTTGCGAAGCTCGGGAAGGATGAGTGCGCTTTTCAGAGCTGTGAGCATAAAGCAAGCCTCCGTCCGTCAGCGGACTGCAATCCGCTGACGGCGAGTATGAGCTAAGACAGGGGGAGGATTTCGACAGCGCCGCCGGCAGCCTCGATCTTGGCCCGGGCGCTCTTGGAGAACCGATGCGCCTTCACGGTCAGAGCGATGTCGATCTCGCCATCGCCCAAAATGACCACAGGGCCGCCGTTCTTGCGGATGTAACCACGCTCGATCAACGTTTCGGGGGTGATCTCATCCCCCGCCTCGAAGTCCTGAGCCAACGCCCCCACATTCAACGGCTGATAGTCCACGCGATTCACGTTGCGGAATCCGCGCAGGGTGGGCAATCGACGGAACAGAGGCAGCTGTCCGCCCTCGAAGTAGGGGCCTTTGCCGCCGCCGGAGCGGGCGTTCTGGCCTTTCATGCCCCGACCGGCCGTCTTGCCCCGACCAGCGGCGATGCCGCGGCCGGCGCGAATGCGCTTCTTGCGGGCACCGCGAGCAGGTTTCAAATCATGCAGATTCATGCGTCTTTCTCCTCGACCGAAACGAGATGCTGCACTTTGTACAACATGCCTCGGACAACCGGGGTGTCATCGTGCTCGACCACATCGCCAAGACGGCGCAAACCCAGGGCGCGGATGGCCCCGCGGTGCTTCTTACTGTAGCCGATCACACTCTTCTTGTAGGTAATTACCAGTTTCTTGTTCTCACTCATCTGCTAGTTCTCCAGATGATCCTGAATCCAGTGAGGCTGCACCTTGGATACGGGCAGGCCGCGACGTTTGGCCACCATCTCGGGGGATTGCAACTCGGCCAGGGCTTTGTAAGTGGCCTTGACCACGTTCAACACATTGTTGCTGCCCAGAGATTTGGTGAGAATGTCGCTGATGCCTGCAGCCTCCAGCACGGCGCGCACGCCGCTGCCAGCGATAACGCCGGTGCCGGGGGAAGCCGGGCGCAGCATCACCCGGGCGGCATTGAATTTTGAAATCGTCTCATGGGGGATGGTGGTGCCCACCATGGGAACGGTGATCAGGTTCTTGCGAGCTTGTTCAGAGCCTTTGCGGATGGCCTCGGGCACTTCGCGGGCCTTGCCCACGCCGACGCCAACCCGGCCCTTGCCATCGCCAACGACGACGACGGCCCGGAATCCGAAGCGGCGACCGCCCTTAACCACCTTGGCGGTGCGGGTCAGATCGACCACGCGCTCTTCGAACTCGTCCTGTACTTCCTGTCTGCGGTTTCTATCGTTTCTGGGCGCCATAATTCCTTCCTTGATTTGGCAATCGGGAGCTAGAACTTGAGTCCAGCTTCGCGGGCTGCTTCGGCCAGAGCCTTGACACGGCCATGATAGGGGAAGCCGCCCCGATCAAAGACGACATTTTCGATGCCGGCGGCGGTGGCCCGCTCGCCGATGAGTTTGCCAACGACTTTGGCGACTTCGGTTTTGGACTTGCCAGTCAGGTCCAGGCCGGGCTCCACCGAGGAGGCGGCCACCAAAGTGCGCCCACTGGGTTCAGCCTCGTCATCGATGACCTGAGCGTAGATATGCTTCAGGCTGCGATAAACGGCCAGCCGGGGCCGCTGGGCGTCGCCGGAGATGCGTCTGCGCACGCGTCGATGACGACGAATGCGAGCGATACGACGGGGATGGGTTTTCATATCTGCGTTCCTCTTTGCTTCGTGATGGGGTGCGATACACTTTCACTGCTTTCAGCATCGGGCGAGATGTCGGCGTGGGAATCAGCCACACCCGTTTCGTCCCGGATGCGTCGCACCGCGAGGGGTCTTAGCGCTTGCCAGCCTTGCCGGCCTTCGTGCGAACGGTCTCACCGCGATATCGGATGCCCTTGCCCTTGTATGGCTCGGGCGGGCGCAGACGTCGGATCTTGGCGGCAGTCTCACCCACCAGCTCCTTGTCGATGCCCATCACGCGGAAGGCGCGACCGCCTTTTTCAACCTCGAAGGTGATGCCTTCGGGCGGCTCGATGACCACCGGATGCGAAAAGCCCAGGCTCAGATCCAGCGCATTGCCTTTCATCACGGCGCGGTAGCCAACGCCGACCATTTCCAATTCTTTCACATAGCCCTGGCTGACGCCGGTGACCATATTGGCCAGCAGCGCCCGGGTCAGGCCATGCAGGGCGCGATGATGACGCAGATCGGTGGGACGGGTCACCACCAGTTGGCCATCTTTCATTTCGATGGTCATGTCGGGGGAGAAGGTGCGAGTCAACTCGCCCTTGGGCCCTTTGACTGTGACCGTGTTGTTCTTGCCGATTTCGACAGTCACTTTTGCGGGGATTTCAATCGGCTTTTTTCCGATACGGGACATGTACTTCCTCCTGCCCGCAGATGCGGGGGGATGCTTGCTATATCGCAGAGACAGTGCCTCTCGGCGGCCGGGCCACCGCATACCTGTCAAACTGCTGCGTTCTCAATCTGGTTTACAATTTACCACACATAGCAGATCACTTCGCCGCCCACGCCAGCACGGCGCGCGTCGCGACCAGTCATCATACCCTGAGAAGTGGAGACGATGGCGACGCCCAGACCGCTGTTCACCCAGGGGATGTCTTTACGTCCGTAGTAGATGCGGCGGCCGGGCTTGCTCACACGCTGCAGCCCGGCGATGACCGGATTGCCATTCTCATCATACTTGAGATGCAGGCGCAGCGTGGGCTGGGGCTTGTCGGTATCCTGCAAGTCGTAACCGCGGATGAAGCCCTCAGATTTCAGGATACGAGCGATCTCCACTTTCATCTTGGAACTGGGCATGGAGACTGTTTTGTGCTGAGCCATGCCAGCGTTGCGGATGCGGGTCAGCATATCCGCAATGGGATCGGTCATCATGGGAATTCTACTCCTCTTTGTTGAAGATTAATGGATCGTAACTGTTCAGGTAGTGACCGTCAATCCTTTGCCACGAAGGCTCGAAGGTGACGAAGAGACGAAGACTTTCCTTATCTTCGCGCCGTTGCGCCTTCGTGTCCTGCGTGATAAATCAGAGAACGTGAATCGTTACAATCATCAATCCTTAATCATTGAATGCTACCAACTGGATTTGACCACGCCGGGCAGATTCCCGCGCAGCGCTTCGTGTCGGAAGCAAATGCGGCACATATCGAACCGGCGCATATAGCCACGAGGACGACCGCAGATTTTGCAGCGATTGCGGACCTGCACCTTGTACTTACGGCGCTGTTCACGATAGGTCATGCACTTCTTGGCCATGCAATTACTCCTGTTTATTTGCGTTTGAATGGCATGCCGAGCAGCCGAAGCAGCTCCCGGCCTTCTTCATCAGTTTTTGCCGTGGTGACGATGGTGACGCCCATGCCACGGAGCTTGTCAATGCTGTCGTAGTCGATCTCGGGGAAGGCCAACTGCTCCTGCAAGCCCAGACTGTAGTTGCCATGCCCATCGAACGCGTCGGGGCTGACGCCCTGAAAGTCGCGCTGCCGGGGCAAAGCCACGTTCAGCAGCCGGTCCAGAAAGTCCCACATGCGACGACCGCGCAAGGAGACGCTGACGCCGATGGGATTGCCCTCGCGCAGCTTGAAGGTGGCGATGGACTTGCGGGCCCGACGCACCACAGGCTTTTGCCCGGTGATGGTGGCCAGATCGTTGCTGGCGTACTCGATAGCCTTGGCGTTCTGCAAGGCCTCGCCCAGACCAATGTTGACAGAGATGCGCACCAGGCGGGGCGCCTGCATCACATTTTTGTATTCGAAGCGCTCCATCAGGGCGGGAACGACTTCTTTCTCATAACGTTCTTTCAACCGGGGAACCATATCCTTTCTCCGTTAGTCGATAAACTCATCGAATTTGGCGCTGTAGCGCACCTTCTCGCCGCCTTCCTCGCGGATCTGCACGCGGGTGGGCCTATCAGCGCCAGAGGCCACCAACATCACATTGGAGATGTGAATGGGACCTTCGCGCTCGATGATGCCGACCTGGGTGCGCACATCACCGGTGCGGCGCTGATGTTTTTTGATCATATTGACGCCACCGACGATAACGTACACCCGATTGGGGTCGTAGTTGCCAAATTTATCTTTTTTGCGAATGATGGACTTGACCTCGCCGCGCTCGCCTTTGTTGTTGCCGGCAATCACTTCGACCAGGTCGCCCTTTTTGATTTTGAGCTTGGGCTGCTTTTTCGACTTCTTCATCTTGCAATTCCTTCCTACAATACCTCGGGCGCCAGGCTGACGATCTTCATAAAACGCTTCTCGCGCAGCTCGCGGGCCACAGGCCCGAAGATGCGGGTGCCTTTGGGATTTTTATTGTCATCGATGATGACGGCGGCGTTGTCATCGAAGCGAATGTAGCTGCCATCCTTGCGGCCCACTTCCTTGGCCGTGCGCACGACGACAGCCCTCACCACATCGCCCTTCTTCACCGAGCCGCCCGGAGCGGCCTGCTTGACGGTGGCGACGATGACATCGCCCACGGACGCGTAGCGCCGGTTAGAGCCGCCCAGCACGCGGATGCAGAGGATCTCCTTGGCGCCGGTGTTATCGGCGATTTTCAGGCGGGATTCTTGCTGAATCATGGCATCTTCTCCTTGCTCACGCGTTCTCAGACGCAGACTGGGTCAGATTCTCGATAACGACCCAGCGCTTGGTCCTGCTCAGGGGCCGGGTCTCGAGGATGCGAACCTCGTCGCCTTCCTGACAACTGTTGTTCTCGTCGTGGGCGTGATACTTCTTGTGCACCTTGACCACCTTGCCATACAGGGGATGGCGATAGGTGCGAGCCACGCGCACGACCACGGTCTTGTCCATTTTGTTGCTGACCACGGTGCCGGTCAGCACTCTCTTCATTTCTCGGGCCATGTTACATCATCTCCGCAGCTAACTGGCGCTCGCGCTGGATGGTTTTGATGCGAGCAATGTCGCGCTTCACCTGCTTCAGACGATTGGTGTCCTTCTGCTGTCCGATGGACAGGTTGAAACGCAGATTCATCAATTCTTCGTATGCTTCATCCAGTTTAGCCTGGAGTTCACCATCGGTGAGGTCTCGCAATTCGGTTGCGTTCATTTAGTGTCCCTCCTCTCCACGGCTGACGAACTGGGTGGCAATGGGCAGTTTGTGTGCGGCCAGACGCATCGCCTCACGAGCGGTGTCTTCGGGCACGCCGGCCAGCTCGAAGATGATGCGACCAGGCTTCACCACCGCCACGTAGTGCTCCACAGCGCCCTTGCCCGAACCCATGCGGGTCTCGGCCGCGCGTTTGGTCACGGGCTTGTCGGGGAAGATGCGAATCCACAACTTGCCGCCGCGGCGGATGTGACGCACGATCGCGCGGCGGGCGGCCTCGATCTGCCGACTGGTGATCCAGGCGGGCTCGGTGGCCTGCAGCGCATACTCGCCAAAGGCGATGGTGCTGCCGCGCCAGGCTTTGCCGCGCATACGTCCACGATGCACTTTCCGATACTTCATTCGTTTGGGCATTAACATGATTTCTTACCTCTTTACTAAACCGTCATGGGCTCGCCGGGCAAAATCTCGCCCTTGTAGATCCACACTTTGATGCCGATGACGCCATAGGTGGTGCGGGCGACCATGTCGACGTAATCGATGTCCGCGCGCAGGGTGTGCCGGGGAATGCGTCCCATGCGGATGTCATCGACCCGGGCCATCTCAGAACCGCCCAGACGACCGCCCAGGCGAATCATAATGCCCTTGGCCCCCGCCTTCATGGTGCGTTCGGCCGCGCGACGCATGGCCCGCTTATGAGCCACGCGCCGGGCAAGCTGCTCCGCGATGTTCTCGGCCACCAGCTTGGCGTCCAATTCAGGCTTCTTGATCTCTTCCACATCGATCTTGACCCGCTTGCCGGTGAGCTCGCCCAGATCCTTGCGCAGCTCCGTCACGGTGACGCCCTTGCGCCCGATGACGACGCCCGGTTTGGCGGCATGGATGGTGAGAATCACCTGCTTGGGCTTGCGTTCGATCTCGATCTTGGAGACGCCAGCGTGGGACAGGCGCTTGTGGATTTCTTCGCGAATCGCGCGGTCCTCAGCGATCAGGCGAGTGTAATCCTGACCTTCTGCGTACCAACGCGACTGATGTTTTTTGGTGATACCGAGCCGAAACCCGGTGGGGTGGACTTTACGACCCAAAATACGCCTCCTGTGCTTATCGCTCTTCGAGCTTGACGGTGATATGGGAGGATCGGCGGATGATCGGTTTCACACGACCGCGAGCGCCGGGACGATAGCGATTGGTGGATGGCCCCTCGTCCGCGTAGATCTCAGCGATCCACAGGTCTTCAGGAGCCATGCTCTCATTCTCATCAGCATTGGCAATGGCCGACGCCAGGGCCTTGCGCACCTCTTTGGCCGCAGCCTGAGGCATGTTCGCCAGCACGTCCATAGCGTCCAACGCCCGCATACCGCGCACGACGTCGATGACCAGACGCACTTTCTGCGCCGAAATGCCAACATATTTACGTTTGGATTGAACCAGATAAGACATTTTGATACCTCTGTTCCAGTATTCAGCGTTCAGCGTTCAGCGTTCAGCGCAATGACTGATGACCGAAAACCGAATACGCTACTAACGACGAGCTTTGCTCTTCTTTTCCTTGACGATGTGACCGCGATAGAACCGCGTGGGCGCAAACTCGCCCAGCTTGTGCCCCACCATATTCTCGGTGATGTAGATGGGCACATGCCGTCGTCCATTGTGAACGGCGATGGTGTGACCGACCATCTGAGGAAAAATGGTGGAAGCGCGAGACCAGGTGCGGATCACCCGCTTCTCGCCCTTGCGATTCATCTCATCGATCTTTCGCAGCAGCTTCGTATTGACGTACGGACCTTTTTTCAGAGACCGGGACATAGTCTATAACTCCTCTTAGCGGCGCTTCTTGCCACGACGCCGGACAATATACTGATTGGTGCGTTTGTTGCGACGAGTGCGATACCCCAATGCGGGCTTGCCCCACGGGGTCTTGGGACCGGGCAAACCGATGGGCGAACGACCTTCACCACCGCCGTGGGGATGGGAAGCGGGATCCATGGCGGAGCCGCGCACTTCGGGACGACGCCCCATCCAACGTTTGCGGCCAGCCTTGCCAAGTTTGACATTCTGATGCTCGGTGTTGCCCACCTGTCCCACTGTGGCCATGCAGTTGAGCAAAACCTTGCGGACTTCGCCGCTGGGCAGACGCAGGGTGGCGTAACGACCTTCCTTGGCCATCAACTGGGCGTAAGCGCCCGCGGAGCGGACGAGCTGGCCGCCCTTGCCCGGTTGCAGCTCCACATTGTGAACCAGCGTGCCCAAAGGCATGTTGACCAGAGGCAGAGCGTTGCCCGGGCGGATTTCCGCGTCGGGGCCAGACATGATCGTATCCCCGACCTGAATGCCCAGCGGGGCCAGGATGTAGCGCTTCTCGCCGTCGGCGTACACCAACAGGGCGATGCGGGCGCTGCGGTTGGGATCGTATTCGATGGAGGCCACGCGGGCGGGAATGCCGTGCTTATCGCGTTTGAAATCGATGAGACGATAGCGTCGCTTGTGGCCGCCGCCCCGGTGCCGGACTGTGAGCCGGCCCAGGTTGTTGCGCCCGGCCTTCTTCTTCATGGGACGCAGCAATGATTTTTCGGGCTCCGAGCGGGTGATCTCATCGAAGGTGTATCCGCTCATCCCCCGCCGACCAGGCGAGGTCGACTTGTAGACTTTGATACCCATTGGGCTATGACTCCTTTTGATAAGCTGTCGTCCGAGTCAGGGACGATGTAGACGATACTTGCTTGGTTAGCCGTCCACAGGTGAAGTAATTAGTATTCAGTAATCAGCATTCAGGGCAACTGCTGAACGATGGGATTTACACGCCTTCGTACAACTGGATGGAATCGCCAGGGGCCAGGGTGACGATGGCCTTCTTCCAACCTGGCTTGCGCACCGCGGTCTGCCGCAGGCTGCGCTTGCGAGTCTTGGGCTTCATGTTGATGATGCGCACGTTGGTGACGGTGACGCCGAAGCGGGCTTCCACCGCCTCCTTCACCTGCATCTTATTGGCCCGACGATCGACCTCGAAGACATACTGATTGTAATCATCGGCCAGATCGTATGATTTCTCCGTCATCACAGGGCGTTTCAGAACTTCGTACAGATGCATGATTTATTCCTCCTCCGCCACGGCTTCCTGTTCAGAGTCGCCCAGGAAATCAGCAATGACGTCGATGGCCTGCCGGGGCATGATCACAGTCTGATACCCCAACAGATCGCGTACGTTGATGTAGCTCGCCCGCAACGTCTTCACATAGGGAATGTTTCGGGCGGAAAGCTCGATATTGTCATCGGCCTCCGGCAATAGAAGCAGCGCAGTGCGTTCCACATCCAACGCGTCCAGCACGGCCACCATCGCCTTGGTGCGAGGAGCGTCGAAGCTGAGCTCATCCAACACCACAATCTGCTGTTCGCTCGCCTTGACGCTCAGGGCTGAGCGCAGCGCCAGCCGCCGCATCTTGCGGGGCATGCGCTTGGCATAGGAGCGGGGCGTGGGACCGAAGACGATGCCGCCGCCGCGCCACTGGGGTGCGCGAATGGTGCCCTGACGGGCCCGGCCTGTGCCCTTCTGACGCCAGGGCTTGCGGCCGCCGCCGCGAACCTCGCCGCGGGTCTTGGCCTTATGAGTGCCCTGACGCTTGTTGGCCAGCTGCCGCACCAACGCCTGGTGCATCACTGCCTGGTTGGGCTCGATATTGAAAATCTCATCGGGCAGTTCAACCGTTCCGATTTCTTGACCTTGCATATTTTTCAATGGCGCCTGCATCTTTCATTACCTCGCTTTCTGGACTTTGTTCTTGCGTGCGAAAGAAATGGTCACCAGGCCGTTCTTGGGACCAGGCACGGCGCCTCGCACTGCAACGAGATTACGTTCGGGATCCACGCGCACGACCCGCAGATTCTGAACGGTGACGCGCTCATGCCCCATGTGGCCAGGCATGCGCTTGCCCTTGTACACCCGGCCAGGCGTGGTGCCAGGACCGGCCGAGCCGGGAGAGCGCTCGCGATCAGACTGGCCGTGGGTCTTGGGCTGACGATTGAAGTTGTGTCGCTTAACGCCGCCCTGGAAGCCCTTGCCCTTGGAGCGCCCGGTCACATCCACCAGATCGCCCTCCGTGAAGAAATCGGCAAGGATCTTCTGCCCCACTTTGAACTCGGAGAGCTCCTCGGGGAACACGCGGAATTCGCGCATCGCCCGCACTGCAGGCGCATTGGCCTTTTTGAGATGGCCGCGCACGCCGCCGGTGAGGCGTTTTTCTTTGGTTTCATCGAACCCGATCTGCACCGCGGCATAGCCGTCGGCCTCGGGCGTTTTGATTTGTGTCACATAGCAGGGCCCGACTTCCAGCACAGTGACCGGAATCATGGCGCCCTCGTCAGTGAAAATCTGGGTCATGCCCAGTTTGCGTCCAATAAGACCTTTCATAGTCTTTGCCAGGGAAGGGAAATGCCAGCGGCATAAAGCGCCTCATCATTCCGCTTCCCAACCTCCTTTTTTCAAGATGTCCAATGTCCATGTCCAAAGCCAGATGCCGAAAACCTTCGACTTCAGACCCGGACTTCGGGATTACAGTTCGATTTCGATATCCACGCCCGCGGGGAGGGATAGCCGCATCAAATTATCAATCGTCTTGCTGCCGGAAGGGATGACATCCAACAGGCGCTTGTGCGTGCGAATCTCGAACTGCTCGCGGGAATCCTTGTCGATGAAAGTAGAGCGCATCACAGTGAAGCGTTCGCGCTTGGTGGGCAGGGGCACGGGACCGATGACCTGCGCACCAGTGCGCTGGGCGGCTTCAACGATCTCGCGTACGGAATTATCCAGCACGCGATGGTCATAAGCCTTCAATTTTATGCGTATCCGTTGTTTAGCCATTCGCAGGCACTCCAAAAAGATGGGACGAAATGAGCCGGATGGAGGAGGGCTCCCCCATCCGGTCGTTGAAGTCTGTTACTCGATGATCTCGGTGATGACGCCAGCGCCCACGGTGCGGCCGCCCTCACGGATGGCGAAGCGGGAGCCCACTTCCAACGCCACCGGCGATATCAGCTCCACTTCCATGTTCACGTTGT
>Ga0256914_1001810_pt1 | contig 18566 bp, 21 predicted proteins | sample HulkmetaG_FD_191571 | JGI IMG/M metagenome (GOLD analysis project Ga0256914, IMG submission 191571) | Hydrothermal chimney microbial communities from Main Endeavour vent field at the Juan de Fuca Ridge, Pacific Ocean - Hulk | ecosystem: Environmental > Aquatic > Marine > Hydrothermal vents ... | reverse complement strand
CTCTAGGAGTGCTCCTCCCGGAAGAGTCGATACTGCCTTCTGAGAGAACCCACGCCACCAACCTGATCTCGTCATCTGAGACACCGTAATCCTCACCAGCGAATTCAGTGAAGGCGGGCGTCGGCAACGGTATCGGTGACTTATACCTCAGCAGGTTCTCTATGGGCTCGTACCTCACCTCGTCCTTGTTGAAGTCACGCCACACGATACGGTGCTTGGGAGAGACTAGCTGATCCTGCGTTCTGTTCCTCAGGTTATACATCTTACCCTTGTACTCCCTCACGAAAACATGCCTTACCTGCTTAACCTCTATCCTCCTAGTCCTTATATTGAATGTATAGATTAGGTCACCAACCTTCACGTCTCTGTACGACTTCCACCCGTCCGGTGTGAGTATCTGCGTATCCTCCGAAAGACACTGCATGCCTGCTCTTGACGGGAAGTTTAGGTTGTATATGAGTCTCTGGACTTGTTGCTTAACCCTCTCGTAGTCGGCACTGTCTCTTCTTATGAATGGGCCTGCGTAGAGCTCCACAGCCCCTAAGGCTTGGGCGCCGCTGAAGTAGTGCTGCATCGCCATGAGGTAGTTGGCGACGTGGTCAACGTACGTGTCTAGGTGCCTTGCCGGCCTGGCGTTTATGGTGGGTGTGACTAAGCCCTTCTCCAGGAGCCTAGCGACTGAGTGCCCGCAGCAGTAGGGTATGAAGAGGGAGTACGGGAGCTTGTGGACGTAGAGCAGGCCGGCTTCATGGAGCCTAGCCAGCTCTACCGGGATTTCCCGGTACATCACCTCCTCTTTTAAGTACTTCTCAGCCACGTACGTGAGTAAGCCTGTCGGGCCGGGATACCTGTTCGCGTTCTCGAATACGTCGAAATCTCGGCCTTCCAAGTACTCCTTAACCTTAGCGTGACCTGATAACCTAACCTCCAACCCCCTAACACCTAAAAACTAAGTTTGTTGCTAAACTAGAAAACAACGCCTCACGGAAAATTGGGGTCGGCAAATTAAGGGCAGTATTACCTCGATAGTACCTGAGGTCGGGAGCCTGCGGTAAGGTATTACCCGAGTGTTGATCCACTGATCGTTCTTCGGTAATAATTCATTTAAGTTTGAGTTATCTTGAACAATATTCTTCCAGTAAGCCGTATTCTAATAAATAATATTCTCCGTGTACTGAATAACTTGTTTTCCGGAGCTCCCTCGTCTACTCTTAACGTATACAATACTTATAAACGAGGAGCGAGTATAGTAAGTGGTTACGGAAGTTGTCCGAGGTACTCAGCATACGGATAAGGAAGGAGTTAAGGGAGAAGATGAGGAGATACAGCGACATCGACTGGAGAAAGGAGATCGAGGAGTTCATAGAGCGCAGGATAAGGGAGATGGAGTTCGAGGAAACCATAAGGGAGGTCGAGTCCCTGCTGAGGGGCGTGGAGCCGGCTGGGGACGAGGTACTCGAGGCGCCTGAGGACACCCTAAGGGAGAGGCTTAATGCGGGTATACGTGCTTGACCCCACGGTCTACGCCGCCATACTTGTTGGGGGTAGGTCCTTCAGGCAAGCAACGAACTTCCTTAGGTCAGCGATTAAGTCGAAGAACGTTAAGACGTTAACGCTTGACATGACGTTTAGGGAGGTGTGCAACGCGATATGGTTCAACGCCGTGGTCTTAAGGAGGATAGATAGCGACAGGGCGTTACTGCTCGCCACCTACGTGGGTAAGCTAATAAGGAACTCCACCGATGAGGTCGTGCCGTTAGAGACCATAGTTAGGGAGGCGATGGACACCTCCTTAAGGCTTGAGATCCCCTTCAACCGCGCCGCGTACGTTGCGCTAGCGTTAAGCACCGGTGCTGAGCTGATAACCTGCAGTAAAGCGTTTGAGGAGGAGTTAAGGAGGAAGGGCCTCGATATGGTTAGGAGGCTTAAGTGAAAGAACCCTTGACTCCCTAGTTTACGGGCCGACGAGGAGAATCCCTACCTCCTCGTGGCTAGACATCATGTTACGTGCCACGTGCTTCTCCCAGCACTCCTCCTCACGCCGGCCCTCGCACTCGTTTCTCTCCTTTCCCTGCATCTCGCACACCACACCCGGTTTTTACAGTTTAAAGTATTTAAACAAGTATTCTCACAAACATATTAAAACTTTGCGGCCCCGCACAATGGCACCCTAACACAGCACGGTAAGGATTGAGGTAACGCACGCGGCCGTATACGGTTCCTGTACACGCATAGCTTAATTTAGCTGGGCGAACCCACTACCGGAGGTGCCTCAGCGGGATGACCCGAACCCTACTGATCAGCGACATACACGGCAATTACGAGGCGCTGAAGGCCGTCCTCAACGACGCCCACTCCCTGCGGTTTGATGAGGCGGTGGTTCTCGGCGACCTAGTTGATTACGGGCCCGACCCGGACCTAGTGGTTGATGAGGTGAGGTCCCTCAAACCTAAGGTAATCGTTAGGGGGAACCATGACCACGCCGTAGGGTACGGCGTTGACTGCGGGTGCGGCCCCGCAACCCACGCCGCCAGCGTGTACACGCGTGAGGAAATATCCCTCAAGAAGCTCTCGAGAAACGACGTTAAGTGGCTAGCATCACTCCCAACTAAGGCCACGCTCAAGGCCCTCGGGCTTGAGGGTGTGCTCGCAGTCCACGCCACGCCCGCCGAGGAACTCCACGACTACCTATACCCGTGGTTCAGCGACGACCGCGTCGCCGCGTCCCTCAAGGGATTCGAGGGACCCGCACTGCTGGTCGGGCACACCCACTACCAATTCACCGTGAGGAGGCTGAGCAAGTACCTAATCGTGAACCCCGGCAGCGTCGGGCAACCCAGGGACGGCGACCCTAGGGCAGCGTACGCCATAATCGATGACGAGGCAATGACGATCACCTTCAAACGCGTTAAGTACGACGTCGAGGGAACAGTCAAGAAGCTCGAGCAATTAGTTAAGGACGATAAGCACCTAGCCCTGCTGAAACACCTCCTAAGGTCGGGAACCTTACCGCGTTAAGGCAGATAACGGGAAAACATTGGAAAACGTTTAAGTTCCGAGCCTGCTAGGAGCGCGAACCTTACCTAGGCATTTAGGGGGCAAGGCACCGTGGCTGGAGCATCAACCGCTTTTACAGTGCTTAACGGTGGCATCCGCGAAGGCTTCGGCTAGTGAGAGCACGTATTCCTTCTTCTGTAGCGTGTTGATCCATTCGTTGGGTATTGCTTTGAGTCCGTAGTGGGTGCCTGCTAGGCCGCCGCATACCGCGCCGACCGTGTCTGCGTCGTCGCCTAGGTTGACCGCTAGGAGTAGGGCTTCCTTGAACGTGTTCGTTCTGTGGAATGCCCAGATGGATGCCTCCAGCGTGTGGACTACGTACCCGCTGCTCTGGATCTCGTCTTCCTCAGCATTCAGGATTTCGAGGGTGATTACCCTGCCTAGCTCGCCGTCGGGTTCCAGGTGCTTGAGTAGTTCCGGGTGGCGGGACTTAACGGCGTCGACGAGTTGCTCTGAAGCTGTCTTGAGGGCTTCGTCCTTGCCCTTACCCTCCATTACGGCCTTGATTAGTAGGGAGTAGTAGCCGCATGAGAGGAGTGCTAGGGGGTGTGAGTGGGTTATGGCTGAGGCTTTGAAAGCCCACTCAACCACTTCCTCCGGCGGTAGGCAATGGGTGTAGAGGGGGATGGGGAGGATCCTCATCAGGGAGCCGTTGCTCGCCCTGTATATGCCGGAGGAGGCGGGTGTTGCGCCGTTAATTAACCTCAGTATGGCTGAGCTAACCGTTAACCCTAAGTCGAAGGCCTTGCCGAAGGGGGTGTACTCACCATCCCTGAACCACCTCACGAACGCGTCCGCCATCGCGCGCAGGTCGAGGCCCTCCCTGATTAGGGCGTCGACCGTTGCGAGCGTTAGGCTTGAGTCATCAGTCCACGTTCCGGGCGGCGTCTCGAAGAGGTCGTTCCCGACCATGCCTTTAATTGGGTTGCGCCTTAGCTCGCCCCTCTCCTCGAACTGCGCGGGGAAGCCTAACGCGTCCCCAACGACCGAGCCCACGATGCCCCCTACCACCTTATCCTTAATGATCGATGAACTCATGGCCTGAAGCACCTCGAGTAAGCCCCAAGTTACTAAGTAATGTCATTTCCCAATCATAGAAGAAAAACCTTACCCCAGCCCTTATTAGGTGTCCTTACCTAGGCTTCCCGGTGGTCGGTGCTTGGGTAAAGTAAGTATCGAGCACGGCGCTGGCGGCAGGGAGACGTGGGAGTTAATTAAGCGCCTCATCGTGTCGCGCGTGCCTGAGGCATTAAGGCGTGTTGAGGGAGGGTACGGGCTCGACGTCCTCGATGACGGGGCGGTCATCAGGTTCGGCGACCGCTACATAGTAATAGCTACGGACTCCTTCACAGTCAACCCACCCGTATTCCCCGGCGGCGACATAGGGCACCTAGCGGCGTGCGGGGCGATAAACGACGTCGTCATGATGGGGGCTAAGCCCATCGCCGTGATGGATGCGGTCGTGGTTGAGGAGGGCGTTGATGAGGGCTTCCTTCAACGGATCCTCAACTCACTGGTAAGCGTGCTTGAGGATGAGGGCGTGGCCCTAATCGGCGGCGACTTCAAGGTCATGCCTAAGGGGACCGTGGATAAGGTAGTAATCACGACGACGGGGTTAGGCGTGAGTGAGGGTGAACCCATCATCGACGAGGTCAGGGCGGGCGACAAGGTAATCGTCACGGGCCCGGTAGCTGAGCACGGCGCCGCCATACTCGCGGCCCAGCTAGGGATGAGTGAGGAGCTAAGGGGCATTAGGAGTGACAGCAAGCCCCTAACCAAGGCCGTCCTACCAGTGCTAAAGGCTTACGGGGAGGGCGTGCACGCTGCCCGCGACCCCACCAGAGGGGGGTTAGCCGCGACCCTTAACGAGTGGGTTGAAGGCACGGAATTAACCATCGTTATTCGGAGGGGCGACGTGCCCTTGAGGAGTGAGGTGAGGGAATTCCTCGACGCCATGGGTGTGGACCCCCTCAACATGGCTTGCGAGGGGGTGGCGGTGCTGGCCGTGGCGCCTAGCGTGGCTGAGGACGTCGTGGAGGAGCTTAGGAGGAGGGGTGAGGAGTCAGCAACCATTATTGGGGAGGTCATTAAGCCCCCATCACCGGTCCTGGCGGGGAGGGTTGTTGGGGTAACCGAGGTTGGGGGTAAGGTGCTCATCGAGCCGAGGCCCGTTAACTTACCTAGGATATGCTGAGCGTTAGTTGAGGGTGCTTACACGCCCTAAAAACTCCGTGGAGGGTGGCTGGGGAACCGCGTCCCCTCGGGAGCTACTGCGGGGAGGTGAGGGTAGGTCCCTAGCCAACCTTTAGCCTGGGCGGGTAGTGGTTACTCATCTCCCAGGTCTTCGGGCCCTCCTGCTGCGAGATCTTCACCTTTATGAAGTACCCTCTGAGCAGGAAGTGCTTCTCCGCCTTGAAGGTTATTGTTAGGGTTTTCTCCTCGCCCTCATTCAGGTTCAGTACCGTGTGGCTGCACTTGACGTTCTTGTCGAGCACGTACTTGTAGTCGGCCCTGACGCAGTACTCCACCCTAACGCCGTAGGAGCGGGTCACTGCCTTGAGCCTTATTCTCGCCTCGACGTACGTGTTCTTCTTAACCTTAGTGACTTCGTGCCCGTTAACGTACCACGCGGCGCCAACGACCTCTATGTGGGGCGGTGGGCCGACGAACTTAAGCCTTGGGGGGTAGCTGTTCGGCATGGAGTAGTAGGCCTCCACGAACGTTCCGGTGGTTATGTCAAAGTACCCGACGCTTAAGTACAGGCCCCTTACCTCACCGCTTATCTGGGGGATTATGGAGGCTATGAAGCCTATCGTGATCCTCTTCGTCTCCCCCTTCTTCATCGTTAGGGAGTAGTCCCTGCAGGTCAGGGACCAGTCGGAAGCGTGCTTAACGTCGTAGAACACGCACGCCGTTATCGGGTAGTTCCTCACGTCGTTGTTCGCCTTGACCGTGAACTTCAGGTACACTATGTTGCCTTGCTCCACCTCCGTGATCTGGCGCCCGTCATTAGAGTACCACGCGACGTCGTACACGCTTATCGCTGGCCCGAGCGACGTCGTTAAGCCGCCGTGTCCCTTGCTCCTCAGCAGTAGCGGGCCAACGTCCTGCGTGGTGTTCCCGCTTAGCTCGACGGTTGCCTTAGAGTACTCTACGGTGCCGAACCACTTGATCGGCACGTCAGCCACTAACCCGACCCCGACTATGGCCTGGTGAACTATGAACATGTTCTTGACCATGGCCGCCGTCGCGTTGTTGGTGGTGTCCAACCATGCGGTGACGCTTACCGTCTTAGATGATTGTGGAGGCACGAGCATGTCGGCAGGGCCGCTCACCTCCGTCGCCTCGATCCCGTTAACGGCCATGAAGTACCGCGCGTTCGTCAACGTGATCGGGGTGTTCGTCGGGTTCCTTACCGTGACGCTTACGTTAAGGCCTAACCCGCCCCTAGCCGTGTCGTGGTATATGGACGTGACCCTAACGTTGCTAACCACGAGGTTGTTTGAGGCTGTCGCTACGTTACCACTACCCATGAAGCCCGCGCCCACAACAGCCAGCACCACGGCCGCCGCGATCAGGGCGACCGCAACCCTCTTGCCTCGCAGTGTTTGCGCACCTCATGCTTCAGAACGAATGCATTCTAAATAAATATATTTCATAGAACACGTTGCCCTCGCATCCTCCCCGGAGTGTTTGAACCTTTCGATAACCGTGCCCTAAGGGCTGACGTGCGACGGTTCTTAAGGGGAAAACTTACCTGTTCCTTAAACCTGGCTCGGGGGTTACTTAATCCACCTTCAGCCTAGGCGGGTACGAGTTCTTCATGGTGTAGAACGACTCTATAACCTGCTTGCAGCCGTAGTGACCGGTACAGACCGTCTTCTTCCACCCTATCTCCACGTAGTACCCCCTAAGCGCCCAGTGGTGCTTTGCCGTGAACGTGAATCTGTAGACGGCGGTTTCGCCCTTATGCATTATCGGTGCTATGGTGAAGCTCTTTTCCTCGCCGTCGGGGAAGAACTTGTAGTCACCGACTATGAATATCCGCACCTCCTCATTCCCGCTCAGGTCCCTGTTCGCTTGAATCTTGATCCACAGGTCGACCTCCGTGTTACGTTTTACCTCGTAGACCTCCTTACCGCCAGCGAACCAAACCACCTTCACGACCTTAAATGGCGGCTGGCTCGCTGTGAGGGGAGCCGTGGTCGCGTTCGGCTTACCCGCACCGAGTATTTGGTTGACGTTAACGCTACTCGTAGCACTTAACGTTCGTTCGAGGTTCATGAACTCCGCCACCCCGAACCATGTGGCGGGCATGGTTACGTGGGCCTTAACGCCTAAGTCCATCCTCCCGGACTTCAGGGCCTCCTCCACCACGTTTAGTGACTTATTATCCGAGATGCTGAACTGGAGGCTTACCTCTGAACTCATGGATGAACCGACGCTTAGCTCCTGACCGCCAACCTCAGCGACCTTCACGCCGTTGACCATGATCTCGTACGTTACGTTCCTGAGTTCAGCGTCGTTGCCTGAGGGGTTGCTTACCTTGAAGCTGACGTTCATTCCCACGCCGTACGCGTGGTGGAGCACGTATATCGAGTTCAGTTTTATGCCCTCAATGCTTAACGCCTTAACGGTTTCCGCCGCCCCGAAGTACCCTAGGGCGAGGCCCGCGGCCATGACCGCCACGACCACCGCTATTACTGCTCCCGCCAACCACTTCCTAGGTATGCGCATGTTTCGAACCCTTGTTCTTTACTTCAATGTATTTCAAATAAATATAAGCATTAGAACAGCAATAACGTTTCCCCCACGAACACGTAGAACAATCCACCTTATTACCCGCCCCGAGGATTCGTTAGGGGTGGCTAACGTGGGGTCGGGAAGCAGCTGGTTAACCTACGCCCTCCTCTGCCTACTCATGTGGGGTTTATGGGGCCTCACCCTTAAGGTCGCGTCCAAGGGCTCGTCATGGCTGGAGGTGTACTTCCTATCGGCGGTGGCGTCCTTCGCAGTCGCGGTCACGGTGTTCCTCGGTGGCGGTGCCCAGATAAGGCTAGGCAGCAGGAACGCCCTGCTAGCCCTCCTCGCAGGGGTGTTCGGCGGCGGGGGCTACGTGCTGTTCATGAAGGCCCTGAAGTTAGGGAAGGCATCGGTCGTGGTGCCCCTAACCGCCATGTACCCGGCGCTGACGGCCGTCCTCGCCCTACTGGTTCTGGGGGAGAAGATAAGCGCGACTCAAGCCGTCGGGATAGTGCTGGCCGTGCTCGCCGCGGTGCTACTATCATTATAATAGTGTTGGTTCTTGAATACCGAATGAAAATCTCAGGACTACTAAGAAGCAACATAACGAGAAACTCTGAGTACTAATGTGATGTGAGTAGTACGAACTTAACTAATAATCTCTATTTTGAATTTTGATGGAGCAAGTTAGACAGACATATATCGCGAATAGGGCATTCGTTACACTTTGGACTTGCTGAACAAATTCCCCTGCAGTCTTTGCTTCTTTTTTATCGCAAGAGAAGACCCATATAGCCCAATCCACAGCACCAGGTGCTAATTCTAATGACACACCGCTAAGTTCTATGTTTTTGAGGTTCTCTTTACAATATCTTGCGAGTGCCTCAGCATAGAACTCTGGCTGTGCGGGATCCTTATTTAGTGGAGCATAAATTAACGCTATACCCGTTCTTAGTTGAAATCTTCTCTCATGCCGGTCTATAGGAACCCTATCAAAATAACCCACGTCTCTAAGTACGGACTCAGCACTTTTACGTCCAAAACCCTTAATACCTTCATAGTACTCATGACTCTTCCACCGATCTCCGCTCCTGATTAATCTGTAAAGCGTATCTACCCATAACTTCAGGGATCCTGCCTTTTTCACTCCTCTGTATAGGGCTTTAAGGCTCTCTAACGTTCTGCTCCAATGATGTTTTTTACTGGCATCATCTATCACGTTAGTTAAAATTAATTTGTTAATAGACTTAGACAATTTGCCGAGTTCTTCTAAATCAATAATAATCTCCCCATTGTTACGTACAGTAATATTCGTATACTCTTTTAACACGTTAATGAAAGTATTCCCAAAATTCTCCATGTAGTATCCACGAGTAACTACTATTTTAACTAGAAAACCTAACACCCTTGGCGAGAATTGCTCTTCTTTCAAAAGACTCGCCCTTTCTAATGCCGCTCTTATTTCATTTCTTACGTAATTTTCTATGTTATCATAGCTAAATACTCCGAGAATAATGTTTCTTAGTTCGAACGATACACTTATTTTCATACTCTACCATCATAGTTAAAGTTAGTTCTGATAACCTAAAAATAATCTTACCTTACTGACGGAACCAACTTAAAATGAATGAGCATGGATGGAACCACCGGTAAATCTCTTTTATTATTCCCGCCATCATTAAGTCTCGGGTGCGGGCGATAGAGGCGTTCAGGCTGAACTCCTACGGCGTCACCGCAGAGTTCAGAGTGAAGGGTGAGTCAGCTAGGGTGGTTGAGGGTTTCGATGGTTCCTTCCCTAAGCGCTACTTACCCACCTTCAACCTAACGCCCGTCACCGGCGCGCTATTTCCGACCCCAAGGGGTCCCGAGGCAATCATTCACTGGGTCATGAGGAAGGAGGGTGAGGCCTTCAGGGTTAGGAGGTTCGTGCTTAGGGACGGGGTTGGGGAGGCGGATGAGTACTGGGTTGAGTCACCGCCTCCAGCACCCTACGTTAACGAGTCCCCCTACTTCTTCACCTTGCAGGCACTCTCAAGGCTTTACGTGAGGGACGGGAAGCTACTCTTCACCGACACCGTCACCGTGCTGACGGAGGACGGGGAGGCCGTGATGCTCCTCGGGTACCCGCACACGGGGAAGAGCACGTTGCTCGCCATGGCCCTAGCTGCGGGGATCACCCCGTTAACCACGGAGAACACTCTGGTCGAGGTTAGGGGCGGGGAAGCGTTAGTAGTTGGCGGTACGGGCGTACTCGTCTACGACCCGAGGGTGGAGAACGTCTACGGAGTCAAGCTACCTAAGGGTGAGGAAGTCACTAGGCACGGGTACGTGATAATAGACCTAGACAAGGCCACGTCCGGCACCAGGAGCGAGGCCCTCTCCAGAGGTATTAAGGTGTCGAGGATCTACGTGCTCCACTGCTCCTTTGTTTCGAGAGGGGCTGAGGCGAAGCCCGTTAAGGGACGTAAGGTCGCTAAGACTCTCTGGCACTTCGCCACCGCAGTCATTAGGGGCACGGACTACTACGACCCCTACCCGCCCTCATTAACGACGCCCCCACTAGACAGGTTCATGGCGGGAGCCATGAGTGAGTTAAGCAAGGAATACTCGGGAAGGATGTGGGAGGTCTTCGGCTCCCACTCGGAGGCGCTTAAGCTCATCCTGGGCGAGGGCGGGGAACCAGCTCAAGTAGGTTAACCTTAGCCACCCTCATTAACGCTTCATGGAGCCTAGCTAGGGGTAGGCCCACGACGTTGTAAGGGTCTCCCTCAACGCGATCAACGAGTAAGGCACCTAAACCCTGCAGGGCGTAAGCGCCTGCCTTCCCTAAGGGCTCACCGCTCCTTAAGTACGCCTCGAGTTCCTCATCGCTGAAGCACCTCATCCTCACCCTAGTCTCAACGGTGAACACCTCCTCAGCAACCTGCTCAGCCCCCTTAACCACGCCCACCGCGACGCCAGTGAGTACTGAGTGCCACCCGCACCTAAGCGCATTAAGCATCTCCCGCGCCTCACCAGTGCTTGAGGGCTTACCTAAGACCTTCCCGCCCGGCGCGAGGACCACGGTGTCCGCAGCCACGACCACAGCATCGCTAACCCCGCTGGCCATGACTTCCTTGAGCACCGCGCGCAGCTTGGTTAGGGCATTGCGCTTAACGACCTCCTCAGCCGGCCCCTCGAGAACCTCGCTGACCTTCCCTGGCTTCACGATCCTGAAGCTTAACCCTAGGTTCTGAAGTAGCTTAGCCCTCCTAGGGCTTGAGCTCGCCAGTATTAGTTCGAAGTCACTCAAGGTTTGCTGGCCTCCTTCACGGCCGTAATTATTGCTGGGTACGTTCTCAGCATCCTTGACTCAAGCTTCTTTACGGAGGACACGCTTAGGCCTGAAGCCCGTAGGATCCTTAGAATCTCGCTAAGCCCCCACGGGTTCTCCGGGCCCTTGCTCAGAGCTACCCTGATGGTCCTCCCAACCCTCATTAAGGCAGCCGTTAGTGAGGGCGCGAACGTGTCAGCTATGAGTAACCCGCCACCTCCCCTAAGTACGCGCGCGACCGACTCCACGAATAGCTTAACGCTCCCCACCTCGTGAACCATCCCTATACTCATGACCGCGTCAGCCGTGCCGCGGCGCAGGGGAAGGAACTCGGCCGACGCCCTCACGGGGATTGCCTGAGGGAGCATCACCTTAAGAGCCTCAAGCATGAGGGGGTCATGGTCAACACCTACGAGGTGAACGCCATCACCACCTCTGAGTGAGGGGTGGCTAGCGACTAAGGCGAGGGCAAGGCCGGACCCGCACCCCACATCCACGAAGACCGGTGCGTGCCCCTCACTCCCCGCGTTCCTCAAGGCCCTCCCAACTAAGGCATCGACTTGACGGCAGAGGAGCTCAAGCGCTTCAGACCTCCTTAAAACCCCCTTAACGGCTTCCTTAATGACTTCCTCGAAGCTTAACTCCCTCCCGTCCTCAAAGCCCCACACAACCATGTTGGCTGCCCTGAATAGGGTTGCTTGAGCCACGCACCGGTAGCGTTCACCAGCAATGCCGTTAAGTCCGTGGTTGCGGGCCTCGTTAATCCCCTCATCCCTTATCCTAGCTAGTAAGTTAAGGAAGTCACCGTAATTCATAACGTATCACCACTTAACCTCCTTAATCCACCTACTGTAAGCCTTAACCGACACAGCCACTAAGACACCCGTCGGCACGAAGATCATCACTAGGGACGCGGGCACGAAGAACTGCAGGGGGACGGCGTGGGCTCCGTAGACGTTGTAGTGTATGGTGTCGTATATCGCCACGGAAATCACTAGGAATACTGACGCAAGCGTGACCTGCAGTGCGTGGGTCAGCACCGTGATCTCCCGCTCCGTGAGCCATGGCTTATAGAAGGACTCAGGCTTCTTGACGCTTAGTAACATGAAGAGCAACGCTAACCCGCCGACAAAGGCGGGGGCGAGGTAGAGTGCTGGGAGCTGGGACGCCGGCATGAAGCCATTCGGTTCACCCGAAATCCCGAAGTGAACGGCGGCCTCCCCACCCTGGATGCTTGGGAGGAGGGTGGCTGAGTAAGCAAGCACGAGTACACCAAGGAACATTAGGGCTGCCGCAAGCGGGTTAATGCCGTACCCCCTCACCGGGACGGGCTTACCGGGCAGGCCCTCCGGCACGGCCTCCGAGATGAGTTCGGCCTCAGCCACCCTCTCACCATACAGTATTAGGGCGGCCGTGAGGGCCACTAACTCAACGCCGAAGAGAAGTACCGTGAGCCCGGCATCACCCAGTAGCAGGTATTGTGGGATTAGGGACGCGCCCAGGGCGCTCAAGCACGCGCCCGCCAACCTGTTCAGCTTGACCCAAGCCCCCCTCGAAACGTAAGCGTACCCAATCCTAAAGCCGAAGATGGGGTTAGCCGGGATCCTCCCTGCCAGCAACGCCAGTAACGTGCCCGAGGCCAGCATCACTAGCGCGACGAAGTACACGATGACGGCGTCACCCCCACTCATCGCTGAGTGCCCCATCCTATTAAGGGTAGTTAAAGGTAAATTAATGTAGGTTCCCTTGGAGGGTGGGGCCCAGCACACCTTATAAGGTCATTAAACCCCTTAACGTGGGGGTTGCGGGCATTGAAGGTCAGGTTCTACGGGTTCCTCAGGGACTACGTTGGGGGCAAGGAATTCGAGGTTAGCCTCAAGGACGGTAGCGTTAAAGCGTCCGAGCTCCCCGAGGTTCTCGCTTCACTAGTGCCCGGGTTCGTTAAGGTACTCGACCTAGTTAGGAAGGGGGAGGTGGACATCATCTACTTACTTAACGGGAAGCCCTTAAGGGAGGGCGACGTCGTCAACGACTCCGACGTCGTGGAGGTGCTCCCCCCAGCGTCAGGTGGTTGAGTTGGTTGTTAGGGTAGGGATCATTAAGGATGATGTGGAGCTGGACTCCACCCTTAAAGCATTGGCTAGGGCGGCGGCGGGGAAGGGTTGCGGAGCCCTAGTAGCGTTCATGGGGTTCGTGAAGGGGGTCGTGGAGGGCTCTGCCGTGAGGGAACTTGTTTACGAGGCGCACGAGTCCTACGCCCTAGAGAAGCTCAGGGAGATAGGTGAGTGGGCAGTGAAGGAATTCGGCGTCGAGGACGTGGTGATCCTCCACAGGGTCGGCGCCTTGAGGCCGGGTGACCCGACAATATACGTTATCGTCACAGCCCCGACCAGGGGGAAGGCATTCGAGGCCGCCGCACAGGTCCTTGAGAGGGTTAAGCATGAGGCACCCATATACAAGCTTGAGGTAAGGGAGGACGGCGAGTACTGGGTAATAGGGGACGGGAGGAGATTAAGGAGAGGCGGTGCCGGGGTCGAGGGCGCTGAGGCTTAACCGCAGGAAATTAAGAGTAGCTCTACTCGCCCTAACCCTAGTGGTCGCCGCGGCGACGGCGATCGCGTTGATGCTGAATCAATCCAGCAACTTAACCGTGACTAAGTACTCGGTGGGTGAGGGGAACGTAGTCATTAGGATCACCCAGCTCTCAGACACGCACTTCACTAGCTGGTCGGAACGCGTCGCGCGCCTAGCCAACCTCGTCATCAGCACCCACCCAGACATGATCGTGATAACGGGCGACGCGGTGAGTAATGCTGAGGGGTTAAACACGCTCCGCAAGTTCCTCGCCCTAGTGAGGGAAGGGCTACCTAACACACCCATATACGCGGTCCCCGGGAACTGGGAGAGGGGCTTAGGGTTGACAGGGAAGGAGGCTAGGATCCTTAAGGAGTACGGCGGAACCATGCTAATCAACCAGTACGTAACCCTACGCGTCAAGAACGTCAACATGGTGGTCGTGGGGCTGGACGACATGATCTACGGGCGACCGAACGCAAGCATAATTAAGTCCCTACCCAACGCCGACACCTACGTGCTCCTAGTACACGAACCCGAACTAGCTTTGAAGGCGGCGAAGGAAGGCTTCAAGGGGCTGGTGCTGGCGGGCCACTGCCACGGAGGTCAAGTCAAAATCCTAGGACACCCGCTCCTCCTACCTCAAGGGTGCCCGAGGAACATGTTCGAAGGAATGCATAAGGTAGGCAACACCACCTTAGTAATCAGCAGGGGGATAGGCACCACGATACTACCCCTAAGGATAGGGTCTGAACCAGAGGTAGTCGTGATCAACCTGCGGGTCAGCAGCGGCCAAGAAAGCATCACCCCCTCACCGGGCTAGGCGGTCAGGAGGGTAACCGCGTCGTCACCGCCACTAAGCGGCTCGAGGCTCCCCGAAAACTCATCACCCAATTAATTCAGCGCTTCAAGAAAGCTTAAATCATACTTTGACCAGACCCAACCCCAAGAGCCTCACCCCTTTTAAACGAAGTAAAACCCAACAAATACTACGGAGCTGGGGGCTGCGGGGAACAATAAGCCCTCCGCAGACCTCCAAGGGCTCCTGAGGACCCAAAGCCCGCACTCGGGTCGGGGTCGCGGGCGGGGGCTCGACAGCCCCGGGTTTCCCGGGGGCCCGGGACTGCCGGGTTCTCCGCGCGTCGACCCCTCCCCGGGGGCTCGGGTGCGGGCGGAGGGCCTCGGGAGCCTAAGGGAGGTTATTTGGAGGGCGGGAGTTCCCCCGCTAGCTACCCCGGCTTCACCTATTCCATTTCTATGGGTCTTTCATGTTGGGGATTTAGTGCTTAACCTTTGATTTTATCACCTAGGATATAGGATAGATTAAGATAAGCAAGCATTGACGTAGTAGTGCTGCGGTTAAGTGTTGGCGCTTACAAATTTCAGTGTTTCTCTGAGTATTCTTTCATGTCCCTCCTCGTCCATGCTTATGTCGAGTAATAATTCCTTTAGTAAGCTTAGTTTTGATTCTGGATTATCTGTTGACCCCATTGCTGAGCTTACTAGTAACGTTGCTGTCTCTAGCAACTCTTTATTCATTACTTCCTCTGCATACATGGACTCCATGCCGGAAAGTATAGATAAGTAATGCCTCATTAGCGAGTTATCGAATTCCTTAACGTTGCTCTTCTCTATCTCTTTCCTTAGGTTTCTGAGCTTCACTAGCCCCTCACGCATGGACTCCGAGCAGTACTCGTCTCCGTTCCTGTCGCTTACCTCTACATCAAACCAGTGGTGCAGTATCGCATTAAGCGTTCTTTCATGTCCAGCGGTTTCATTAGTTACGTAATTTAAGGCTACCTTCACCACTCCGGAAGCTTTTTCTGCGAGGGCTTTCAGCGTTAGGTATGTTTCCTTCTCGTAGGTTATTGAGCACATGAGTAATTGAATAGCGTGTCGGAGCTTTATGTTGTTTTTAGGTTGAGGCACCCCCACCTTGAATCCCCCTTATGCCGTTATCATTTATTTTTAATTCTTAATATGGTAATTTCTAAATATAATTAAGTTTAATTTTACATGATTAATGATTAATTTTCTTCTATATATTATTAAGAGTTTCTGATATTTTATGTTAGGAATTTAAATCCCTTCAGCAACTAGGGAAATACTTAAGTCATACGCCATACTTGATAAAGGTGCTTAGCTTGGGGAGTACGGGTGAAGGTGCAGAGAACACGTTACTAATAGACTACGGACTCATTGTTGTTGCCGCCACTCTTGCGGCGCTCCTTGTCGCGGCTGTTGCTACGGACTCCACTAGGTTATGGCTAGCTCTGACTTCCTTGGGTGAGGAGTCAGCTTACGTCGTGCTCTCCATAGCCGTCATGACCCTTGTTGATGCTGATGCCGGAGTCGCTTCCTTGCTGGCCGTGATCGCTTCGGGTGCCTTAGTCATCTGGTTGAAGGAGGTGTTCGCCCTCCCGCGCCCGCCTAGGGTGCTGTGGCGGGCGCCTGCTGAGGGTTACGGGTTTCCGAGCGGACATACGCAGGTTTCAACTTCCTTCTGGTCTCTTCTCTCCCTTAGGTTTAGGAGGATTGGGTTAACTGTGTTATCGGTTGCTGTCGTTACCGCGATAGCTACGTCGCGTGTTGGCCTGCACGTTCATTATGTTAGGGACGTGTTGGGAGGCGCCGCGTTCGGCTTGGTCGTAGGTGTCTGCGTGTGGGCGCTGATCACGGGTCCGGGAAGGAAGTTCCTCGTAGGCCCACCCCTCAGTAGGGTTGCCTTAGCATTGCCCGTGCTCTCCGTTGCTGTGGGTGCGTTCAGTCTCTGGGAGGGCCTCGCGTACGGGTTCGACACGTCCTTTAAGTTAGGTGGGTTGGCGTTCTCCCTCCTAGTGTACCCGTTCCTAGCGTGGAGGATTAGGGTGTTGAGCCACGCACCAGTGCCGGTTAGGGTTTCCGGCTTCATAGCCGCTACCGTAGTCGCGTTGGTGCTTACGGGCGTCTCTAAGCGGTTGGCTGAGGCCGCAGGCATTTGGGTTTACGGGCCCGCCTACTTCTTCGTGGGGCTAGCGATATTAGTCGTGGCTGCCGCCACGCCATCGTTGGTTCTCAGGAGGCTTGAATCGGCACGGCCTGGTTCGGGAACCTAACTTTTCTTTTGTGAATGATGCTTCTTCCCGCATATTTTCTGTGGCACTGGCCCGTAGATTGAGGAAAAAGTATATACGCCAAATTAAAAAATATTAATATGGGGTGGGGAGACATGGTAAGGAACGTTCTAGACGTGGAAACCCTCGAGAGGATAAGGAGGTACGCATTGAAGAACGACCTACAGGTCGGCGCGCTACTGGTGAGGTTCCTAAGGGAGGAGATACCTAAGGACGTGAGTGGCAAGGTAAGTAAGGTATTCCTTAGCTTCGGCGTGACCCGCGCCGTCGACCGCGAGATAAGCGTCAGTGCGTGAGGGTGAGAGCCGGGGTGAAGAGCAGCAACTACCGCTACCCAAGCGCGTCAAGCACCGCGGTATAACCTAAACCAAGTTTTTCCCCTTACCTTAAATGAGGGTTAGGGTTGGGAATCCTCCACTGCCCGCCTAAGTGCTTCGTTCTCCCTCAACTCCCTACCCATGGTCGTTGGGGAGCCATGGCCAGGCAGTACCCTCGTCTCCGGAGGTAATTCCCGCGCTAACCTACGTAGCGACGCCCCCATCGCTTCAGGGTCGCCTCCGGGGAAGTCCGTCCTACCGATCGTTCCCTTGAATAACGTGTCGCCCGTGAAGGCAGCCCTAGCGTCTAGGAAGTAGTAGGTCACAGACCCTGGCGTGTGGCCGGGCGTGTGGATTGCCAGGACCGCCACTCCTTCCTCCTCCAGAGGCTTAACTGGCTCGACGCCCTCACGCACCGTTAAGTACTCGTCGACCACCGGGTCCTCCCATTCAGCACCGAACCACCTAGCGGCTTCCTCCGAGATCCTGTACATCGCCTTGTCAAGTTCGTGGAGGACGCAGGTGACCTTAGGTGGGCCACCCAGTGATTCGCGGAGGCGCGCGGCGTCTGAGGCGTGGTCGAAGTGGGCGTGCGTTATGAGTATGATTACCTTACCCTCGAACCCCTTAAGGATGGGTGTGAGGGCATCGGAAGCCCCTGGCGCAGGGTCGATGACCACCGCTACCCTGCCGTCAGGGTCCGTTACGACGTAGGTGTTCGTGTTTAGGGGGCCCAGCACGTACCTCTGGAGGATGAAGCCCCCGTCAAGCATCGCTGAGGTCAGCCGAACTCACCTCCCCGATGAAGCGTTGCGTGTCCACGTTAAGGTGGTTGACCGCAGGTAATTAGGCTTCCCCCGCCACGCCCTTTAACCCGAGCCGCGATTAAGGGAGTGGAGGTGCTGTGAGTACGTGCGCGGCCTCAAGTAAGGCATCCGCACTTAAAGCGACGGTCCTGCTGGAGGACTACGCTGGGTACGACGCACGCGGTCTCCTAGGCCAGCACGGGCTCTCCGTGCTACTGGAGGTCACGGGTGATGACGGCGTTACGCGTAGGGTCCTGCTGGATGTTGGGCAGTCCTTCAGCGTTATCGTGAGGAACGCCTCCATCCTTAAGGTTAAGGACCTCCTAAGGCGGGTTGACTCCGTCGTGCTCTCCCACAACCACTACGACCACAGCGGCGGGTTGCCGGGTCTCCTCAAGTGGTTGCGCCTACCTCCCAACACGCTCCCGATCTACGCGCACCCAGATGCCTTCCTACCGTCAGTAGCGTTGAGGGAAGGGAAGAGAGTAGACGTGGGTGTGCCGGCCACGCTTAAGGGGCTTGAGGCGCTCGGGGCTAGCCCCGCCCTAAGCAAGGAACCCGCCCTTATCGAGGGAGTCCCGGGCACGTACTTCCTCGGTGAAGTCCCTAGAGTTAAGGGTCCCGAACCTAAGGTCAAGGACAA
>Ga0256914_1001809_pt1 | contig 18585 bp, 15 predicted proteins | sample HulkmetaG_FD_191571 | JGI IMG/M metagenome (GOLD analysis project Ga0256914, IMG submission 191571) | Hydrothermal chimney microbial communities from Main Endeavour vent field at the Juan de Fuca Ridge, Pacific Ocean - Hulk | ecosystem: Environmental > Aquatic > Marine > Hydrothermal vents ... | reverse complement strand
CAACGTCCAGTTGCCGGGCGTTCTGTGCGGCTTCCACCCACGGGCGGTGGCCGCGGGTGAGGGCGTTGGGGCCCGACACGGCCGGCCGTTGGAAACTGCGGCCTTCAATTGCGAAACCGCCGGGGCGGTTCAGTGCAGCCCCCGTCAGGGGGGCTTGGCAAATGAAGCCCGCGACTTCTAGTTGCCGGGCGTTTCGTGCGGCTTCCACCCACGGGTGCTGGGCGCGGCCCAGGGCGGTGGCCCCGACACGGCCGGCAGTTGGAAACTGCGGCCTTCGTGGGGCGAGACCGCCGGGGGCGGTTGGGGCCCTCACCCCACTCCCCTTGCCCTCTCCCCTCTCCCAACCTTGGGAGAGGGGAGAGGGGGAACACGCCTCCTCTCATTCTGGCGCCGGTGCCGCGGGGTGAGGGGTGATATGGCCCGATACGGCCTGCAGTTGGAAACTGCGGCCTTCGGTGGGGCGAAACCGCGGGGGCGGTTAATCGCAGTCCTCGCTAGGGGGCTTTGCAAATGAAGTCCCCCCTACCCCATCTCCCATCATTCCGGTGCCGAAGAGTGAGAGCCCAGACCTCCAGAATTTGCTAACAGTCTCCTTTTAATTGCCAGGCGTCCCCCCTGTCCAGCATGTGAATGGATTCGGCTGCTTTGAACCGAGGCACCTTTATCCCACGCGGGGTTCAGCCCCCCGTGTTACGTCAGGGGAATCTTCCAGGAAGCCCAGGCAATGGGGCAGTCTCGGCGCGACTCTTTGGGATTTGACATAGAACGGGTGTTCCTTTTATCATAAAACAAATGTACGCTTTTATCACCCAACCTGTGAATGGGACTGTGTCTGTGAAGGTTCCATCGGTTTTGGCGAAGGGTACCCGTACGGCGGTGTAATGGATTGAGATGCCCAGTGGGCAGGGGGAGGCACGGTTATCATGGTGAGCATTCTGACCGACAGGCGACAGGCGATATTGCGGTTTATTTACGAGTACATTCAGGAGAACGCGCGGCCTCCTACGGTTCGGGAGATTCAGAAGGGGCTGGATTTTTCCTCCACCGCGGTGGTGAATCACCACTTGAATAAGTTGGAGCAAGGGGGATATCTTGTTCGCGCGTCGCGCGCGTCCCGTGGATTGCGTCTTACCCTTCGGGCCCTTGAGTGGTTGTCCTCCGCAGGGCTTGCGCGTTCCCCCGCGTGGTCAGATGGTGAGGCGATTGTGCGTATCCCCATTGCGGGCTACATTGTGGCCGGCGCTCCCGTGGCCGCGTATCCCACCACGGATGAGGATGTGGATACGCTGGAGTTGACCCGTGACCTGGTGCCGGATTCGCGCGGGGTTTATGCCCTGCGGGTGCGCGGGGATTCCATGGTGGACGCGTCCGTACACGATGGTGATTTGGTTATTCTCCGCCAGCAGGAGGATGCGAATAACGGGGACATGGTGGCTGTGTGGTTGGAGGATGAGGGCGAGACGACGTTGAAGTACTTTTACCGGGAAGGCCCCCACCACGTGCGTTTGCAGCCGGCCAACCCCGCGTATGAACCCATTATCAAGCCCGCGGAGGTAGTGCGCATTCAGGGAAAGGTGATTGCCATTATCCGTCGCCTGAGCGCGTGAGAGGAATTTGCTTCGGAGTAAACGAACAGCGTGGGAATCGCGTGCCCTGTGTCGGGCGCTCGGTGATGCACTATGTCACGCGCTCATAGAAGAGCAGCAGGGTGTCCCCGTATCGGCGTTTTCGCACCAGGCGGAAGTGGCGCAATGGGACGTCCTCCAGTTCTCGGGGGTCGATTTGAACAATGACCCAACCCTCCTCAGCAACCCACTCGGGGCGTTCGTCCAGCAGTTCCAGCGCTTTGCGCCACAGCCCTTTGTACTGAGGGGGGGCAATGTAGACAATATCGTACGGCTCCTCTGGCTCCCCTCGCAAGAACGTGAAGGCATCTCCACGAATTGTGGTGGCCTGATCCTCAAACCCAGTCAGGCGCAGGTTTTCCTTGAGCACGCGGTACGGTTTACCTGCAATTTCCACAAAGGTAACATGACGGGCTCCCCGGCTTAAAGCCTCGATGCCCACCGATCCGGTTCCCCCAAACAGGTCAAGCACACGAGCGCCCTCTACATCTCCGGCCAAGATGTTGAACAAGGCCTCCTTCACTCGGTCGGTAATGGGTCGGGTTTGCTTACCGGGCACGGATTTGAGTTGTCGACCTCGGGCTTTACCTCCGATAACGCGCATACGGGTTCCGATCCTTCTTTCTGTACGTGCACAGTGGGCATAGTGTTGGCCCGCGCACCTTACGGTGTAGGAGTGACCATACGCCGTCCTAACACAGTGATGTGATAGTGGTCCACAGGACCGCCGAACAGTTGAATCTCCATGTGAAACGTGGTTTCCGACAGAGTCGGAATAACGTTGTGGCGGGGTGCCCCTGCCCGTAAACCAACAACCCGTCCCAGCGCGTCGTAAAGGGTAGCGACCAGGGTGACCCCCACCGCGTCTTCACTGCCGACATTGCGCACCGTTCCATCCAGGAAGTACGTGTGGTAGCCCTCGCTTTCGCCCTTCACATCCTCCACCTGGACATCCAGGTAATACGCGCCGAGAAAGCCGGGCAGTGCTTGCACCACATCTACCTGGTATGAGGCGAAGTGCTCGGGCGCGTCTTGGAAGCGCAGGGCAAAGGGGGCTCGTTCCCCTTGGGGAAGGAAAGTGAGGATAACGGGCGTCGAGGCTGTGGCCACCACGCGGTCCTGGTCGTCCAGGAGGGCTCCGCCCACCATCACCTGCTCCACGTGGGTGCCGCTGTCGTTGACCACCTCACCCAAAATCCACACATCTCCCATGCGCGTGGGGTACACATATAACCCGCGCACAGTCAAGGGAATCGGGGTTGGAGTGGGTGTGGGCGTTCCCTTCACTTCCCCTCCTAGAGGGATGATAAGGGGTTGGCCTATTTGCAACCGTCGTGGGTCCACAATACCGTTAACGTCCTGAAGAGCGCGGGCGCTTACTCCAAATCGTTTGGCAATGGCCAGCAACGTATCACCCTGCTGGACCGTGTAAATAAGTGGGGTGGGGGTGGCCGTGGGGGTAGGTGTAGGGGGGGGCGTGTACGGACGTGGGGTAGGGGTTGCCTGGAGTGGTGTGGGCGTGGGAGTATGGGTGGGAGTAGGGGAAGGAGGGATGGGGGTGGGTGTGGGCCGAGTAATGATCCGACCACACGCGGTTATGCTCAGCAAGCCGACGGTCAGGAACAGAACCAGTATCCAGGTGATGGCTGGGCGAGAGCCCTCACCCCCCGCAATCGTGCGAGCAGTGAGGGCTCCGTGTTGATCGTATCGTGATCCCATTACAATCGTTTCCCAATGACCAGTTTCATAATTTCCGTAGTGCCTTCGCCGATGCTCATCAAACGGGCGTCCCGGTACATGCGTTCAACCTCGTATTCCCGGCTGTATCCGTACCCCCCGTGAATCTGAATGGCTTCTCGAGTCACGAATTCCGCGGTTTCCGTTGCCAGATACTTGGCCATAGCACCCTCTTTGGTGTACGGGCGTCCCTGGTCCTTAAGCCAGGCCGCGTAATAGATCATCCAGCGGGCCGCTTCGATTCGCGTGGCCATGTCCACCAACTTATTCTGAATTGCTTGGTGCTCGAAGATAGGGCGACCAAAGGCTTTACGCTCCTTAGCGTATGCTAGAGCGCGTTCGTACGCCTCCCGAGCCAGTCCCAAAGCAAGGGCAGCAATGGCGATGCGACCGCCGTCCAGGACAGCCAGCGTTTGGTGCAGGCCGCGGCCCTCCTCGCCCAGGAGATTATCCAGAGGAACGCGCACATTGTCAATACTGACCGCGTGACTCCACGCACCGTGCAAGCCCATCTTCTTCTCCGGGGGGCCCACCTCGAATCCTGGGGTGTTGGTGGGCACTATAATCTGACTCAGGCTGCGGGATCCGCCCTTAGGATCCGTGCGTACCAGGAGCACCACATAATCGGCCACACCCGCGTTGGTGAGCCACATCTTTGCCCCGTTAATCACCCATTCATTGCCATCCTTGTACGCTGTGGTGCGAATACCTCCTTTCAGGTCAGACCCTGCTCCAGGTTCAGTCAACCCCAGGCCGGCCAGGCTTTGTCCCGTTGCCAGGGGAACCAGGTATTTTTGCTTTTGCTCCTCATTGCCGAACAGGTTGATGGCCGCAGTGCCCAGGCAGAGGTGTGCTTCTGCTGCCAGCGCTGTGGAGCCACACCCTGCCCCCAGTTCCTCGAACATGATGGCCACACACATGGCATCACCGCCCATGCCACCGTACTCCTCAGGCACATCAAGTCCCAGCAATCCCAGTTCCCCCATCTTACGGATAGCATCCCAAGGGAACTCGCCCGTCTCGTCAATGTGACGGGCTCGCGGCTTAACCTCCTTTTCCACAAACTCCCGTACCATGTCCCGAAAAAGCCGGTGCTCTTCGTTGAGTGTGAAGTCCATGGGCGCCTCCTCCTGTTGTGAGATGAGAGATGACCAGCCATTTCTAACCGTACATCCAGAACGTACACTGCTGATTGCACTGCATGTGCTCCCACGTTGGGGGATTCCCTCCAGTTCGGGAGCCGCAGGAAAAGCCCTGGTGATCCTGGGTATGACCTTGACCGCTGTGCCACACGCGAGGGTCCCTGCTCCTAAAGATTGGTCGTCAAGGTGTTACGGAATTCCCCAGCCTTCTCCAACATCTACTGCGCGCAAGGGAGTACGACGTGAAAAGTGGCTCCACGTCCAATCCCTTCACTTTCTGCCCAAACCCTACCCTTGTGCATTTCCACAATATCGCGCACCAGACTGAGGCCAATGCCCAGTCCTTCAAACTGGCGGGATGGTTTAGCATCTACCTGGTAGAAGCGATCGAAAATTCGGTTCAAGTCTTCTGGGGGGATGCCAATGCCGTCATCGCGGACTGTCAGGTGCAGGTGGTTATCTTTACATGTAGCACGGATAAGCACACGGCCTCCGCTTTTGCTGAATTTAATCGCGTTGGAAATAAGGTTATCCAACGCCTGGCGAAAGAGGTCTTTATCCACCTGAACAGGGGGGATATTCTCGGCCAGGTCCAATTCGATGGTTACGTTTTCCACCGCGGCCTGGCGCTGCCAGTCTTCCACCACCTGACGCAGCCAGGGCACGATTTCCACGTGTTGGGTGCGTAAGCCACGGGAGTGGAGCGTACTCATCAGGATAAGGCGTTCCACCATGAATTGCAGGCGGTCCACATGGCGGTGCATAACGTTGAGGGCCTTTTTCTGCTGTTCGGTGAGCGGTCCCAGCGCGTTCTCCTCCAGGAGTTCGATGTACCCCTTGAGCAAGGTGAGGGGGGTACGAAGTTCGTGGGACACGTTCTGCAGGACAATCTCCCGCACTTGGAGGGCCCCTTCTAACAGAGCGTTCATTTCCTGCAGATGGCGGATAAGGCGTAGTCGCTCTGCAACAATGCTGCTTTCATGGCATATGGCTTCGACCAGGGCAATTTCATTTTCGTGCCAGTGGTCCTTTTGGGATGAAGCCAATCCCACCGCGCCGATAACGCGTTCCTTGGCGATAATGGGCACAATGAGCAAGGTGCGCAGGTGGTATTTCTGCACCAACTCAGCCAGCCACCGGTGCATTTTTGATGGCTGAACACTTCGGGGGGGCCATACCAATGTGTGTTGAGGCAGGAGTCCTTGTTCTCGGGCTCGCTTCACCTCCTTGAGGATGATGTCCGTAGCAATGCCTCGGGCGACAACATTCTCCTCCAACCACACGCCAGCCTTGTCCACGTGGGCGATTTGGGCCAGATGTGTGATGAGGAGATTGAGCAACGTGTCCAGGTCGTCCACGCGAGCCATCATGGCCGTAATAGCGTTCAATCGATCCTGGTAGGAGGCGAGTTGACGGACCTCATCCTCCATCTCCCGCAAGGGAGTAATGTCCTCTAATACGACCAGAATGAGCGAGCGCGGCAGGTTAGGCAGGAAGGAAGTCCAGGCAAGGAAGTGGCGAGTGTGGGCTGTGCCATTGGTCTTGATTTCCAGGGCCACTTCCTGGCGTTCCAAGCCTGTGCCCTTAGTAAAGGTATCCGCCACGAGACGGCGGACCGTGCAGGCCGCGCACGCGGGGGCAAAGCCGCATCCCCGAGGATCGTCGTAAGCGTGGACGCAGCGGAACGCCTCTCCCACCCGTTGGCCAATGATGGACCCGGTAGGGGTTGGTATCAGATGGTATATTGCTTTATTCGCCCGCCAGATTCGGCGATCCTGGTCCACCAGCATGTAGATGACCGGGGACGATTCCAGGATGGCCGAGATCTCCAAATCTGTACACGCGATCTCGTGGGCTGCTACCCGGGAGGAGGACACATCCGCGATGAAGATGATGGCGTAGGCGGGCACGCCTTCGTCGTCCAAGATGGGGGAAGCGTGGATTTCGTACGTGTGCGGGATAGGACCTCCACCTTCTACAACGTGTTCTGTGATAACGGGTTGCCCCTGTCGCAAGTAATCCACCAACGGACAGGGGCGTTGGGGATCGTTGCAAGGACCGTTCGCGGCGTAGAGGAACTCGTAGCAGGTGGTGGATAAGGGTTGACGAGCAAATTGACGAGCCGCAGCGTTAGCGTATAGGAGGCGGTACGTACGCACGTCAACAATGCACACGGGGTGAGGAAGGACGTCCAGGGCACGACGCAAAACTCCCTCTCCGTGGTCCGTGCTCTTGCGGGTCATCATTGACTCCTTTTTCGACCCCTACGCGCGATAGTGCTTACAGTGTTCCGAGTATAACACAACCCATGGGCCCCCATGAAATCACGGGGGTCAGGGCATGTTTGGCCCTGGAGAAATGCGTTCCCTATCCCCGATAGACCGGCGTGGCTCTCTCACGGTCCGATTAATGCGTGGAGCCACTGTCTAGAGAATTTGAGCCAGATCCCGTGCCAACTGGGCCGCGAAGTGAGCGTTCTGCCGCAGCAATTTCAGGTTTGCGTCCACGGATCGACCGTGGGTTAGGCGGGCCAGCGCGGCCAGCACATAAGGTGTTACCGCGGGACCGTGGATGCCCTGCTGCGCGGCTTCGTCTTCAGCCTGCTGAAGCGCGCTTTGGAGTTCCTCCTGAGATAGAGCATCCTCGTGGGAAAGGGGTACGGTAACCAGCACGCCCGTGCGGAAGCCCGCGTGCCAGTGAGCAGCCACAATGCGCGCGGCCTGCGCCGCGTTTTCCACCCGCGCGTCCACACGCACCCCCGCGGAACGGGTGTAGAAACCCGGCATCTCATCAGTACCCACGCCGAGAACGGGTACGCCGTGCGTTTCCAACCACTCGCGAGTAGCCCACACATCCAGCAGGCTCTTCACCCCCGCGCTGACCACCGCGACCGGGATACTCGCCAGCGCGGGCAGGTCCGCGGACACATCCACCCGACCTGGATGCACACCACCGGTCCCACCCGTGGCGAAGACGCGAATACCCACCTGGTGCGCGGCCCACATAGTACCCGCTACTGTGGTGGCGCCCAGGCGTTTTTGAGCCAGCACAATGCCCATGTTCGCCAGACTGACTTTGGCCACGTGCTCCCCTCGGGCCAGGCGTTCCAGTAAGTCGCCGTCAATGCCCACGTGGATTTTCCCGTTGGCAAGCGCGATGGTGGCGGGTACAGCCCCTTCGCTCCGCACAATGTCCTCCATCTCGCGGGCAATCTCGACATTGCGCGGGTAGGGAAGGCCGTGGGCAATAACTGTGGATTCCAGGGCAACCACTGGCTTTCCCTGGGCCAGGGCTTCTGCTACCGGAGGTGCGATGTGGAACATCTCCAAGGCGTTCATAGGGATCATCTCCTTACCTCATAGCGCGATCGTCTATCCTGGAGCACAGGAATGCGTGAGCGGGATTGTTCCACCTCATCCAAGTGGATGGAAGTGGTCAGAATAACATCCTGTTCCCCTCCTTCCACCAGGACTTCGCCCCAGGGGGAAACCACCATAGAGTGCCCGACAAAGTGAGTGTCCCCACTGGTCCCTACTCGGTTGCACGCGAGGACGAAGAGCGCGTTTTCAATGGCCCGCGCCTGCACTAGAGTTCGCCAGTGGTGCAGGCGCGGGTGCGGCCACTCCGCAGGCAGGATAACAAGGTGGGCTCCTTGCAGCGCGTACGCTCGGAAGAGTTCCGGGAACCGCACATCATAGCAAATGCTGAGTCCAACCGTGCCCCAGGGCAGTTCAACCACAGTGGGGTGATCTCCTGCGCGCAGGAAACGGTGTTCTCCCATCGGGCGGAACAAGTGCATTTTTCGATACGTGGCCCAAATACGCCCGTCCGGGGACGCCAGGTAAGCGGTGTTGTAGATGGCTGCCCCGTCCCGTTCCAGCAGTGACCCGCTGAGCCAAAGGCGGAACTCATGAGCCCACTGGGCCACCGTCCGAAACATTCCGTCATCAATGGGGGATGCGTGCTGGGTGGCGTGTTCCAGGTCATACCCGGTGGCCCAGAGTTCTGGCAGGACCACCAGATCTGAACCACGGCGAGCCGCTTCGGCCACGCGGGCGTACGCGCGTTCGCGATTTTGTGACACTTCGCCAACCGTAATAGGCATCTGGACCAGGGAGACCGTTAAGGCGTTCATGGGCTTGTTCCTGGATTTATCGACGTGGGGAAAGGTTTTTTCCCTTCCGTGTCCGATCTCCCTTATAATATTTCCGATTCGAACTTTGGACAAACGGTCTGGTGCCTCGGACCGGATGTGCTGTGATGTAAAGTGCATCAGGCCGAGTGATGGTGTCGCTGGGTGTGACCCTTCGCGAGAGGATTTGCGCATGGATAAACACGCGTTTGCCTTTGTCCACAAGGATGTGCTCTCGCCCCGGTGGAGTGCGTTGCTCTTCTTGGTGCTTCTTCTGGTGTATTTGCTCATTGGGACGCTTTACGCGCTGAAAACGCCCCTCTGGCAAGTTCCTGATGAGCCTGCACATGTGAACTATGTACTGCACGTGGCCCGGACGGGCACCTTGCCGGTGCTGCAGCCCGGTGATTACGATGCCGAATACCTGGATCGCATCAAATCTGCCAAGTTCCCGCCAACCATGCCTGTGGATCGCATCCGGTATGAGAGTCATCAACCGCCGTTGTACTACATTATCGCCGCGGGCCTGGTTCGTTCTGTGGTTCCGGAAGCATTTCAGAGCGAGTTGTCACAGGCCACATTGGCCAGGGTGGTTCACACATTGCGTCTCTTTTCCCTGGTGTTGAGTGTGGGCATTTTGTACGCCACGTACCTTATTGCTCGGGTGCTCTTCCCGGCTCAACCCTCCCTGGCCGTGGCATCTACAGCGCTGGTTGCGTTTATTCCCCAGCATGTGGCCATGATGGCCGGGGCCAACAACGACGTGATGGGAGAATTTATGTTGGCCCTATTCCTCCTGCAGTTGGTGCGGGATATTCACGTCCCCTCATCTTCCTCCCGTGCGTGGGTGCGTCGTGGTATCCTGTTGGGGTTCATCCTGTTGGCTAAGACGACAGTGTACGTCCCTGCTTTGCTGGCGCTGGCCGCATTCCACCTCCTCCGCGCCACCGAGGTCCGCCCCCCGTCGCGATTCCGCCGTGAACTCGTTGAGGGTGGGGTGGAAGTTCTGATGGGCCTTATCCTGGCCCTGCCGTTCTTCGTTCACAACGTGACCGCGTATGGCTGGCCCGATGTGCTGGGATGGGGGCGCCACCGATCCGTTGTGGTGGGTCAGATGACCACTGCTCAGTACATAGCGGACCATGGATGGGGAGCGTATGTGCACCGGGCCGTGACCTGGACGTTTCGTTCTTTTTGGGGACAGTTTGGCTGGATGGGGGTGTTGATGGACGCGCGGGTGTACAAGGTGCTGGCTTATTTCACCGCGCTCCTGTTCATTGGCATTGGTGTTTTCCTGTTGCACGGGTGTCGTCCTCGGCTGGAACGCATTTTCCTGCGCCGCAAGACCACATCGCCGGAATGTTTGACCTCGGATCAGCACAATGGGTTGGGTGTGCTTTCTGCCGCGGCTGTGGGTACGTGGATTGCGTATGTGGGGTATAACTTGACCTTTCTCCAGCATCAGGGGCGGTACCTGTTCACTGGATTGGTTCCCCTGGCTGTCATCGCCATTCCCGGCATATGGATTCTCCTGGATCCCCGGGAGGCTCGGCGGGCGATGGCTGTGTCCGCGTTGCTGGGGTGGCTTGCTCTGGGGCTCGCTGTGGCGAATATAGCCGGGTTTGACCGTTGGGATGCGCTGGCACTTTTCGGGATGGCGTTTTGGTTTGGCCTGGCTGAGAAGTTTCCCCGCTGGCGCCCCTTGTGGTTGCTCTTGCCCTTTATGGCCTTGTCTGTGCTGGATGTGGTTGCTCTGTTCCGATTCATCCTGCCCGCGTTGACGTGAACGTGGGGATGCGATGCGGGTGATTTTCCTGTTTCTGGATGGCGTTGGTTTGGGCGAGCCTGATGCCCAGGTTAATCCGTGGTGGGCCGCATCCCTTCCTACGCTTCGTTTCCTGTTACGGGGGCGGATCCCTTCTGTGCGCACGGTTCCTCACACAACGCCCGACGCGGTGTTGTACGCCACTGACGCCACGGGAGGTATAGCCGGAATTCCTCAGAGTGCCACAGGACAGGCCACTCTGCTCACCGGCCAAAACGTGCCCGCGCTCATTGGGGAGCACTACGGTCCCCGCCCAGACCGACGCATTCGCCCTCTTCTGGAGCGGGAAACGTTCCTGCACGCCGCGCTGGCAAGAGGACGTCGGGTGGCCTTTGCCAACGCGTATCCCCCGCGTTTCTTCCAGCACATTGACTCAGGACGCCGTTTGCCCGGCGCGTTCCCCTACGCGGCCCGGTCCGCGGGTATACGGTTGCGCACTGCCGAAGACCTGGCCGCAGGACGCGCGTTTAGCGTGGATTACACCAACCAGGCCTGGCGCGAACAGTTAGGGTTCCCACACATGCCTGTATGGACGCCTCAGGAAGCAGGGCGGAAGTTTGCTGCCTGGGCTCAGGAGTACGACCTGGTCCTGGTGGACCAGTGGGCTACGGATATGGCAGGCCACCGGCAGGATTGGGCAATGGCTGTATCGTTGTTAGAGCGGTTTGACGCGTTTTTGGAGGGCATTCTAGAAGTCGTCGATTTGGCTTCCACGCTCATCCTGGTGACCAGTGATCACGGCAACCTGGAGGACATGCGCACGCGACGTCATACGCGCAACCCCGTGTTTACCCTGCTCATTGGTCCCTGGCGGGAATTGGATTGCGGGCCTGTGGAACGTTTGACGCAGGTGCGGGATGTGGTGGAGCGCGCGTTAACATAGGACCAGGTTCTCCGCACAGTCCTCTTCACCCTGTACGGAGAACCTGGGGGAAGTTACGGAACTCCAAATAGAGGAGAACCGCGGTCCGCAGGCAGGTTCGTCCTCTTTTGTGCTTATGCCAACCCTAACATTCGGTCCTCTTCCTGTGCGACGCGTGCACCCTCTTCCACGTTCACTCGGGTGAGCACCAGGCCGCCCACAATGAAGAAGATGATGAGGGAGAGAATGGACAATCGGCTGGAACCCGCCATGCTCCCCACGAACGCGAAGAGCGCCGGGCCCACAATACCCGCGAACTTGCTGGACACGTCGTAGAAGCCGAAGAATTCCGCGCTCTTGGCTTTGGGCGTTAAGCGGCCGTACAGGGATCGGCTCAGGGCCTGAGTGCCGCCCTGCACCAGGGCCACGAACGCCGCCAGGATCCAGAAGTGGATGGGCGCGCTCATAAAGAAGCCGCCGATCGCGATGAGGGTGTAGATAACAAGACCTCCAAGGATGGCCGGTTTAGCCCCTATCTTCTGGCCGATGCGTCCGTAGATAAGGGAGAAAGGCACGCCCAGGAACTGGACCATGAGCAGCGCGCCGATGAGGTGCGTTTGGCCAATGCCGATTTCCGCGCCGTAAATGGTCGCCATGGTGATGATGGTGCCGATACCGTCGTTGTAGAGCCAGAACGCGATGAGGAACTTGACCAGTTCCCGGTACTTGCGAATTTCCCGAAAGGTGTTGGCCAGCCGCTGGAACGCGGCCTTCACCGGATTTTCCTGACTTTCTCCTGCTTCTAACACGTGTGGGGGCTCGGGGACAACGCGCATAATGGGAATGGAGAAGACGGCCCACCAAATGGCAACGCTGACAAAGGAAAGTCGGGTGGCTATTTCCGAGTTGGGAATGCCGAAGAGGTCTGGTTTCATAATCCAGGCCAGGTTAATGGCCAGGAGCAGGCCTCCGCCCAGGTACCCTAACGCGTACCCCTTGGCCGAGACGTAGTCGATGTCCTCTGGGCGGGCAATGTGGGGGAGCAGGGAATCGTAGAAAATGTTGGCCGCGGCAAAGCCGAACCGCCCCACAATGTAAAGCAAGGACGCGGCCAGCCAATCCCCGGTGCTGACGAAGTACAGCAGCGCGGTCGCCAGGATGCCCACAGAGGCAAACGCGCCCAGGAACCGCTTCTTCGCGCCGCTGTGATCGGCCAGCGCGCCCAGAACTGGTGCGGAAAAGGCTATGAGCAGCATGGCAATGGTGTTCGTATACCCCCATTTGCTGCTCGCGGCCACTCGGGGCATGTCGCTGGCGATGACCGTGCTGTAGAAAATGGGGAGGACGGTGGACATGACGGTTGTGGCAAACGCGGAGTTCGCCCAATCGTACATGACCCACGCGTTGATAATGCGCTTATAAGTGCGTTCATCCACCTGATCGGCTATCGTGTTCATCACGCTCCTCACTGGTGTGGGATGATGGGGGGACTACGTGGCTCTCCTCTGTACAAAAGCGCGGGTGCGGCTACGGCACGTCTCTCCGTAGCCGCACCGGAACATCAGGGGTATTTTACGATGTCTTCTGTTGTTCTGCCAACTTACGTCGTTCTTCTTCAACAAGAACGCGGCGCAGGAGTTTACCGACCTGGCTCTTGGGGAGTTCACTGCGGAATTCCACCAACTTGGGTACTTTGTAGGGGGCAAGGTACTGTCGGCAGAACTCGATGATCTCCTCTTCAGTGGCCTGTTCCCCTTCCTTCAGCACAATGTACGCTTTTACGGTTTCCCCTCGGTACGGGTCGGGGACGCCGGCTACTACGGCCTCCAACACCTTCGGGTGCTTGTAGAGGACTTCCTCGACCTCGCGCGGGATGATGTTGTACCCACTGGCGATGATGATATCCTTCTTGCGGTCCACAATGTAGAAATACCCCTCCTCGTCCATGCGGGCGATGTCTCCTGTGTGGAGCCATCCTTCCTCGTCCAGCGCGATTTTGGTTTCCTCAGGACGGTTCCAGTACCCCTTCATCACCTGGGGGCCTTTCACACATAACTCACCCACTTCACCCACGGGCAATGGTTCCCCGGTGTTCAGGTCCACGATCCGCGCGTCGGTGCTGGGGAAGGGCAATCCTATGGAGCCGGCCTTGCGCTTGCCGTAAATGGGGTTGCTGTGCGTGACCGGAGAGGCCTCGGTCAGCCCGTACCCCTCTACCAGGCGTCCTCCGGTGATCTCCTCGAACTTCTTCTGAATTTCTACGGGTAGGGCCATGGCGCCGCTAATGCACGCTTCCACACTGCGCAGGTCGTACTTTTGAACGTCTGGGTGGTTGACGATAGCCGTGTACATGGTGGGCACACCGGGGAAGATGTCGCACCGTTCCTCGTGGATGGCCTTCATCACCACGTCGATGGGGCGCGGGTTCGGCAGTAGGATGACGGTGCCGCCCGTGTAGATGCCGAAGAGCAGGGCCACGGTCATGCCGTACACGTGGAAGAAGGGCAGCGCGCCCATCACTTTGGCCTGGCCCCGCTTGACAGTGGGAATCCACGACGCGACCTGGATGGCGTTAGCGACCAGGTTGCGGTGGGTGAGCATGGCTGCTTTGGGGACTCCGGTGGTGCCGCCTGTGTATTGGAACAGGGCGACATCTTCTGGATTCACTTGCACCGGTTCCGGCTGTGTGCCCAGATTCATAAAGGTGTTCCAGTGGTACACCCCATTGCCCTCGGGCACGTCCACCATTAACTTTTCCTTGCGCAGGGTTTTTTCAGTGAGCCCCTTGAAGATGCCGCCGATGTATTCCGCGATGTCGGTGATGATGACCTTGTCTGTGGGAACGTGTTCCCGAACGGCTTGTAGGCGTTCGTAGAAGGGACTCAGCATGACGATGGTCTCTGCCCCTGAATCCTTTAACTGGTGCTCCAACTCGTGGGCAGTGTACGTGGGGTTTGTGTTCACGACAATGGCCCCGGCCTTCAGCGCGCCGAAGAACGCGATGACAAACTGGGGCGTGTTGGGCAGCATGACCGCGACTCGGTCTCCCTTTTGGACGCCTAACTTCTGGAGCCCCGCGGCAAAGCGGTCCACTTCCCTCATCAAATCGCGGTACGTGAGCGCGGCCTGAATGCGTAACCCCAGCGGAAGGTATCGTAACGGCATTTTGATGGCTGTGTGCGTTGGGAACTCCGAGGCCGAACGTTCAAGGACCGCGTGCAAGGGAATGGGGGGGATGTCCACGGTGTGCGGGACACCTTCGTCATAAAAGGCCAACCAGGGCTTTTCGGCAGTCGTTGCCATTGCGCCTCCTCCTTTGGTGGATTCTTGCACAGATTTTGTTAAACACGCGCCGTTCTCTCAGGTTCGCGGAACGTTCTCTCCCCTGAGAGCGTCCCGGCCTTTCAAGTGGACTGTTGGGTTGTTCCTTCCCGTGATGTTGGGATCGCCAGGTGGGGGAGAGCATTTTTCCGGTCTGCTCGGTTCGATGATGTGTAAAACATTAGGTTTATTGACAAAAGGCTGATTTTTTGTTATGGTAGATAGGGATGCTCTATCCCCCCACCTTTGTATTGTGCAGGTACGTGTTCGGTCGGTGTTTACACCTTGTTCCGTCGGTGCGTTCACCTTGGTTAGGAGGACCCATGAATTACAACCAGTGGTTCCGGGAGACGTTTTCATCCCTTGTCCGGGCGCGTTTATGGGTATTGGTGGCCCCGTGGTTTTTGCTTCTCTGGCTGATAGGCGCATTGGGAGGCGGAATTGCTGTCGGCTGGGAAGCGCGCATCCGGCACCTGATGGCCAATCCTGAATTTTTGGGCACACTCTCGCAGGTGGAGACGTTTGGGCAGGTGGTGCGAATTCTCCCCCGGGTTCTCTATGAGATGCTCGGGATCCGCTTTTACGTGTTTCTGATTGCCCTGGCCCTTAGTTTCCTGCTGTGGGTTCTGCGGTGGGTGTACACGGGCGCGGTGATCCATCACGCCATGCCCGTTCACGAGCGCCCCCCGCGATTGGAGGCCAGTCTGCACACAGGGATTCGGTATGCCCCGTGTGTGTTCCTCATTAATGTGCTTTTCTTTTTGCTCTCCCTGGTGCTGTTGCTCCCCCTCCTCGGGATCTTTTTCCTGGTCTTTGGTATCGCATTCCATCCATCCTCAGCGGATACGGGTGCTTTTCTGGGCCTTGTGCTGGTGGGTGGTGTGTGCTTTTTCCTGCCTCTCCTGATTGTTGCGGGGTTCCTGGTGGGGCTGTACAAGAACTTGGTGTACCAGGCGTGTGTTCAGGAGAGCCTTGGTGTTGGCGCGGCCCTGACGCGCGCCTGGGGGGTGCTACGTCACCGACCAGGGCCAGCGCTTATCCTGGGGATTAGCGCCGCGTTCTTGGGGGGAATCGCGGGACTGGTCCAGTCGACGATCTCCCAGACCTGGCAAATATTACCTGCGACCCAGGGATCCGGCGCCATCGTGGGGATGGTGTTCTGGGCGTTCCTGGCAGGGGTTGCGGCTTTGCTGGCTGTGCTCAAGGAACTGGTGGTGCTCCTCCTTTACACCAAGGCGTGGCCTGATATTGCGCGGCAGGAGCAGGGAGAGGGAGAAGCCGTATAGCGCGCGCTCAGATCACACGCCCGCCAGAGGTGCCTCCCACTCGTTTGGGGAGGTCGCGACGCCAGTACACGCGCGGGTCATGGCGGTGTCGCCATCGCCACCAGAGCCCTCGTGGGTATCCGACCATCTTGCCCACATCTCCCACAACCCGCAGCACAGGCACCCAAAGGTATCCCCTCCAGCGGGCCCCTGTCCCAGGGAAGGGGAGTCGTTGCAGACGCCACCAGGGACGCCGACAGTACAGGGCCATGCCCAGGAGGATCAGCGCCCAAAAGAGGGGGTGAATTCCCCATCCCAGGGCCAGCAGCGCGGGAAACGCGATCAGGTACGTTCCGTAACGGATGGCATGGCGCATCCGCCACAGATCAGCCTGCCCGTCCCCGAACGCGTAGTTTCGATACTGCCGGAAGAACGCGCGCAACCTCGGGCGGGGGCGAAAGTACACCACCGCGTCCGGTGCCCAGGCGAATTCCCCGACAAGGGCCCGAATGCGCAGGTCAAAGACCACGTCCTCGCTGTAAGCCAGCCATTCAGGATATCCCCCTACCCGTTCCCACACGTCACGTCGGAAAGCGACCGAACGGCTTGAGGGGAGAAACCGTGCGGGGTCGATTTCCTCTACCAGGGGTAAGGTGGTGGCAGCCAGCGCCCACTCGAACAGGGTTCTCGGGTCCGGGGCAAAGAATCCGGCTACCGCGGGAGGGTTTTCCCCCCGATCCCAGGGCGCGACCAGGTGGGCAAGCCAATCCGGCGGGATACGTACACCTGCATCCGTGCTGACGATGATGTCTGAGCGCGCGGCGCGGATAGCCGCGTTGCGCCCTTGGCTGATGTTGGCTCCGGGGAGTGAGAGGACGCGCAAGGGCAAGCGATCTGTGTACTCCTGCAGGATGGTCACTGTCCCATCGGTGGAGCCCCCGTCCACAATGATGATTTCGTCAGGCGCGCGCGTTTGCGCGGCCAGGGAGTCCATTAGCGCTCGGATGCTCTCGGCCTCGTTCAGGACGGTGGCAATGACCGCGACATGTGGGCTCATTGGATCAGTTCTATATCGTAGTCCACTACCTCTGCATCCAAGCGCATCCGTTCAACAGCCTGGACCGCTTTGGTGAGCAAGGTGTGGACGTAGTTGGCATCAGAACTCACACACGTAATGGCAATAACCGCTCGTTGGTATACGTCTTGCGCGTCCACTTCCGCGACGGAGACGTTGAACTCGTTGCGAAGACGGGCGATGATAGGACGTATCACCGCGCGCTTGCCTTTCAGAGATCCGTTGTACGGTAATCGCAGTTCTATGGTGGCTACTCCAATGGTGAACATGGCAGATGTTGTCTTCTTACACTCGGTATGTCCAATCGGTTTGGGTGTAGATTTCTGCCTCTAACGTTCGGGCTAATTCTTGTTCTTCGGGCGTCAATGTGCCTTCAGTGAATTCTACGTTAAGCGCGTCGGAAAAGCCTTGTGCCAGAGCCCGGGCTGCTTCTTCAAACGTTACTGTACGGCCCAACGCGCGCTCAATGCTGGTGGCCCGACGGGTCAACGCGTCGCGCAGGGCGTGTCGCACCTCCTCATCCAGGGCCAGGTAATCCACCAGGCGCGCGATGTCCCCGTACAGCGGAATGGCCCCATGCTGGAGCACCCACTCCCTTTTGCGCACTTGCGCGCTCCCCACAATTTTACGCCCGTCCACGGTGAGGATTTCGTACGCGGAGGGGACTTCAAAGCAGGCTGCGCTGACATCAGGCCCGGCACGAGCCGACGCATCTGCCTTGTACACGTGCACTCCCAACCGCTCTAGCCCGCGGGTCAACCCCTCACTCAATCGAAGATAGCAGTCCATGACCATGCCCCGTAAGCGGGGTTCGTCCGCGGGGCCTGCCACACTGTAGGTGATCTCGTCCACGTGTAAGATAGCCCGCCCACCAGTGGGCCGACGAACCACATCCAATCCGTGGGCCTTTGCCTTGTCCACGTCAATATCCGCAATGGGTTGATGTCGCCCCAAGGAAATGCACGGTGGATCCCAGGCGTAAAAGCGCAGGGTGGGAGGTACACGTCCTTGACCGGCCATGCGCGCGATGGCTTCGTCCACGGCCATGTTCCAGGACCCTCGGGCTGGTCCGTGGATGAGGAGACGCCACTGGCTTTTGGGAAAGTGGGATCTCTTCTCCCTCATGGTTTTTCCGCGATGGCGATGATCCCCGTCCCCCAGGGGAAGGCTACTCGGCGCAGGATGGCCGCTTCCACACGGCCTACCCCGTGCAGGATGGTGTTGAGGGGCTCGGGGGTGGGTTCCATCTCCACCTGATACGCGTCTTCGTCAAAGTGCGGCGACGCGAGATCGGGCTCAAAACGGCCCCGCCGCGCCAGAATTACAGCCGCGGCCAGGGGGAAGATGAAGAAGTTATTGTAGGAACTGCGCAAGACGCGAAAGCCATGCCCTTGCAATTTCTGAACCAGTTCGGGACGTGTGTAGCGACGTTGATGTCGGTTGAGCACGTCGTTTTTGCTCCAGAGGAACATGAACGCGGGCACGGTGACCAGGAGTCTGCCCCCGGGTTTGAGAACTCGGTACACTTCGGAGAATACGCCTGTTTCGTTGGGCACGTGTTCCACTGTGTCGAGCAGGGTAACAAGGTGGAAGGAGTTGTC
>Ga0256914_1001808_pt1 | contig 18587 bp, 15 predicted proteins | sample HulkmetaG_FD_191571 | JGI IMG/M metagenome (GOLD analysis project Ga0256914, IMG submission 191571) | Hydrothermal chimney microbial communities from Main Endeavour vent field at the Juan de Fuca Ridge, Pacific Ocean - Hulk | ecosystem: Environmental > Aquatic > Marine > Hydrothermal vents ... | reverse complement strand
TCTGCGTCGGCGTATGGCTTCGATGAGTCGCGGCAGCACCTCGAGGGCGTCGCCGACGATACCGTAGTCGGCCATCTCGAAGATGGGAGCGTCGGGGTCCGTGTTGACGGCAGCTATCACCTTGCTTCCGCTGACGCCGGCCATGTGCTGGATGGCGCCGGAGATGCCGAAGGCGAAGTAGAGGTCGGGGGCGATGATCTTGCCTGTCTGTCCGGCATGATCTTCGGGAGGGCGCCAGCCCTCGTCGGCCACGGGGCGGGTGCAGGCTACGGCCCCGCCGAGGAGGGAGGCCAGCTCTTCCAGGAGACGGAAGTTCTCCGCCGCCTGCATGCCGCGGCCGCCCGAGACGACGACACGTGCGTCGGTGAGGGAGCGGTGCTCGCGGCGCGGTTGCGCGGCCACCCGCTCCAGCGGGCCTGCCGGCAGCGGCTCGCCGGCGAAGGGCTCGGCGACGGGCACACCGTCGAAATGCTCCTCCTCCCAGGCATGGGGCGCCAGCATCAGCACCTTGCGTTCGGTGAGGATCTCGGCCTGCTCGGTCACCTTGCCGGAGTAGACGCTCCGGCGCACGACGAAAGGCTCCGTCTGCAGGGGCAGGTCCCTCACACCCGCCACGTAGCCGGCACGGATGACAGCAGCCGCGTAGGGTGCCAGCATCCTCCCCACGGCACCATAGGCAAAGAGGAGGACCTGCGCGCCGGCATGTGCGGCAGCCTCCACGTAACGGCGGCCGTGGAGGGTGACGTCAAAGAAGGGGGGCAGCCCTTCGCCGGCGAGCAGGAGACGCGAGGCGCCGCAGCGTCCCGCCACCGCCTGCTCCTCGTCGCCGAGGACGGCAGGGACGAAAGCCACCGCCTCACCACCCAGCATTCCTGCCAGACGCCTCGCATAGGAGAGCAGCGCCCGCGAGCGCTCGGTGAGACGGCCTTCATGAACTTCGGTATATGCCAGTACCACCATGGTCAGCTTATCTTGATCGTTCGGGTCTCTTTTTCCAGCAGGTCGAGGATCTCTTCCGCCCTCTCGGGGGGTATGAGTTTCACGGGTGGTTTTTCCGGGGGCATCTCCCATCCGGCGCTGCGCCGCAGGGGTGTCTCTTCGCTCGGTGGGGTGACGACGGTGACGGGCCGGCGGCGTGCCATCATCAGGCCCCGCATCGAGGGCATGCGCGGCTCGCGGGCGATGCCTTTCTGCACCACCGCCAGGAAGGGCGGCTGCACGGCGAAGGTCTCTGTGCCCTCGTCCATCTCGCGGGTGAAGAGGATCCTGTTCTGCTCCACGCTGATGGCGGTGACGCTGCCGCTGGCGGCGATGCCGAGCTGTTGTGCCACCATCATGCCGGTGGCGCCCCCGCCGTGGTCGGTGGTCTCCGGGCCGGCCAGTACCAGGGCGGCCGGATGCTCCCTGAGCCACGAGACCAGGAGGACGGCAGCGCTCCAGGCGTCGCCGGGGACGGCATCGACACGCACCGCCTCGTCGGCACCCATGGCCAGGGCACGACGCAGCAACGTCTCATGCTCCGCAGGACCCGCATGCAGCACACACACACGCTCCACCCCAGCAGCAGGATCCTCCTTCAGCTCCAGAGCACGTGTCAGCGCCAGCTCATCCCAGGGATTGATCACCCACGGCACCTCGCTCAGCGCCGGGACACCCTCGTCCGACAACGTCACCCGCACCGTGGTGTCTGGAACAACAGACAAAAGAACCGTGATATCCATGACCTGCACAAGTGTTGGTAAAGAATCAAAAATAAACAATCCTTCCCATTCCGGGAAAGGATTTTCTCAGTTCCCCGGCAACAACGAACAAAAAAAAGACCTCCCGCGGGAGGTCTTTTTTCGTCATCAGGCCTGGGCGGTAGGACCGCCGAAGTTCATCGGCATCACGGGCCCGCCGCCCTGGATCTCTTTGATCTTGCCATGGACGGCCTCGTACTTGGCGATGTTGTCCTGCAGAGCCATGAGCAGGCGTTTGGCATGCTCCGGAGTGAGGATGATGCGCGACTGCACCTTGGCTTTGGGTACGCCCGGCATCACCCGCACGAAGTCGAGCACGAACTCTGCACTCGAATGGGTGATGATGGCCAGGTTGGAATAGATGCCCTGTGCCACATCCTCGGTGAGCTCCACATTGATCTGGTTCTGTTGTTTTTTCTTGTCGTCCATGGTGTGGTAGGTTTAGTTTTCTTTCTCTTCTTCGGCTGCGGCCTCTTCTTTCTCCTTTTTCTCCTTGGCAGCCATGAGGGCCTCGTACTCTTCTTTGGAGCCGACGATCAGCTTCTCATAGCGGCGCATGCCGGTGCCGGCGGGGATGAGGTGGCCGACGATGACGTTCTCCTTGAGGCCTTCGAGGTGGTCGACCTTGCCGCTGATGGCGGCTTCGTTGAGCACCTTGGTGGTCTCCTGGAACGAGGCGGCCGAGATGAAGCTCTTGGTCTGGAGGGCGGCGCGGGTGATGCCCTGCAGCACCTGGCTCGAGGTGGCGGGGATGGCATCGCGCGCCTCCACCAGCTTCAGGTCGCGACGCTTGAGCATGGAATTCTCGTCACGCAGCTCACGCGCCGTGATGATCTGACCCGCCTTGAGACGCTCCGAATCACCCGGATCAACCACCACCTTCTTGTCGTAGATCCAGTCGTTCTCGTCACGGAACTCGTTCTTGTCGACGATCTGTTTCTCGAGGAACTTGGTATCGCCCGGGTCTTCGATGATCACCTTGCGCATCATCTGCCGCACGATGATCTCGAAGTGCTTGTCGTTGATCTTCACGCCCTGCAGACGGTAGACCTCCTGCACCTCGTTGACGATGTATTCCTGCACCTCGGTGGGACCCTTGATGGCCAGGATGTCTTCGGGGGTGATGGCACCGTCGGAGAGGGGTGTGCCGGCACGCACATAATCGTTCTCCTGCACCAGGATCTGCTTGGAGAGCGGCACAAGGTATTTCTTCACCTCGCCGGTACGCGACTTGACGATGATCTCGCGGTTGCCGCGCTTGATCTTGCCGAAGGAGACCTCGCCGTCGATCTCGGAGACCACGGCGGGGTTCGAGGGGTTGCGTGCCTCGAAGAGCTCGGTAACACGCGGCAGACCCCCGGTGATGTCACCCGACTTGCCCACGGCACGCGGTATCTTCACCAAGATGTCGCCGGCCTGCACCTCGTCGCCCTCCTCCTGCATGATGTGGGCACCCACAGGCAGGTTGTACGACTTCTCCTCGCCGGTCTTCTTGTCCACGATCTTCACCATCGGGTTGCGTGTCTTGTCACGCGACTCGATGATCACCTTCTCACGGAAGCCGGTCTGCTCGTCGATCTCGGCATGGTAAGTCTGTCCTTCCACGAGGTTCTCGAAGTGAACCACCCCGTTGATCTCTGAGATGATGACGGCGTTGTAGGGATCCCATTCGCAGATGAGATCGCCTTTCTTCACCGTATCGCCGGGCTTGAAGTAGAGCGTCGAACCGTAGGGGATGGCATGGGTGGTGAGGGCGATGCCGGTGTTGATGTCGATGATCTTCAGCTCGCCGAGACGGCCGATAACGATCGACACCTTTCGTCCTGTTTCGTCCGTTCTCTCCACCACGCGCAGGTCCTCGATCTCGAGGCGTCCGTCGTATTTGGCGATGATGTTCGATTCGGCGGTGATGTTGGAGGCGGTACCCCCGACGTGGAAGGTACGGAGGGTCAGCTGGGTTCCCGGCTCGCCGATGCTCTGGGCGGCGATGACGCCGACGGCCTCGCCTATCTGCACCATCTTGCCGGTGGCCAGGTTACGGCCGTAACACTTGGCACATACCCCTTTCTTCGACTCGCAGGTGAGCACTGAACGGATCTCCACCTGCTCGATGGGCGACTCTTCGATCTTTTTGGCCACCTCCTCGGTGATCTCTTCGCCGGCGCCGATGATCAGCTCGCCCGTCTGGGGATGATAGACATCGTGCACGGTGGTACGGCCGAGGATACGGTCGTAGAGGGTCTCGACGACCTCCTCGTTCTTCTTGATGGCGGTGGCCACCAGGCCGCGCAGGGTGCCGCAGTCCTCCTCGGTGATCACCACATCCTGCGAGACGTCCACCAGACGACGCGTCAGATAACCGGCGTCGGCCGTCTTCAGGGCGGTGTCGGCCAGCCCCTTGCGGGCACCGTGCGTCGAGATGAAGTACTCCAGCACCGACAGACCTTCCTTGAAGTTCGAAAGGATGGGGTTCTCGATGATCTCCGACCCCGTGGCTCCCGACTTCTGCGGCTTGGCCATCAGACCACGCATACCCGAGAGCTGACGGATCTGTTCCTTCGACCCGCGGGCTCCCGAGTCGAGCATCATGAAGACCGGGTTGAATCCGTTCTTGTCGGTCGAGAGCCGTTTCATCAGCGCCTGCGTCAGCTTGGCGTTGGTATGGGTCCAGATGTCGATGATCTGGTTGTAGCGTTCATTGTTGGTGATGAAACCCATGTTGTAGTTGTTCAACACCTCTTCGACCTGCCTGTATCCTTCCTCGATGAACTTCTCCTTCTCTTCGGGGACAATCACGTCGCCCAGGTTGAAGGAGAGGCCGCCGCGGAAGGCCATCTCGTAGCCCATGGCTTTGATGTCGTCGAGGAACTTGGCCGTCTTGGCCGTGCCGGTCTTCTTGAGTACGGTACCGATGATGTCGCGCAGCGCCTTCTTGGTGAGCAGGGTGTTGATGAAACCCATCTCCTTCGGCACCAGCTCGTTGAACAACACACGTCCGACGGTGGTCTCGACGATGCGTTTCACCGGCTGGTCGTTCTCGATATCATCGACCCGCACCTTGATGACGGCGTGCAGGTCGACCTTTTTCTCGTTGTAGGCAATGATCACCTCTTCGGGGGAATAGAAGACCATCCCTTCGCCTTTGACCTTCTCCTCGGGGGTGCTGCGCTTGGCTTTGGTGATGTAGTAAAGGCCGAGCACCATGTCCTGCGACGGCACGGTGATGGGGGCGCCGTTGGCAGGGTTGAGGATGTTGTGCGAGGCGAGCATCAGCAGCTGGGCCTCGAGGATGGCGGCATTGCCCAGAGGCAGGTGCACAGCCATCTGGTCGCCGTCGAAGTCGGCGTTGAACCCCGTACAGGCCAGAGGATGCAGCTGGATGGCCTTGCCTTCGATGAGCTTGGGCTGAAAAGCCTGGATACCCAGACGGTGCAGCGTAGGAGCACGGTTGAGCAGCACAGGATGGCCTTTCAGCACGTTCTCCAGGATATCCCACACCACCGGATCCTTGCGGTCGACGATCTTCTTGGCCGACTTGACCGTCTTCACGATGCCACGCTCGATGAGCTTGCGGATGATGAAGGGCTTGTAGAGCTCGGCGGCCATATCTTTGGGCAGGCCGCACTCGTGCATCTGCAGCTCGGGCCCCACGACGATCACCGAACGGGCCGAATAGTCGACACGTTTCCCCAGCAGGTTCTGACGGAAACGCCCCTGCTTGCCCTTGAGACTGTCGCTGAGCGACTTGAGGGGCCGGTTGTTCTCGGTCTTGACGACGTTCGACTTGCGCGAGTTGTCGAAGAGCGAGTCGACAGCCTCCTGCAGCATCCTCTTCTCGTTGCGGAGGATCACCTCAGGAGCCTTGATCTCGATGAGCCGCTTGAGACGGTTGTTGCGGATGATGACCCGACGGTAGAGGTCGTTGAGGTCGGAGGTGGCGAAGCGTCCACCGTCAAGCGGCACCAGCGGCCGCAGGTCGGGCGGGATCACCGGCACCACCTTGATGATCATCCACTCCGGCCGGTTGATGTGCTGCGAGGCACGGAAAGCCTCCACCACCTGCAGACGCTTGAGCGCCTCGTTCTTGCGCTGCTGCGAGGTCTCATGGCTGGCCTTGTCGCGCAGCGTATAGGAGAGCTCGTCGAGGTTCAGACGCGAAAGCAGCTTGTAAAGCGCCACACCCCCCATGTCGGCGATGAACTTGTCAGGATGATCATCTTCCAGATACTGGTTGTCCTTGGGCAGACGCTGGAGGATGTCGAGATACTCCTCCTCGGTGAGGAAATCCATGTATTTGATCCCCTCCTTCTCCATCACGCCGGGGTTGATCACCACGTACCTTTCGTAGTAGATGATCGAGTCGAGCTTCTTGCTGGGTAGGCCCAGCAGGTAGCCGATCTTGTTGGGCATCGAGCGGAAATACCAGATGTGAGCCACGGGCACCACGAGGTTGATGTGTCCCATCCTCTCGCGGCGCACCTTTTTCTCGGTCACCTCCACGCCGCAACGGTCGCAGACGATGCCCTTGTAGCGGATGCCCTTGTATTTGCCGCAATGGCATTCGTAGTCCCTCACAGGTCCGAAGATCCTCTCGCAGAAGAGACCGTCCCGCTCCGGCTTGTAGGTGCGGTAGTTGATGGTCTCGGGTTTGAGGACCTCACCGTGTGACTGTTCCAGGATCTCTTCGGGCGATGCCAGAGCGATGGTCACCCTGGAAAAGTCGGAACTGACTTTGTTATCTTTTCTGAACGACATATTGTGATGTTGTTATTATTTACGATCAGGTTCAAAGCACAACCGGGCTGATTATTCGAGGCGCACGCTGAGGGCGAGGCCTTTGAGCTCGTGCAGCAGCACGTTGAGTGACTCGGGGATGCCGGGTTTGGGCATGTTCTCGCCTTTGACGATGGCCTCGTAGGTACGGGCGCGTCCCTGGACGTCGTCCGACTTGACGGTCATCACCTCCTGGAGGATGTTGGCCGCGCCGAAGGCTTCGAGGGCCCACACCTCCATCTCACCGAAGCGCTGTCCGCCGAACTGGGCTTTCCCGCCGAGCGGCTGCTGCGTGATGAGCGAGTAGGGACCGATGGAGCGGGCATGCATCTTGTCGTCGACAAGGTGGCCCAGCTTGAGCATGTAAATAACCCCCACGGTAGCCGGCTGGTCGAAACGCTCGCCTGTGCCGCCGTCGTAGAGGTGCGTCACCCCGTAGTCGGGCAGACCCGCCTTGCGTGTATACTCGGTGATCTGCTCCAGGGTGGCCCCGTCGAAGATGGGCGAGGAGAACTTCACCCCCAGCTTCTCCCCGGCCCACCCCAGGACCGTCTCGTAGATCTGACCCAGGTTCATCCTCGAAGGCACACCCAAGGGGTTGAGAACGATGTCGACGGGCGTGCCGTCCTCAAGGAAAGGCATGTCCTCAGCACGGACGATACGGGCCACGATGCCCTTGTTCCCGTGGCGACCGGCCATCTTGTCCCCCACCTTGATCTTGCGCTTCTGGGCGATGTACACCTTGGCCAGCTTGATGATGCCTGCCGGCAGCTCGTCACCGATGCTGCGGGTGTACTTCAGACGCTTGTAGTAACCGTCGATCTCCTTGTACTTGGTGATGTAGTTGTGGAGGATGGTCTTGATCTGCTCGTTCTTCTTCTTGTCGGTCGTCCACTTGTTGGGGTTGACGTTGAGGAAGTCGACCGTCTGCAGCAGCTTGAGGGTGAACTTGGTCCCCTTGGGGATCACATCCTCGTTGTAGTTGTTCTTGACGCCCTGCGAGGCTTTGCCGTTGACCAGGACGAAGAGCTTGTCGATAAGTTTGTTGCGCAGTTCGGCCGCCTTCTCCTGGAACTCTTTATCGAGCTTCTCGAGGTAAGGCTTGTCGGCAGCCCGGCTGGCGCGGTCCTTGTTGGCCCGGGCGAACAGCTTCTTGTCGATCACCACGCCGGTGAGCGACGGCCCGGCCTTCAGCGAGGCATCTTTCACGTCGCCAGCCTTGTCGCCGAAGATGGCGCGCAACAGCTTCTCCTCCGGCGAAGGATCCGATTCGCCCTTGGGCGTGATCTTACCGATGAGGATATCTCCCGGCTTCACATGGGCACCGATGCGGATCAGACCGTTCTCGTCAAGATTCTTGGTAGCCTCTTCGCTCACGTTGGGGATGTCGGAGGTGAGCTCCTCCAGGCCGCGTTTGGTATCGCGCACCTCAAGGATATGCTCGTCGATGTGGATGGAGGTGAAGACGTCGTTGCGCACGACGTTCTCCGAGATCACGATGGCGTCCTCGAAGTTGTACCCTTTCCATGGCATGAAGGCCACCTTGAGGTTGCGGCCGAGGGCCAGCTCGCCGTGGACGGTGCCGTAACCTTCGGTGAGTACCTGTCCTTTCACTACCTTCTCACCCTTACGGACGATCGGCTTGATGTTGATACAGGTATTCTGGTTGGTCTTGCGGAATTTGGTCAGACGGTATTCCTTGACATCGTCGTCGAAGCTGAGGAATTTCTCTTCCTCGGTACGGGAGTAACGGATGACGATCCTCTCCGAGTCGACATATTCGACGATGCCGTCGCCTTCGGCGATATAGAGCATGCGTGAGTCGCGTGCCACCACCTCTTCGATGCCGGTACCCACGATAGGTGCTTCGGGGCGCAGCAGGGGCACGGCCTGACGCATCATGTTCGAGCCCATCAGGGCCCTGTTGGCGTCGTCGTGCTCAAGGAAGGGGATGAGCGAGGCAGCCACCGAAGCGATCTGGTTGGGCGCCACGTCCATCAGGTCGACCTTCGAAGCATCCGCAAAGGGGAAGTCCCCCTCAAAACGGGCCTTCACCCGCTGGTTGATGAAACGTCCTTCCTCGTTGTAGGGAGCGTTGGCCTGGGCGATGAGCTTGTTCTCTTCCTCTTCGGCGCTGAGGTAGACCACGGCATCGTTGTCGAGGTTGACCCTGCCGGCCTCCACCTTGCGGTAGGGGGTCTCGATGAAGCCCAGCTCGTTGATCTTGGCATAGACGCACAGCGATGAGATAAGGCCGATGTTAGGCCCCTCGGGCGTCTCGATAGGACAGAGACGCCCGTAATGGGTATAGTGGACGTCACGTACCTCAAAACCGGCACGTTCACGCGACAGACCGCCCGGACCCAGTGCCGAAAGACGACGCTTGTGCGTCATCTCGGCCAGCGGGTTGGTCTGATCCATGAACTGCGACAGCTGGTTGGTACCAAAGAAAGAGTTGATCACCGACGAGAGCGTCTTGGAGTTGATCAGGTCGATGGGGGTGAACACCTCGTTGTCGCGCACGTTCATCCTTTCACGCGTGGTGCGGGCCATACGCGCCAGCCCCACACCGAACTGGTTGTAAAGCTGCTCACCCACCGTACGCACACGACGGTTGCTCAGGTGGTCGATGTCGTCCACGTCGGTCTTGGAGTTGATCAGCTTGATCAGGTGCTTGATGATCTCTACGATGTCGGAGGGAGTAAGCACCTGCTGGTCGAGGGGTGTGTCGAGGCCCAGCTTCTTGTTGAGCTTGTAGCGCCCCACCTCGCCCAGATCGTATCTCTTGTCGGAGAGGAAAAGGTTGTTGATCACCTCGCGGGCGGTCTGCTCGTCCGGCGGTTCGGCATTACGCAACTGACGGTAGATATACAATACCGCCTCCTTCTCCGAGTTACACGGGTCTTTCTGTAGGGTGTTGAAGATGATCTCATAGTCCGACACATCCTTGTCTTCCTTATGTAAAAGGATGGTACCGGGGTTGGCGTCAAGGATGAGATCGATGTGTTCTTTCTCGAGGACGGTCTCCCTTTCGAGCACCACCTCGTTACGTTCGATGGAGACCACCTCACCGGTATCTTCGTCGACGAAGTCTTCCACCCACGATTTCAGCACACGGGCGGCAAGCTTACGGCCCAGGGCTCTTTTGAGGCTGGCCTTCGACACCTTGATCTCTTCGGAGAGACCGAAGATGTCGAGGATGTCCTTGTCGCTCTCGAAACCGAAGGTACGGAGCAGCGTGGTCACCGGCAGTTTTTTCTTACGGTCGATGTACGCGTACATCACGTTGTTGATGTCGGTGGCGAATTCGATCCACGATCCTTTGAAGGGGATGACACGTGCCGAATAGAGCTTGGTGCCGTTGGCGTGGAGGCTCTGGCCGAAGAAGACACCCGGCGAACGGTGCAGCTGCGACACCACCACCCGTTCGGCACCGTTGATGATGAAGGTACCGCGCTCGGTCATGTAAGGCACGGTGCCCAGGTAGACATCCTGCTCGACCGTCTCGAAATCGACATGCTCGGGGTCGTTGCAGGAAAGCTTCAGCCGGGCTTTCAGCGGCACACTGTAGGTGAGGCCGCGCTCCAGACACTCCTCGATGGTATAGCGCGGCGGATCAATGGTATAATCGATGAACTCAAGTTTGAAGTTGTTCCGCGTATCCGTGATGGGGAAGTTCTCTGTGAACACCTGATAGAGCTTCTCCTTCTTCCGCTCCTCGGCCGTCGACTCGATACGGAAGAACTCCCGGAACGACTTCAACTGGATCTCCAGAAAATCGGGATAATCCAGCTGGTCTTTGATGGTGGAGAAAGAGATACGTTTCTGTGGGGTTGTTGCCGGCATCGCAAAATGGGTTATTTTGTAATAAAGAAGTTGAACAAGACACAATAGCAAAGAGGCTTAGGATCCCCCTCACGGGAGGATCCTAAACCCCAGACAAGAAGAATTGACCTTCCTTATTTGATCTCAACTTCTGCTCCGGCTTCTTCCAACTGAGTTTTGATAGCTTCTGCTTCTTCTTTGGAAACGCCTTCCTTCACGGGGGCGGGAGCAGAGTCGACGACTCCTTTGGCCTCTTTGAGGCCGAGGCCGGTAAGTTCCTTCACCAGCTTGACCACCTGCAGCTTGGCGCCGCCGGGTGCCTTGAGGATCACGTCGAAGCTGGTCTTCTCTTCAGCGGCAGCCCCTTCGCCACCGGCAGCAGGACCGGCAACGGCCACGGCTGCAGCAGCGGGTTCGATATTGTATTCCTCCTTGAGGATGTCTGCCAACTCATTGACTTCCTTAACGGTCAGGTTCACTAATTCTTCTGCGAGCTTTTTCAGATCTGCCATGGTTTTGAAATTTTAATCGTTAATCAAATTTTTTGTTTTTCTGTTCTTAATTTTCCTTTTCTGCCAAAGTTTTCAGCACCCCGGTCAGGATGTTGTTGCCCGACTGCAGTGCGGACATGACGTTGCGCATGGGCGACTGCAGCAGGGTGATGATGTCGCCGATCAGCTCTTCTTTCGACTTGAGCGAGGCGAGCATCTCGAGCTGTTCGTCGCCGATGTACACCGACTCCTCCACATAGGCGGCCTTCAGCACAGGCTTCTCGTGCTCCTTGCGGAACTCCTTGATCAGCTTGGCAGGAAGGTTCGCCACATCGGTCAGCATGATGGAGGTGGGGTTCTTCAGCACCTCATAGAGGCCTGAATAGTCCTTCTCCGCCTTCTCGAGGGCTTTCTTCAGCAGGGTGTTTTTCACCACGATCAGTTTGATCCCCTTCTCGAAGCATTTCCTCCTGAGGGCACTGGTATCAGCGGCATTCATGGTTGAGATGTCGGTGAGATAGATGTGGCCTCGGGAGTTGATCTGCTCGGTCAGAGAGTCAATGATCGCATTCTTTTCTTCCCTTGTCATAGTTCAATACGGGTTATGCGTTTAGTCAATCGCTTTGGTATCCACCTTGATGCCGGGGCTCATGGTGCTCGACAAGTAGATACTCTTGATGTAGGTACCTTTGGCTGCGGCGGGTTTGAGCTTGTTGATCGTCGAGATGAACTCCTGGGCGTTCTCCACGATCTGTTCGGGCTCAAAAGAGACTTTCCCGATGGAGGCGTGGATGATGCCGTACTTGTCCACCTTGAAATCGATCTTTCCCTGTTTCACTTCCTTGACGGCTTTTCCCACGTCCATGGTGACCGTTCCGCTTTTGGGGTTGGGCATCAGCCCGCGCGGCCCGAGGATCCTACCCAGCTGTCCCACCTTGCCCATCACGGAGGGCATGGTGATGATCACATCCACATCGGTCCAGCCCCCCTTGATCTTCTCGATGTATTCATCGAGGCCGACATAGTCGGCGCCGGCGGCCTTGGCTTCCTCCTCCTTGTCGGGCGTGCAGAGCACCAACACACGGACCTGCTTGCCCGTACCGTGGGGGAGGGTCACCACCCCGCGCACCATCTGGTTCGACTTGCGGGGGTCGACACCCAGGCGCACGTCGATGTCCACCGAAGCGTCGAAGTTGGTGTAGGTGATATCCTTCACCAGCCGCGCAGCCTCGGAGAGCCGGTAAGGTTTCCCAGGTTCGAACTTGGCAAGAGCTTCTTTCCTCTTTTTTGTCAGTTTAGCCATTTTTCACGCTTTCTTTATTGGTTGTTTCCCGGGAACTCACCCTGGATGGTAATTCCCATGCTCCTGGCGGTGCCGGCCACCATTTTCATGGCCGACTCGATCGTGAAGCAGTTCAGGTCGGGCATCTTACTCTCGGCGATGGCCCGCACCTGGTCCCAGGTGATGGTCGCCACCTTGTTCCGGTTCGGTTCCGGAGAGCCCGACTTGATCTTGGCGGCCTCTTTCAGCTGGACGGCCACCGGCGGTGTCTTCGTGACGAAGTCGAACGACTTGTCCGTGTACACCGTGATGACCACCGGGATCAGCTTCCCTGCCATCTCCTGGGTCCGCGCGTTGAACTGCTTGCAAAAGTCCATGATGTTCACGCCCTTTGCACCCAACGCAGGACCTACCGGAGGCGACGGGTTGGCCGCACCGCCACGGATCTGCAACTTGATGATTCCTGCGACTTCTTTTGCCATAATTCAGGATTTCTACATTGTGGTTATCAATGATCAGCCGTCGAACCGCTCAGGAAGCATTATGATTATTGCGATCCCGCTGATGTCTTATGTCCGTTCTATTCTTTCTCTACCTGCATGAAGCTGAGCTCCAGAGGGGTTTTCCTCCCGAAGATCTTCACCATCACCTTGAGCTTTTTCTTCTCTTCATTGACCTCTTCGATGACGCCGGTGAAGCTGTTGAAGGGGCCGTCGATCACCTTGACCGTCTCACCGACGAAGAAGGGCACGTTGATCTCCTCGTCGCTGGTGGCCAGTTCGTCCACCTTGCCCAGGATGCGGTTGACCTCCGACTCCCGCAGGGGCTGCGGCTTGGCGTTCTTACCGTACTCCTCACCCAGAAAACCCAATACATTGGGCACGCTTTTGAGGATGTGCGGTATCTCTCCCACCAACGCCGCCTCCACGAGGATATACCCCGGGAAGAAGTTACGCTCCTTGCTCACCTTCTTCCCGTTACGGATCTGATAGACCTTCTCTGTAGGGATCAGGACCTGGGAAATGTAATCATGGAGGTTTCTCTGGTTGATCTCAGCCTCGATATACTCCTTGACCTTTTTCTCTTTCCCGCTGATCGCCCGCAGCACATACCATTTCTTCTCCTGCTCAGCCATAATATCCTTGGTTCATTGCGGCTTTTAATAAAAGAGCCCGTACAGGAAGTTCATCAACCTTTCGAAGACCAGGTCCATCAGGGCCACGACGAGGGCGATGAGCACACCTGCGACCATCACGACCACGGCGCTGTTCTGCAGCTCGCTCCAGGTGGGCCAGGTCACTTTGTGCACCAGCTCGTTGTAAGATTCGACGATATACGATTTCAGGCTCATCACGTTTCACTTTTTCAGGCGCTCACTTGTAAAGGCGGCCCCCCTGCTCGGGGGGCCTGTGCCTGAAGGTTCTTGCATGTTTGCACGGGAGGAGCGACTCGAACGCCCGACACCTGGTTTTGGAGACCAGTGCTCTACCAACTGAGCTACACCCGTGTCCATTCAAGGAAGGGAAAAGGGCAGAACCCTTTTTCCCCCGTATCTTTCGATTACTCGATGATCTCGGTCACCTGGCCGGCACCGACGGTACGGCCGCCTTCGCGGATGGCGAAACGCAGACCCTGGTTCAGTGCCACAGGATAGATCAGCTCGACGGTGATGGTCACATTGTCGCCCGGCATCACCATTTCGGTGCCCTCGGGCAGGGTGATCTCACCCGTCACGTCCAGTGTACGCAGGTAGAACTGCGGCCGGTATTTGTTGTGGAACGGCGTGTGACGGCCACCTTCTTCTTTCTTCAGCACATACACCTCAGCTTTGAACTTGGTGTGCGGTGTGATCGAACCGGGCTTGGCCAGCACCATCCCACGCTTGATCTCTTTCTTGTCGACACCACGTAACAGCAAACCCACGTTGTCGCCGGCTTCTCCTTCGTCGAGGATCTTGCGGAACATCTCGACACCGGTCACCACGGTCTTGCGCTTGTTGGCACCCAGGCCGATGATCTCGACCTCGTCGCCGGTGTGGATGACACCCGTCTCGATCCTTCCGGTGGCCACGGTACCACGGCCGGTGATGGAGAAGACATCTTCCACAGGCATCAGGAAAGGCTTGTCCACGTCACGCGGCGGCACAGGGATGTACTCGTCGACAGCGTCCATCAGCTCGCGCACCTTCTGCTTCCACTTCTCTTCCCCCTGCATGGCACCCAGGGCCGAACCGCGGATGACAGGCGTGTTCTCGCCGTCATAGCCGTAGAAATCGAGCAGCTCGCGTACCTCCATCTCCACCAGCTCGATCAGCTCCTCGTCGTCGACGAGGTCGACCTTGTTGAGGAAGACCACGATCTTGGGCACGTTCACCTGACGGGCCAGCAGGATGTGCTCGCGCGTCTGAGGCATGGGACCGTCGGTGGCAGCCACCACCAGAATGGCACCGTCCATCTGCGCAGCACCCGTCACCATGTTCTTCACATAGTCGGCATGACCCGGGCAGTCGACATGAGCATAGTGCCGCTTCTCGGTCTCATACTCCACATGGGCAGTATTGATGGTGATACCTCTTTCCTTCTCCTCCGGAGCATTGTCGATGGAGTCGAAGTCCTTCACCTCGGCCAGCCCCCTCTCGGCCAGCACCATCGTGATGGCAGAGGTCAATGTGGTCTTCCCATGGTCGACGTGACCAATGGTACCGATATTCACATGGGGTTTCGTCCGTTCGAATTTTTCTTTAGCCATAATCTTAATAAATTAAATGTTTCAAAATTGTGATCCTTCTTGCCTTGAGCCAATGACGGGAATTGAACCCGTGACCTCATCCTTACCAAGGATGCGCTCTACCAACTGAGCTACATCGGCTTACCATGAGCGGGAGACGGAACTCGAATCCGCGACCCTCAGCTTGGAAGGCTGATGCTCTACCAACTGAGCTACTCCCGCAGAACCTGCCTTGTATTGTAAAAGAACCTGGCCTTTCTCTTGGTGGGGAGAGCAGGATTCGAACCTACGAAGGCATACGCCAGCAGATTTACAGTCTGCCCCAGTTGACCGCTTTGGTATCTCCCCATGTTACCTTTCCCTTTCGGGAGCCGATGGAGGGATTCGAACCCACGACCTGCTGATTACAAATCAGCTGCTCTGACCAGCTGAGCTACATCGGCCTTCAAAGAACCCTACCCTCGGGATACTCCCGAAAATCGGATTGCAAATGTAGAAAATTTATCTGGATATAACAAAAATAATACCACTATTTTTTTCGACCCTTTACGCTTTCCTGGTCTTCTCCTTCTGTTTGGTTATCTGTTTCTTGAGGGCATCGACCGCCTGATCGGTGGCTTCTTCGAAGGTTTTGCACTGTTTCTTGGCAAAGAGCGAGGTCCCGGGAAGCTCCAGTTTGATCTCGGTGATCTTGTTCTCCTGCACATCCGACTTATCGAGCCGCAGGAACACCTCAGCACCCATCAGAGAGTCGTTCATGTGAGCCAGTTTCGACACTTTGTTCTCGATAAAATCAAGAAGTTTCTGGTCGGCATCGAATTTCAGCGAATGGATCTGGATCTTCATAATGTCTCCTCCTTTTGTTTTTATGCTCGCGGGTGAGCCTGTTTATATATCTCTTTGAGTTTCTCGAAGGTAGTATGGGTATAGATCTGTGTGGCGGACAGGTTGGCATGGCCCAGGATCTCCTTGATGGCGTTGAGGTCGGCACCGTGGTCCAGCAGGTGGGTGGCGAAAGTATGACGCAGCACATGGGGGCTGCGGTGTTCCAGCGAAGTGACCAGTCCGAGATACTTGCGCACCACCCGGTAGACGAACGAAGGATAGAGCTGATGTCCCCGGTCGGTGACCAGCAGCCAGGGCGTTCCCGGGAAAAGTTCCCTTTTTTCATGGAGATAGGCCTCGATCACCCGCTGCAAGGCGGGGGTCAGAGGCACCTGGCGTTGTTTGTTGCGTTTGCCCGTCACACGCATCATCCCCTCTTCCAGGCGGACATCCTCCTCACGCAGACCGATCAGCTCGGCCCGGCGTATCCCTGTCCCGTACAGAATTTCAATGATCGTCCTGTTGCGCAGCCCGGGGAATCCTTCGCCCAGGTCGTATTCGTCGAGCAGTCTGTTGATCTCTTCTTCCCTCACAAAAGCAGGCAACGGCTTGCCGGCACGGGGTCCCTGCACCATGGCCACCGGGTTGCCGGCATAACCCTGACGCTGCAGGTAACGGTAAAACGATTTGAGCGAAGAAAGCTTGCGGTTGACGCTGCGGGGTGCCATCCCCTCCTCCATCAGGAGCATCAGCCACTCCCGTACCTGACGGTCGGTCACCTGCTCCCAGGGAGGCTCCCGCTCCTCCTCCCCGGACACGAACGCTCCAAACTGCTCCAAATCACGACGATACGCCGCAACCGTATGGTCAGAATAACGCTTCTGGGTCCTTAAATGATCTAGATATTTCTCGAGGATACGCATGGGGCGGGAACGTTAAAGGTGAACAAAAAAGACCGGAACACCGGTTTGTGGACGTCCCCGCAAAACTACACTTTCTTCTCAGGCATCTTTCTGCTTCAGTTTTTGAATGTACTCGGCCCTCTTCTTTATCTCACGACGACGTACCGACGGCTTGACGTAAGCCTGACGACGACGCAGCTCTCTCATGATACCGGTCTTCTCGAACTTCCGCTTGTACTTCTTCAAAGCCCTTTCGATGTTCTCACCTTCTTTTACAGGTATGATGATCATAGCTTCCTTTGATTTTGAATGAGCCGCAAAGTTAGAAATTGGTTTTTTCTTTACCAAATTATTTTCCGCTTGTCTTAAAGATACGAAAAAAGGACGAAAAAAACAACATACCTCCGCCTGGTCATTTTCCCCTTGCATATGGGTCATCTTCGTTTTCCGCAGGAGAGATAAGGGCGGATACGCCGGTAAACGTCGGGGGGCAGTACTTTCTGTTCTTTCAGTGCTCCCAGACTGTCGACCGGCCCGAAACGGTCGCGAAAAAAGAGGATGGCCCGGGCCTGACGACGATCGAGATAGGGATGCCGGGCCAGGGTCTGCCAGTCACAACTGTTGATGTCTATCTTTCGCAGGAGCGTGGTGTCGATACGCAGATATCCTTTCAGTCTTTCGTACCTGGCAGAATCAAGTCCATACACCTCCAGCAATTGCTCCATGCGGGCGTATCCTCCCAGAAGCTCACGGTACCGGACCATACGCCGTGCCAGCCACGAAGGCACTCCCGGCAGACTGTCGAGCGTGGCACTGTCGGCACTGTTGAGCTCCACCACCGGCGGAGAGGTGTACTGTTTCCCCTTCATGACGGATAAGCGCGTCACTTCCTGCGCACTCTGTCCCCTGGAACTGTCTCTCTCCTCCGTCACCCTGAGCCAGGGGGCGATGCGCCGGTAGATGGAATCATGCATGCCATAGATCCGCCGCAGATCCTCTTTTTTCCTGAAACGCCCCCCTGCCTCGCGGTAATGCAGGATGGTGGTGACCAGTCGCGGCGGCACACCCAGCGACTCCCACTCTTCCCGTGTCATGGTGTTGGGATCACGCACTTCCGGGGGAACGGCATCACCCCTTCCCTCCGGACGCTTTTGCATGGCGGCATGCACCGGGGTGTCGGTCACGACCTGCAAAGCAGCTGCCAGTGAGTCAAAGCGACGGGCCTCAGGATCCGGCAACGGCACCACCCGCCTTATATGGTAAAGCCATACCGCCAGTATCACCGTCACGGCCAGGATCACCAACGAAGCGATCCGTTCTCCCCGGGTGAAACGGAAAAATTCCATTTCCGTCCGGCAAAAAGCATTGATACCTTATTTATATCAACCCCCTCTCAGATCCACCCCAGGCCGTTGAGGAAGACCAGGGCAATGGCCAGAGGGGCGACGAAACGTACCAGAAAAGTGAAGACCGGCAGATAGGCCACCTGCAGGCGTCCCTGGTTGGAGAGCTCAGCTCGCACCCGGTCGGTGCCCATGAACCAGCCCACAAAAATGACGATGAAGAACCCCCCTACCGGCAACAGGATATTGGCCGTGGTGAAGTCGAGGATACCGAAGAAGTTCTGCCCCAGCAGCTGAAACCCGGAGAACCAGCCCCACGAACCGGCAGCAAAGATACCCAGCACCCCCACGGCTGCCGAAGCCAGCAGGGTGGCCGCACGACGGGAGATACGCAGCTCCTCGGAGAAAAAGGCCACGATCACCTCCAGCACCGAGATGGTGGAGGTAAGGGCTGCAATGGCCAGCAAGAGAAAGAAGATGATCGAAAAAAGGTATCCTCCGGGCATCTCCTGGAAGATGAGAGGCAATGTCTTGAACACCAGTCCTGTGCCGGCACCCGGCTCAATACCAAAGGCAAAGACGGCCGGGAAGATGGCAATACCTGCCAGTACGGCAATGAGCGTATCCGCCAGCGTCACATTGAGCGCAGCGTTGCCCAGCCGCTCCTCCTTGCTGATGTA
>Ga0256914_1001807_pt1 | contig 18597 bp, 19 predicted proteins | sample HulkmetaG_FD_191571 | JGI IMG/M metagenome (GOLD analysis project Ga0256914, IMG submission 191571) | Hydrothermal chimney microbial communities from Main Endeavour vent field at the Juan de Fuca Ridge, Pacific Ocean - Hulk | ecosystem: Environmental > Aquatic > Marine > Hydrothermal vents ... | reverse complement strand
ATCTATCAGATCATGCCAAAGTGTTTGCTTACTGAGATATTTGAAAACAGCCTGAACCTTGGGGTGAGTCATATTAGATCCTGCCCAGTCACCAAGCTGTGCCAAAAAGGCTTCTACTTTTGCTTTTTTTGCCTTTGGGTAGTCAGCAGCGCAATAGCCTATTTCATCGCTCAGAGGATGCGGGGCGATTTTTGCCCCTGCACGGCCGGCGGATGACTCTGTTGCCGGGATCAAGGTTGGACTGTCACGTCCATTTAAGACCCTAGCTCGTCCTTTTAAAAAATTACCGTAAATATCAATGACGACCTCCAGATGGGCATTTTTCACGAAATGGGAAACCGGCCACATTGCGCCGTTTTCACTAAGACCTCGTCGTACACCATTTTCATAACTTTCATGCAGCTTCGAAATCCAGCTCATGCCAAGACCTCCTGCTCAACCGGTTTACAATTTTTGTCCAGGCCGAACTGTTTCGGTTCCATTTTTCGGACAAACCGCCTGTGCGGACATTCCTCCGGCCGGGTGAATTCCAGGATTCCCTTGCGCATCACAGCCGACCAGAACCTGGTTGACAGCTCGTTGTTTCCGGTTTCATCTGGATATTCAAAACTGTGGAACATGAGACCAAAACCCAGCTCGTCAAGATCATCATAGGCGCTTTCACCAGTACCGAATTCACATGGTTCCACATATCCCTGGCAGTCCCGGACCCCGAGAAAAATGTCCTGCCTGCCCCCCTTTTCCAGCATCCGCAGGGCAATGTTGTAGTGCTTGCCGTCAATGCGGTCACGTTCCAGCTCCGGCCGATGCATGTTCCATTCAAAATGGGCCTCAACCTGGTATTCCACCTCATGCAGAAAGGTATAGATGGCAAGGTCACTTTTCTTTTTCCCGCCGCCCCAGACCAGCGGCTTGGTTCCTTTAGTCTGGGTACGGATGGGTTTCATGACCCGGACCCGATCCACGTACCAGATAATGGTGGGTTTCCAGTAGATGGATTTCAACACTCCCTTGATGGCCTCATAGGTCGGCACGTGGTAGGAGCATTTTTCACCGCCAACCCTGGTCAACGGGTCGGTGAACAGGGCATACCTGCCCCAAAGTTTGAAACTGATGCTGTTTTTCATAATCCTGTTCCTCAAATGATGGTTGTTTCCATCTTGCTGACGATTTCGGTGGAGAGCCCGAAATCATCACTGTAAAATTGTTCATCGAGATACCAGATATCCTCTCCTGCCTGAACCGGCATGATGGCGTCTGCCTCACGCAGTTTCTTCCAGATATTGGGAAAAACATTGACAGAGTATTGCTGGCCCTGCCTGAGCAGATCATGGGCCTTTGACGGTTCAAAGGCTGCACAGAGTTGAGCGATAATTTCCCGTCCCTTGCCGTAGGGGACAAGAACACCACGGGTTGGCGCGTCAATGGCCTGAAAGAGACGTCCGGCTGTTTTAAATGATTGCTGCAAGGTAAGTACATTGTCCGTCCTGCCGATATTGAGAGGGTTGTGCGCAAGCAGGTTAAGCAGGCTATCATCATTTCTGCCTGCCTGGGCAGCAGTGAGCGGGTAATCCATAACATCTGCCCGATCATAAAAGTAATAGGAAAAATACCTACGTATCACTTCCGGGCAGAGATAATCATCTTCGCCGTTTTCAGAAAAAATCCGTAAGGCCTTGTCCCGACCGATTCGAATGTCATCAAGCAGGTCAATGGTTTCTTCTGCCGGATTCACCACATGCACGTCCGCCGTGGGCAACCTGCCGTTTCGGTTACAGCGACCGGCTGCCTGGGCAATGGAATCAAGGCCTGCCAAAAAGCGTATGACTGAATTGAAATCCACATCCACACCAGCCTCGATCAACTGGGTGGAAATGCAGAGCACCGGTGCCCCACTGCCCAACCGCTGGTTGATTTTCGAGAATATTTGTTTTCGATGGGCCGGGCAGAGGTTAGTGCTGAGATGGTAGATTGCATCGGTTTCAACAGTGCCGCCTGACCTGCAGATCTCAAAGAGCTGCCGAGCCCAATTCTTGGTGTTGACAATGACCAGGCAATTCCCTTTCTCATGGAGTTCGGACAGGGCCAGCGCCGCGATTTCTTCCCTTGACCATCCCTGCGGCCTGTACCGGTTTCTGACCTTAACCCGTTGCAGTTCCTGAAAAAGATAACCGACATCCGGAACCAGTTCATTGCCGGCTGGAATGTGAAGCTGGCCTTTGTCGCGTCCTTTCAGATCATTCAGCAGGGGTTGAGTTGCCGTGCAGAGCAGTGCAGTGACAGAGGCATGATCAACCAGAAACTGGAGTCCATTACAGAAAAGATGCACACAGTTGACCGGAAGACTCTGGATCTCGTCAAAAATAAGTACAGAGCGGGCAAGAGCATGCATCCGCCGCGCCCCCCTGGTGCCGCCACCGAACAACACCTCCAGAAATTGCACCATGGTGGTGAAGATGATTGGGGCATCCCAGTTCTCGCTGCTCAACTTGGAATGCCAGGTTTGTTTTTCCGGCTCCAGGTTGGAATGGTGTTCCAGCACCCAGGGATGTTCGTCTTCTGGCTTTTCCAAAATCTTGCGTATTTCTCCAGCGTTCTGCTCGATAATCGACGTAAATGGAATGATATAGATAATTCGTTCCAGCTTGTATTTTTTCGCATGGTGCAATGCCCAGCGGATGGATGAAAAGGTCTTGCCGCCACCGGTTGGTACGGTCAGCGTGTAAATGCCCTGGGGATCTTCAGCCCGGTAGCGGCAATCCTCTGATATTCTGCTCCGTATGGCGTCAACCGGGTGCCGGACTGTAAAACCGGCAATCTTCGTTTCCAGTCGATCAATAGCTGTCTGCCAATCCACATGGCCTGATAAACGGTATCGTCTATTGTCGGGGTTCTCAAAATCCGCGCTGTCAATGCGATCCGCATCTATCAGGCAACTGAAGAGAAAGCGTGTCAGCAACCCCAGCCGGAAGGTTTTGACCAGATCCGATTCCTTTTTATCCAGCTGAACAATATCAACAATTTTATCCAGGAAATTCTTCAGAAACTCTTTGGTTGCCAGTTCTTCGAGACGGTGAATAATTTCCGGGTCCGCACTCTCTACACATTCCTTAAAATGCGTATCTGCATCATCCTTGGTGATTCGCCTGCAAAAACCATCTGTTCCATCCGGCCTCAGGCAGTCGATCAAACCGCCATGATGGGATGCCAGGCAGATGGCCAGTATCCGGCCCGCCAGTTGCCCCTGTACCCCATAATACTGAAAACGGTTCCATATCCACTGGGCTCCGGCCGTGGAATGGTCGATCTTTCCTTTCAGGCCCGCAAAATCGATACATTCGTCATCAATATCCGGGTTCAACATGCCGGTGGCGGATCGGATGTACTGTTGGAATCTGTTGCTGTACTTGCCGAGATCATGGAGCAGCCCCAAAATCGTCCCGGCTTCGACTAAACTTATTCCAGCGGCGAAGGAAGAGCAGGTAGCTGCCACCTGCTCCAGGTGTTTAGGAACAGATTGCACTTGCTGGTCGGATTTTCTGAAATGGGCAACGGACCTAATGTTTGACATGCCAACGACCCCGGTTAAGACAAGCGACGGAAAATTTATAAGCCTCTGCCTACTATTGCCTCCCCATACATGGCAGTAAGAGTTCGGCGAAGATGCTGTACCTGTGATCAATTACGGTTTTTCTAATTGGGTTTATGCTCTCATTCTATCATAGATTACGTGGCATGCCGGTGTTTTTCTGTTATTTTCAGATAGATGACAGCGTATGGGTGGATTCCGGCGGGATCGAATCTCCCGGGTTGTCCGGTGGATTTGTTTTTGCCTGATTCGTTTACAACGGCCCGGAAGTGGAGTATAATTTAGGAGTTGAGGTGAATATGGAAAAAGATCAAGAATTTGATAAGCAGGCGTTGAGCGAGCATCTTGCCGAGTTGCGTTCCTGCCTGCTCATATCGCTGGCCGCAGCTTTTGCCGGTTTTGCGATATGCTACAGCGTCAAGGACCGGCTCAGTGTCTGGTTTCTCAAGCCGTTGATCAAGGTCATGCCCGAAAACCAGGCCCTGATCTATACCGCCTACCAGGAAGGGTTTTTTTTTATCTAAAATTGGCCCTGGTGTGTGGGGTTATCCTGGCCAGCCCGGTTATCTTTCTTCAGATCTGGCGTTTTGTCGCCCCCGGTCTCTACCGGCATGAAAAACAGGTTCTCCTCCCCTTCACCCTGATCTCGACCCTCTGTTTCGTGGGCGGGGCCGCTTTTGGGTACTTTGTCGTTTTCCCGCCGGCTTTTCGTTTTCTCATGGGGTATGAATCGGAAATTCTTGATCCCCTGCCGGCGGTGAGCGAATACTTTTCCCTCTCCCTCAAACTGCTCATCGCCTTCGGGCTGGTGTTCGAACTGCCGATCTTCATGGTCTTTCTCGCCAAGCTCGGCATTGTCGATACCGATTTTCTCAAAAAAAACAGAAAGTATGCTTTTTTAATCAGCTTTGTCATCGCCGCCATCCTCACCCCCACTCCGGATGTGGTCAACCAACTGCTCATGGCAGGTCCCCTGGTGATTCTCTACGAGGTGAGCATTGTGGCGATCATGCTTTTCGGTCGCAGACCGTTTCGGGAATTTGCGGAATCCACGGATTCGTAACAGCACAAGTTCAACAGCAAAAGAGGAGAAAACAGTGTCCTACATCACCGATTTTGAAAAGGCCCTGGAAATCGGGCGCCCACCCAATGTCAAACGCCTCTTTCCCCACTCCCGCGCCCTGCTGGTAAGCGGTAAGGTGATCGACCGGGCCATGCTTGCCAAGGGCAAGGCCATGACCATGGCGGCCAACGGCCGCAACAACCTGGTAATTCGCGGCGCCCTGCTGGCGGCGCAGCGTGCCGGGGCCGCCATTATCATCGAGATCGCCCGCTCCGAGGGAGGTGCATCGGCCTACTGCGCCGTCAACTACTGGAATATCGCCCGCCAGGTGGACCAGATCTGCAACGAACTGGCCATCACCGTACCGGTGGCGATCCATGCCGATCATTACGGCATCAAAAAACCGGAGGATCTGCCTCCGGCGCGCATCGAAATTCCCTCCATTTTCGATGCCGGTATCACCTCCATCGCCATCGACGCATCCCATATGCCCGACGATGAAAACCTGCTGGCCAGCATCGACCTGGCACGTTTCGTACCCGCCTGGGCGGGTTTTGAAACCGAAGTGGGAGAAATCAAGGGAAAACTGGGACTCTCCTCCCTGGATGAGGCCCTCTTTCTTATCCAGGGTCTCAACGCCCATCACATCTATCCGGACTGGATCGCCCTCAACAACGGAACAACCCACGGCATCGAAGCCAGCGACACCGGCATCCAGGTGGATCTCACCGCAGAGATACATGAAGGCCTGGCAAAATACCGTATTTCCGGCGCCCAGCACGGCACCTCGGGCAACAACTCCGACCGGCTGCGGGCCATCGCCCGGCAGACCCGCACAACCAAGGCCAACGTGGCCACGGCTCTGCAGATGCTCTCCTGGGGGATCGAAGTCAACGATTACGGCAATGCCCGGATGGATGAAAGTGGTGCCTTTATCAAGGTTGCCGGCGAGGGCGTCACCGAAGAACTCTGGGAGGAAATGGTCGCCTATGCGGAAAAACAGGGCCTGAGCGGCGGCGCCTACAAAAAACTCAACCGGCCCTTTGAAAACAAAATCCTTGCCCAACCCCGGGAGGTACGCGAGCGCATGGTCCGCCGAGTCGAGGATTTCGTCCACACCCTGCTGGTCGAGGTCTTCAATGCCGGCGAAACCGCGCCCCTGGCCGTCGAGGCCATTCTCCGGGCCGGTTCCCATGATCTCGGCCCCAAGGTGGGCAGGCTGGAAGCCGTCACCGACTGGACCGAAGAGAAAATCCGGGAGAAGGCCGCCGCCCTGGATACGGACAAGGGACCGGAAGGAGACTTTGACGATTGATCGTAAGGGATTGCAGCCGGGAGCTCCATTATACCGCCCGGTTGCGAACCCTTTGAGTGGTTAGGATTGATTACCCGGGGCCGGATGACGACAACGGCCGGCCCTTTCACGAAAAACGGAGAGACTCCCCTTTGAAGACAATCATGATCACCGGGGCCGCCGGCTTCATCGGCATGCACCTGGCAAAAAAACTGCTGGAAGATGGCCGGACCGTTATCGGCATCGACAATCTGAACGACTACTACGATCCGCAACTCAAAAAAGATCGCCTGGCGGAGCTTGCGCACTATCCCGAGTTCACCCACGTCAACATAGATATTGCCAGCCGTCCGGACATGGAAAAACTGTTCAACGAAAACAGTTTTGACGCCGTTGTCAACCTGGCGGCCCAGGCAGGAGTACGTTACTCGCTGATCAATCCTCACTCCTACGTGGATACCAATCTGGTCGGCTTTGCCAATATTCTCGAGGGCTGCCGCCACTCAAAGGTAAAACATCTGGTCTACGCTTCCTCAAGCTCTGTCTACGGCGCCAATACACGCATGCCCTTTTCGGTTCACGACAACGTCGACCACCCGGTGTCTCTTTACGCAGCCTCCAAAAAGGCCAACGAGCTCATGGCCCACACCTACAGCCACCTCTTCGGCCTGCCCACCACCGGCCTGCGCTTTTTCACGGTCTACGGCCCCTGGGGAAGACCGGACATGGCCCTGTTTCTCTTTACCAGGGCCATCTTCGAAAACCGGCCCATCGATATCTTCAACAACGGCAACATGGAGCGGGACTTCACCTTCATCGACGACATCGTCGAAGGGGTGCACCGGGTCATCGACCACGTTGCCCGGCCGAATCCGGACTGGTCCGGCGACAGTCCTGATGCCGCCACCAGTTACTGCCCCTACCGGATCTACAATATCGGCAACAACAACAAGGAAAAGCTGATGCGTTATATCGAGGTGCTGGAGACCTGCATCGGCAAAAAGGCGGAAAAGAACTTCCTGCCCATGCAGGATGGTGATGTGCCCGCCACCTATGCCGATGTTGACGACCTGGTGCGGGATATCGACTTCAAACCCAATACCACCATCGAGGACGGTATCAGTCAGTTCGTGGAGTGGTACCGCAGCTATTACGGTTGTTAGGGAAAATCGGCGGATCCAGCCGGGTAGGTGCTCTATGACCCGTGGCCGAGCATCTCCTTCGCCGTCCGGACGATGGCTCCCTGGTCGATGCCGCCTTTCTCCCAGAGGATCTTTTGCGGCCCTGCCTCGATGAACTCATCGTCATAGCCGAGCAGGCGGTGATCCACCTTGAGCCGGCCGGCGGTAAACAGTTCGGCCACACCACTGCCGAAACCGCCCTGCCGGACATTGTCCTCCACCGTGATGACCCGGCCCGTCCTGTTCGCCCACGAGATAATCAGCTCTTCATCCATCGGCTTGACGAATCGGGGATTGATAACGGCGGCGTCGATACCGGCGGCGGCCAGTTCTTCGGCGGCGGCCAGTGCCGGATAGACGCGGTTTCCCACCGGCAGCAGCAGAATATCCTCTCCTTCCCTGAGCAGTTCTCCCTTGCCCACGGCCAGCTGTTTCAGCGTCTCATCCATCTCCACCCCCTCTCCCGCCCCGCGGGGATAGCGTACAGCTGCCGGTCCGGGCAGGGAAACGGCCGTGAACAGCATATGCCTGAGCTCATTCTCATCCTTGGGCGCCATGAGCACCAGGTTGGGAATAAAACGCAGAAAGCAGAAGTCGAAAACACCATGGTGAGTGGGGCCGTCGTCGCCGACCACGCCGCCGCGGTCGATGGCCAGGGTGACCGGTACCTTGGGCAGACAGACATCATGGATAATCTGGTCCAGGGCGCGTTGCAGAAAGGTGGAGTAGATCGCCACCACCGGACGCATCCCCTCCAGGGCCAGCCCGGCGGCAAAGGTGACGGCGTGCTGCTCGGCAATGCCCACATCGAAAAACCGCTGGGGAAAGGCCTGAGAAAAACCGGTCAGCCCGGTCCCGGCGGGCATTGCCGCGGTAATGGCGGTGATCCGGTCGTCATTTTCCGCCAGTTCGATCACCGTGCGTCCGAAAACCCCGGTGTAGGAAGGCGGGCCTGAAGAGGGCGCCGGTTTTCCGGTTTTGACATCAAAGGGGCCGACGCCGTGGTAATCGCCGGGATTGGTCTCGGCGGGAAGATATCCCTTGCCCTTGGTGGTGAGGACGTGGATCAACACCGGACCGCGGCAGTTATCGCGGACATTCTTGAAGGTTTCGATGAGGGTGTCCTGATCATGTCCGGGCAGCGGTCCGATATACTCGAACTTCAGCGCCTCGAAAAGCATGCCCGGGGTGAAAAAACTCTTGAGCGACTCCTCGCTCTTGCGCAGCACATGCCAGATATTTTCACCCAGGTGGGACATGGACTTGAGACGGTCCTCCAGGTGATACTTGAGACGGCTTAGGGTCTTGCCCGTGAGTTTACGACTGAGAAAACTGGAGAGGGCACCGACATTGGGGGAAATGGACATCTCGTTGTCATTGAGGATGACGATGAGGTCCTGGTCCAGATCTCCGGCGTTATTCAGGCCTTCAAAGGCTAGTCCCGCCGTCATGGAGCCGTCGCCGATCACCGAGATCACCTTGTGCTCATCGCCCAACATCTCCTTGGCCTTGGCCAGGCCGAGACTGTAGGAGATGGAGGTGGAGCTGTGCCCGGTCTCCACCGTGTCATACTCGCTTTCGCTGCGCTTGGGAAAACCGCTGATACCGCCGTATTGCCGCAGGGTATGAAAGGAATCACGCCGACCGGTGAGCAGTTTATGGGCATAGGCCTGGTGCCCCACATCCCAGACAACCTTGTCATAGGGGGTATTGAAGACGTAGTGAATGGCCAGGGTCAGCTCCACCACGCCGAGACAGGGAGCCAGATGACCTCCGGTCTCGGCAACGGTGCGGATGATCTTTTCTCTGATTTCCCCGGCCAGCAAGGGTAGCTGATCTCGTCTCAGAGCGCGCAGGTCACGGGGAGAATCTATGCTATCGAGCAGCCTCGCCGGGCCGCCGTCCTTTGAATTCATGAACTTTCTCTTCCGTTTTCATGGTGCCGCCTGTCGCCCGGATATCACCGTGGTGCAACTGCGGCTATTTGTCGCGATTGATTATATATTCCGCCAGACTGCGAAGGGGATCGGCCCGGTGATCAAAATCCGCCAGGGCCGCCAGGGCCTCGTCTACGGTTTCCCGGGCCAGGGCGCGGGTTTTCTCCATCCCGAAAAAGGCGGGATAGGTGGACTTGCCGCGATGGGCATCGCTGCCGGCAGCCTTGCCCAGTTGCTCGGTGGTGGAGCTGACATTGAGCAGATCATCGGCAATCTGAAAGGCCAGGCCGATCTTTTTGCCGTAACGGCTGAGACTTTCCACCTGGGATGGTTCTGCGCCGGCTGCAAGAGCACCGCTTTTCACCGAGGCGGTAATCAGAGCTCCGGTTTTGCTGGCGTGGATGGTGCGCAGCAATTCATAGGGAATTGCCTCGTTGTTCTCGTTGTCGATATCAAGGGCCTGACCTCCCACCATACCCCGGGACCCGGCGGCCGTGGCGATGGTATGGATGATTTCCAGGCGAACGTCCGCTCCAATGGAGCTGTTTGCCCCATCACTCAGAAACTCGAAGGCCAGGGTGAGAAGACCGTCACCGGCAAGTATCGCCTCGGCCTCGCCAAAGACCTTGTGGTTGGTGGGGCGACCCCGTCGCAGATCATCGTCATCCATGGCAGGAAGATCATCATGGATCAGGGAATAAGTATGGATCAGCTCCAGGGCGCAGGCCACGGGCAGGACCCGGGACGCCGTATTCACATCCGCGCTCACGGTCTCGGCGGCCGCCAGGCAGAGGATGGGTCGCACCCGTTTGCCGCCCACAAAGAGACTGTAACGCATGGCCCTGACATGCCCGGCAAAAACACCTTCTTCCCGGAGCATCAGTTTTTCCAGACCAGCCTCTACGAACTTCCGCTTCCGGGCAAGATAGGATTTAATCTCCATTGTTCTCCCCGTGGAAGTCAACGACGCTCAGGGAGTCGTCCTCGGCAAGCAGCAATTCCACCCGGGCCCGGACGTCTTCCAGTTTTTCATTGCAAAAACGGGTAAGTTTGATACCCTCATCAAATTTTTTCAGACTCTGTTCCAGGCTGAGATCCCCTTCTTCCAACTCACGGGTAATCTCCTCCAGCCGGGCCAAGGCCTGTTCAAAGGTTTTTTTCGCCATTGTTTATTCGACTTTTCAGGAAACTATCTTACAATTCGATATGCCTTGACGAGAAGAGAGGCCGCGGGAATGGACCCGTGGCAGGGATGGAGCAACCATGGAAATGGCCTATCATAAACACTCTTTCTCCGACTTTCAACCCATCTCTGGCCCATGTTTTCCGAATACACTGAACAGTTTGCCGACTGGCTGGCCGTTGAACGGGGCTATTCTCCCCATACGGTAAACGGCTATCTGCGGGATGTGAAGGAGCTGGAAATTCTTCTGGGCGGCGATATCCATCCGGCGGCAATTACCGGAGAGGATGTCCGCCGTTATGTTTATTCGCTCCATGGAAAAAAGTCCAGCACTACAGTGGCGCGGAAGCTCTCGGCCCTGCGCACCTTTTTCCGTTTCCTCAGCAAAAGGGGCGTCATCGAACATGATCCGGTGGCGGCCGTGGTCATGCCCAAACAGGGCAGCTCCATCCCGGTGGTGCTGTCGGTGGACGAGATGTTCACTCTGCTGGAACAGCCCGGTGAGTCGGATACTTACGCCGCCCGCGACCGGGCCGTCCTGGAGTTGCTCTACTCCACCGGCATGCGGGTTTCGGAACTTGTCTCCCGGGATATGAATGATCTTGATTTCGACGCAGGAATGGTTAGGGTTAGGGGCAAGGGAAACAAGGAGCGCTTTGTCCCCTTCGGCGCCGCCGCCGGCGAGGCGCTGACAGCCTACTTCCCCGAACGGGACGCTCTGATCGCCGCCCGCCTCGCCCGTGGCCACCAGGCCGACGGAGAGGCGGTTTTTCTCAACAGCCGCGGTACCAGAATCACCTCCCGCAGTGTCGAGCGAATGGTCCGCGGTTACGGTCGGCGCGCCGGTATAGCCGTGACCGTCACCCCCCATGCCCTGCGTCACTCATTCGCAACCCATCTCCTGGAAATGGGCGCGGATCTGCGGACCGTTCAGGAACTGCTGGGTCATGTGAGTCTGTCAACCACGCAAAAGTATACGCATCTCAATATGGATTACCTCACCAGGGTCTATGACCGGGCGCACCCCACGGCGCGCCGGACATCATCATAAACCCCCGGAAGGCATCCTGCCGCCATTTTCCGAAAAAGCCATGAAAGTACGATCAACAACCATTCTGGCGGTCCGGCACCGGGGCCACGTGGCCCTGGCCGGAGACGGCCAGGTCTCCCTGGGCAACACCATTGTCAAGCAGTCGGCCCGCAAGGTGCGGCGTCTTTATGAAAATACGGTGATCACCGGTTTTGCCGGAGCCACCGCCGACGCCTTCACCCTCTTCGACAAACTGGAACAGAAACTGGAACAGTACAACGGCAACCTGCTGCGCGCCGCCGTGGAGCTGGCCAAAGAGTGGCGTACGGACAAGTATCTGCGCCGCCTGGAGGCCATGCTCATTGCCGTGGACAAAAACAACTCGCTGCTCATCTCCGGCACCGGCGATGTCATCGAGCCCGACGACGGCATCCTGGCCATCGGCTCCGGTGGACCATATGCCCAGGCAGCGGCCACCGCCTTAGTGAAACACGCCGACCTTGACGCCGAAACCATTGTACGGGCGGCCATGAAAATCGCCGCCTCCATCTGCGTCTACACCAATGACGAGATCATTTTTGAACAGATCGAAACAGAAAGGGAATGAAGAGGATAAACTCACTTACCCCCCGGGATACGGTCCGGGAGCTGGACAGATATATCATCGGCCAGGGTGCCGCCAAACGCTCGGTCGCCATTGCCCTGCGTAACCGCTGGCGGCGACAGCAGGTGGAATCGCCCCTCAAGGAGGAGATCGCCCCCAAGAATATCATCATGATCGGCCCCACCGGCGTCGGCAAGACCGAAATCGCCCGGCGACTGGCCAGCCTGGCCCAGTCACCCTTTATCAAGGTGGAGGCCTCCAAGTTCACCGAGGTGGGCTATGTGGGCCGGGATGTGGAATCCATGATCCGCGATCTCACCCAGCTGGCCATCAACATGGTGGAAAAGGAAGAGCAGGAACGGGTCCGGCAGAAGGCCACCGAGTTTGCCGAAGAACGGATTCTGGATATCCTGGTGCCCCCGCCGCCGCGGCAGCGGTTCGGTGAATCGGAAAAACCGCCCCGCCCCGAAGGGGAGCAGCCGCCGGAGGTGATTTCCCTTTCCTTCGACGGCGAGCAGGCCGCCCCCGCCTCCACCCGGGAAAAATTCCGGGAGATGCTGCGTCGGGGCAAACTCGACGACCGGGTTGTGGAGATCGATGTTACCAAACCGCCGCAGATGCCGATGATCGAGGTCTTCTCCACCTCCGGCATGGACGACATGCAGTCCAGCCTGCAAAACGCCTTCAGCAAGATCTTCCCCAAAAAAAAGCAGAAGCGCAAAGTCAAGGTCCCCGAGGCCATGGAAATTCTCAGGCAGGAGGAAACCAGCCGACTCATCGACTTCGACAAGGTGGTGAAAAAGGCGATCCGCCGTACCGAGCAGTCGGGAATCATCTTCCTGGACGAAATCGACAAGATCGCCTCCCGGGGCGGTTCCGGCGGCTCCGGTCCCGAAGTCTCCCGCGAGGGCGTGCAGCGCGATCTGCTGCCCATTGTCGAAGGCGCCACCGTCACCACCAAACATGGCCCGGTAAAAACCGACCACATCCTCTTTATCGCCAGCGGCGCCTTCCATCTCAGCAAACCCTCGGACCTGGTGCCCGAACTCCAGGGACGCTTCCCCATCCGGGTTGAACTGGACGCCCTGGGCGAGAAGGAATTTTACCGCATTCTCACCGAACCGCGCAACGCGCTCCTCAAACAGTACACCGCCCTTTTGGCCACCGAGGGTATCGAACTCATTTTCGAGGAAGAGGCTGTGGCGGAAATGGCCCGCATTGCCGTGGACGTCAACAACAAGACCGAGGATATCGGCGCCCGCCGGCTGCACACCATCATGGAAAGGGTTGTGGATGAAATCTCCTTTGATGCACCGGAGAAAAGCGGTGAAAAATTCGTGGTCAGCGCCGAATATGTGAAAAAACAGCTGGCCGAAATCTCGGAGGATGAAGACCTGAGCCGTTTCATCCTCTAGGATCAGCCACCGATGCGTGACCATTTTCAAGCCATCGAATCCGTTACAAATGACAGTTTTGAAGCAACCTGAATCCGTGACGGAATTTTAATTCTATTTGATATAATTATTAAAATTCGGCATGAATCGGTTACAAAGTCGGTTGCCTGTCCTGCGGGGAGTTACTCCGGAACCCTCGGACCCCATGCGGAAGAGAAGAAGATGAGAGAAGAGGAGGAGCCATGGACCTGATGATAGATCCCGACCTGAAATATTGCCCGTCCTGCGAAGATGAGTATCGGGCTGAAATCGAAAACTGCGCCGCCTGCGGCATGAAGTTGCTCACCGGGGTGGAGATGCTGCGTATCCGCCGGGAGGGCGACCGGCGGCCGGATCGGCCGCAGCAGATCTCCACCGATGACAAACTGGTGGATATCCGCCGCGGCTCCATGGTGGATATCCGCAACCTGCAGACCCTGCTGGAAAACGAAGGCATACCCACGGTTGTCAGCAGCGACAAGTCTTGCGGCAAGGGATGCTGCGGCTCAGAACTCTTCCTGAAAATCCGCGTTGCCGATCTCCAGGACGCCCTCCGCTTCCTGGAGGAGGAACATATCCGCTCCACCGGCCTCGAGGATCATGACCTCAGCCACATGGATGCCGTCTTCAACACCGCGGCAGAGGAAACCGTGTGCCCGGCCTGCGGCTGCCGGTTTGAACCCACCTCGACAAACTGCCCCGACTGCGGTCTCTGTTTTGCCTGACAGGCGGCCGGGAACTTCCGCAACGCGACACTGGTTGCCGATATCACTCGCTGCTGGGGAAAAGCTGCGGCGCCCAGAGAATTCTTCCATATTCCTCCAGCTCGTCCCAAAAGGCCTCGCCGCTCCAGTCCCGCTGCTGATCCACGTAGCCGGAGCGCATCACCTTGATGGAGAGCTTGTTATCGGCATCCATAAGGTCTTCGTGGATCTGGCGGATGGCGTTGAGCGGCGTGTTTCCCAGGTAGATCCACTCCGGGGCCTCTTCGAGGGCCGGGCCGCTCAGCCGATAGACCACAAAGGCTCCCTCCGGCGCCGAATTAATCTTGAAACTCACGGTCCTGTACGAGGCACAGCCGGCGGCCAGGAGCAAAACGGCCAGGAACGGTAAGAGAAGAATGCGTCGGAGATGCACACTGTTGACATTCATGATTACTTCCTTTTGCTGAGTTGGACTTTGATGGGTTTGGCATTGTCAATGGCCTCGTCGATGCTGTCATGTCTGGTATTGACCCAGAAGGAGGTGATCTTTTCATGATAGCCGTGCTTACGAAACTCCACGGTGACATGAACGGGCTTGCCGTCGCTGCTCTCCCACCAGACGGCGATGGGCGTGGTTCCCAGGTTGGTGTCATCCCGGAGGTTGATCACCTCGGCACCCGGAGGTTCGGAATAGAAATTTATCGCCCCGTAATGCTTTCCGCCCAGCCCCAGGGCCGCACAACCGGCAAACAGCACCACCGCCGCCAGCACGACGCATACCTTCAGGGGGTGTAGTATTTGTTTTGATACCGACATTGTTTACTCCTGCTTTCTGGTTGATATGAAAATCCGGCCTACTCCGCCGGTGACATGACCTGCGTCAGATATCCTGCCTGCTCTCGATGGCACGGGCCAGGGTATGTTCATCGGCGTATTTGATATCCATGCCCATGGGAATGCCGCAGGCAAGCCGCGTTATCTTCACGGGCAATCCGGCCAGCCGGTCCATGAGGAGGTTGGCGGTGGCCTCGCCGGGTACGGTGGAACTGGTGGCGATCAGCACCTCGGAAATCTCGCCGCCCCTGACCCTGTCCAGCAATTCCCTGATCTTCAACTCATCCGGACCGATACCGTCCATGGGCGCCAGAACACCATGGAGGATATGATAGCGGCCGCGATACGCAGCTGTTTTTTCGATGGCCATCAGGTCGCCGGGCTCTTCCACCACACAGATCAGCCGATGGTTCCGGGTGGCATCACTGCAGATAGCACATGGATCTGATTCTGAAAAGGCAAAACAACCGGAACAGAGGCGAATATTTTCGTGGAGTTCGGCCAGGGCTTCGGCCAAAGCGCGCGCCTCGGCGACCGGGCGGCGCAGATGGTGGAGGGCAAGCCGGGTGGCGGTTTTCCGGCCGATACCGGGAAGCCTGGTCAGCTCCCGGATCAGTCGCTCAAGGGCCGGAGGAACAACCTGCATGATCAACGGTCACTACCGTGGCGGGCCTACATGAGCCCCGGAATCTTGAGCCCGCCGGTGAGGCCGGCCAGCTCTCCCTTGCTCATTTCCCGGGCCTTACGCAGGCCCTCGTTCACAGCACCCATAACCAGATCCCGCAGCATTTCCGGATCATCGGGATTGATGATCTCCTTTTCGATCACCAGGTCGATCAACTCGCCGCGTCCATTGACGGTCACCGTCACCATACCGCCCCCGGCGGAGGCGGTCACCGACTTTGCAGCAAGTTCTTCCTGCATCTTGCCGAGCCGTTCCTGAAACCGGCGGGCCTGGTTCATCAACTCACTCATATCCATAGCCGAACTCCTTTACAGAGAACTGTTTTCCGTTGTCGTCCGCTGTTCGTCCAGGTGTTTTCTGAACCGCGGTCCCACCCGGATATCGCCCACCTGACCATTAAATATCTCCACCGCCATCACCACCAGGGGATCGTTGGCCAGGGCCTGTCTTTCCCGGCGGGGGCTGATGCCGTTTTCCGGATTCACCTCACAGCCGGAACTCTCCGGCACCTCAAAACTGATTCGCAGATTTTCCTGGAAAAAATCCAGGGCAAATTCGGTAAGCGGCGTAAAGTTGTTCTTCTCCTTGAGCAAGGAACAGACAGTGGTATCGTCATAGGCGATGACAATAACATCGTCCCGCACTGTAACCTGGGATGCCTGTTGCAAGGAATGGGCCATCCATGGTTTCCGCTCCTTGACATAGCTGACGAACTCCGGCCAGTGTTTGCGGACACTGCGACGCATCGAACGGTCGGTCTCCTGCGGCATCTTTGTTTCCGGTTTTTTTCCCTCCCCGCTTGCCACCAATGGCTCCTTGGCTTGCTCCGGTCCGGGTCCGGTTGTTACTGCGGCCTGTTCCACCCGGGGCTTTTGTGCGGCAGATCCGGCCGCATCCGGGCCTGTCCGTGACCCGGGTTCCCCTGCCTCTGCCGCGTCTTTCCGTTCCGCCCCCTCCGCCGGCGCGGGTGCCTTTGGCGTCCGCTGCTCCCGGCTGCCCCCGGCAAGGCCATCTCCGGACGAGACCTGTTTTTCCTCCGTGCCGGGCGCCGCCAGCATCTCATCCAGCCGCGAGAGGATTTCGGTCACCGGCACCACCTCGCCGGCCTGCACCGCCCGGATCATCGCCATTTCCAGAGCCAGACGGGGACGGGCCGAATATGTCGCCTTTTCCAGACTTTCCAGCAGAAGATGAAAATAGGCATACAGCGTCCCGACGCTGTATTGCGACGCCGTTTCCCGCAGGACCGCCAGATCATCCTCGGCATAATCAAGCAGCTGCTGCGGCTGACGGCTGGTGCGGAAAATTACCAAAGCCCGGAACCAGCCGAGCAGGTCGTTGATAAACCGCTTCAGATCCATACCGAAGTTATAGACCGAGTCCAGGAGATGGAAGCTCTTTTCCAGGTCGCCGGCCAGCAGAGCCGCGGCCAACGATCTGATCACCTCCCGGTCCACCAGGCCGAGCACCTCGATAACATCGTCGGCGCTCACCCGCTCGCCGCCGTAGGAAAAGACCTGGTCCAGCAGGCTGAGACCGTCGCGGACACTGCCCTCGGATTCGCGGACAATGAGATCAAGCGCCGCATCTTCCACCTCCACTCCTTCCTGTTCAGCAAGTTTCCGGAAATGGGTGGTGAGCTCCCGGTGGGACACCCGTTTGAGTTCATAGCGCTGGCAACGCGACAGGATGGTAACCGGCACCTTGTGCAATTCGGTGGTGGCGAACATGAAAAAGACGTGATCCGGGGGCTCTTCCAGGGTCTTGAGCAGAGCGTTGAAGGCCTCGCTGGTGAGCATGTGCACTTCATCGATGATGATGATCCTGAAGCGGGAGCCCACGGGCATATAGCGGATCTTTTCCTTCAGTTCCCGGATTTCCTGGATCCCGCGGTTGGAGGCGCCGTCGATTTCGTGCAGATCGACACTGACGCCTTCGGTAATCTCGCGGCAGGTGCGGCAGCTGTTGCAGGGAGTGGGGGTGGGGCCCTGTTCGCAATTCAGCGCCTTGGCCATGATACGGGCCAGCGTGGTTTTACCCACGCCCCGCACGCCGCTGAAGATAAGGGCATGGGCCACCCGGTCCCGGCGCAGTCCGTTTTGCAGCGTCCGGATAACCGGTTTCTGCCCGACAACCTCTTCAAAGGTCTGGGGCCGGGCCTTTCTGGCTAGTACGAGGTAAGACAAGGGATGAGAGAGTCGGCTCTATGGTCAGTGGATAACGGAAAATTAGCAACTTCTCCGGACCGATGCAATACATTTGACCGGAAAGGGTTCCGGAAACGGCCTTCCGTCCCCATTAAAAAAGGATAGCCGGGCACCCCTGATGCACACAGAAAGCTCCACTACCGCTGCTTCCTCCCGGACCTGACGGGGTTCGTGGTTTTCTGTTGCCCAGGACCCGGCTATCACACCGTAATCCAAAACATAAAAGAAATCTGGCGGAGAGGGTGAGATTCGAACTCACGGTACTTGCGTACACACGCGTTCCAGGCGTGCACCTTAAGCCACTCGGTCACCTCTCCTCATTCAACTCTTCCTGAAGACATCGAATGTAATCGTTCTTTTTATCCTGCCGCGGTCTCTTTTTCAAGCACAAAGTCTCCTATCGCTGCTGATATTTTTTGTCGGCCATGTAGACAAAGGACAACAGATCGGCAACGGCCTGATAGAGCTCCATGGGAATCTCGTCACCCGGGGGCACCTGGACCAGCAGTTCCGCCAGCTCCGGGTCATGTTGGATATGCACCCCTGCCTCCTCGGCCCGGGAGATGATTTTCCGGGCGATATTTCCCCGGCCGCCGGCAACAATCTTCGGAGCCGCGTCCTTTTCCGGATCATAGAGAAGGGCAACGGCCTTCTCGGAAGATGTCGGTTTCGCTGCCATGGTTATCCCTGCTTCAGGAAATTGTTTGCACCCACTCACAGGATATCCCGCCCGGCGGTATGTAACCGATCACAGGTAACCGGTCACGGGATATGTAAACCCGCGGTATATCTTGCTTCCAAACTGTAATTGGTCACAGGTGCTGCAGATTTGCACGCTCTCTCCCGGCCGCTA
>Ga0256914_1001806_pt1 | contig 18600 bp, 15 predicted proteins | sample HulkmetaG_FD_191571 | JGI IMG/M metagenome (GOLD analysis project Ga0256914, IMG submission 191571) | Hydrothermal chimney microbial communities from Main Endeavour vent field at the Juan de Fuca Ridge, Pacific Ocean - Hulk | ecosystem: Environmental > Aquatic > Marine > Hydrothermal vents ... | reverse complement strand
TTTGAGTCCTGCAGGAAGTTTACTTAGTGGTGATTTTAAAGGAAAAGGTATAGATATCCCCGCTTTAACTAAAGTTTTAGCTATGGGTGTTACATTATCTATTTTTGAAAATAATAATGCAGCTAATGTACTCTCTGAACCATCTATTTTATGTCTTAATAATAAAGAATCATCTATCTATGTTGGTCAGACTGAATCTATATTGTCTCAAACTTCGGTTGGTAGTGATATAAATGCTATTGCTAGACAAAATTATACTAGAGAAGATATTGGTTTAACATTAACCGTAAAACCTAGAATTTCAGCAGACAATAAAGTTTCCTTAACGGTAAAAGCTATTTTGGAAGATGTTGTACCAGGCTCAACAAGAGGGCAACCTACTACTACAAAAAGGGAAGTAAGTACAGCAGCTATTGTATCTAATGGAGAGACTGTTATTATTGGTGGACTTATTAAAAATAAAGAGGGTAAAGGTGTCGTAAAAATTCCTTTTTTAGGAGATATTCCTATTTTGGGTAACCTTTTTAGGCATACAACCAAAGCTCATGATAAAACAAGTTTAGTCATTATGCTTACACCATATATTGTGAAGAGAAGTGAAGATCTTGGACACTTAAGAGATACATTGGGTAAGCTTGATCTTTTAGAACAAAATCTTGCACTTGAATTTGAGAAAAATTATGAAAAAAATCAAGAATTTTTCAAAAAACCAATAATTTCAGATGTTACACCTCTTCCTAGAAAAATAGAAGTAGTAGCACCTGTTCAAGAGATGATTACTCAAGTTCCTGTTGTGCAAGAGCATATTATTCCAATGAAAGAGAGTGTTGTAGTTCAGACTCCTTCTTCTTCAGTAGAGAGTTTAGGAGAAAATGGAGTTGTTGTTAATACTCCAACAGTTATTGAAGAAGTTTTACCAGTGCCACAAGGGGTTTATAATCCTGTTGAGATTCAAATTGATGATGATGGTAGAAAATATGAGGTACATTTTAACGAGAGTGGTCAAGAGATAAGTAGAAAAAGATTAGCTGGTGATTATGATACTGAGGGGGAGGAGTTTTATGAATCTGAATAATATGTCTGAGTTTAAAGATGTAGATCTTAACCCAGAATATATTGATGGTGTAGATGTAGATCTAGCTGTAAAAAACTCTGTACTATTTTCAAAAGTAGAGGATGAGGTTTATATTATCTTAGATAAAGAGAAAATGATTGATGGGTTCAATCTTCTCTCTAAGTTAGATATAGATTTTCCTATTGCTTTTTTGGATTCTGACTCATATCAGAGGCTATATCATAAATTTTTGGAAATTAAGACAGATAAAGATCTCTCCTCTACTATTGATGAGGATAGTGAGAGTGAGCTTATGGAAGATGAAGCTTCTCTTTCTGAATTTCTAAAAAATAGCTCTGATATTCTTACAAGTGAAGAGTCTGCTCCTATTATTAAATTTGTAAACTCTCTCTTTTATCAAGCTGTTAAAAAGGGTGCTTCTGATATTCATATTGAGGTACATGAAAAGAGAGGTGCTGTTCGTTTTAGGGTAGATGGTGTTTTAGTTAAGCATGTTGATTTAGATAAGAATATTATTTCGCTTGTTATTAGTCGTATTAAAGTTATCTCTAATCTTGATATCTCTGAAAAAAGAATTCCTCAAGATGGTAGAACTCAGATTAAAATTGCAGGTAAGGGGCTTGATATTAGGGTCTCGGTTCTTCCTACCTATTATGGTGAGAGAGTTGTTATGCGGATATTAATGGAGAGTGATGATATCCCTACACTTGAACATTTAGGTTTTAGTAAAGATTTGACTTATGATTTTGAGAAATTGCTAGAACATGCTCATGGTATGATTTTGGTTACAGGTCCTACAGGTAGTGGTAAATCTACAACTTTGCATACATTTTTGCAGTTAGTTGCTACTCCTGATAAAAATATTATTACTGTAGAAGATCCTGTGGAGTATAAAGCAGATAATATTAATCAAATTCAAGTAAATACCAAAACTGGTTTGACATTTTCTGCGGGACTTCGCTCTATTTTAAGACAAGATCCAGATATTGTTATGGTTGGAGAGATTAGGGATAAGGAGACAGCAGAGATATCTATTCAAGCTGCACTTACAGGTCACTTGATGCTTTCAACACTGCATACTAACAATACAGCAGCGGCAATTACAAGACTTGTAGATATGGGCGTTGATGATTTTTTGATTAGTTCTTCTTTATTGGGTGTTTTATCTCAGCGATTGGTTAGAAAGTTATGTTCATGTAAAGAGCCAGATAAGCTTCCTCAAGAGATTGTAGATGAGTTTGTACTTGATCCATATACTCCTATTTTTAAACCAAAAGGGTGTAAGGAGTGTAATTTTACTGGTTATACAGGAAGACAAGCGGTTGGTGAACTTCTTTTAATGGATGATGAAGTAAAACATATGTTAAAAGACAAAATGACCGATTTTGAGATTAGAGAATCTATGAGAAAAAAGGGTATGAAACTTATTCATGAGCAATTGCTTGATCTTTTAATCGCTGGTGATACATCACTTAAAGAGGTTATTCGTGTGGGCTTAAAAGATTAGGTAGGTGTTATAAAATGATTTTTAAATATGTAGGCTACGATAGTCATGGTAAAAAAGTTAAGGCACAAATTGAAGCTGAAGATGAAAATCATGCAAAAAGAAAATTAAAATCTAGTGGTATTATATATGAGAGTTTAAGTCAAACTGATGGTTCGTGGTGGAGTAAAATTAATTTTCAAAGAACTCATGTTCTTCCTCCCAAGGCTTTAGCTGCTCTGTCCCGTAATATCGCAATCTATCTTCGTTCAGGTATTCCAATCGTAAATGTTATCAAACTTGCAAAATCTCAATATGAAGATGATAGAGCAATGGTTGATTTTTTGAGTTCTTTGGAAACTAGTATGAATGAGGGAAATAGTTTTTATCAAGCTTTGGAAACTCAACATATTATGGAACTTCCTCCGTTTTATAAACAATCTATTCGTGTTGCTGAAGAGAGTGGTAGTATGAGTGAAGTTTTGTTTGAGATGGCTAGATTTGTTGAAGAGCAAGATAAAGTAGCAGGAAGGGTAAAACAGGCTCTAATTTATCCTATGTTTATTGTGATTATCTCTATTTTAATGGTAGCATTTATGTTGACTACTGTTGTACCAAAAATTACATCAATGTTTGATCAGCTCAAACAAGAGCTTCCTACTATTACAAAAGTAGTAATTTCTATGGGAGATTTTTTGGGAGCCTATTGGTTGCATATTGCTATTGGAATTGTAGTTATTGCATCAATTTTTAGTTATTTTCTAAAAACAAGTAAAAGTTTTAAATTCTCTTATCATGTCTTTTTGTTAAAACTTCCTCTATTTGGGAAGATTATTCAAACATTTGAACTGGCAAGATTTTCATATATTACTTCAGTTTTGGTAAACTCTGGTGTAACTTTTGTACATGCAGTAAAACTTTCGAGTGCTATTTTGGATAATTTATCCCTAAGAGCTCAATTTGAAGCAGCTACAAAAGAGGTAGTTGAGGGTAAAAAATTCTCTTCATCTTTGGCAAAACATGGAAAAAATGTAGATAACTCATTTATTCAAGCAATAGCTTTGGGTGAAGAGACAAGTGAAGTTGCATTAGTCATGGAGAACTTAGCAAATTTATATTTTGATGAAAATCGAAATAAAATAGATATATTTTTGGCACTCATGGAGCCAATATTAATTCTTTTTGTTGGTACTATGATTGGTTTTATTGTTGTTGCTATGTTACTCCCAATTTTCTCAATGAATATGGGAAATATGTAAAAGGAAAAAATAATATATGTTAGTAGCCCCTAGTATTTTATCGGCAGATTTTGGTAGATTGGCTCAAGAAGTTGAAGCAATTTGTAAAGCAGGATGTGATTTAGTTCATGTTGATGTTATGGATGGTCATTTTGTACCAAATTTGACAATTGGTCCAGTAGTTGTCTCTGCTGTGGCAAAAGCTGCGACAAAGCCTTTGGATATTCATCTAATGGTGGAGAATAATAGTTTTTTTGTAGATCTTTTTGCTCCTTTAAAACCAAAATATATCTCCTTTCATATGGAAGAGGAGAAACATCCTCATCGTCTAATTCAAAAAATAAGATCACTTGGTATCTCTCCCGCTGTAGTTCTTAATCCTCATACTCCTATAGATGTATTAGAATATATTATTAATGATCTTGATATGGTACTTTTGATGAGTGTAAATCCAGGTTTTGGTGGTCAAAAGTTTATTCCCTCAGTGGTGGAAAAAGCACAGAAGCTTAAAGAGTTAATTATTCGTAAAAATGCAAATTGTCTTATTGAAGTAGATGGTGGTTTAAATAATAAAAATATATCTATTTTAAAAGAGGCTGGTGTTGATATAGTTGTTGCTGGAAGTTATGTCTATAATAGCGATGATTATAAAAAAGCGATAGAGAGTCTTCAGATTTAATGAGAGTTAAAATTTGTGGTATTACAAATCTAGAAGATGCACTATGGGCTATTGAGTATGGAGCAGATGCTCTTGGCTTCGTATTTTATGAAAAATCTCCTCGTTATATTAGTGTTGATAAAGCTCGTGAGATTGTTGATATATTACCACCTTTTATTGAGAGGGTAGGGTTGTTTGTAAATTGTGATAGTTCACATGTAAATAGAGTATGCTTTGATACTCAAATGAGTTTGGCTCAGATACATTTTGAACCTGAAGTTAATTTTTTTGAGGAACTTAAATATAAATACATGAGAGTTATTAGAGCGGATTCTAAAGAAAAGATATCTAATTTTGCTGATGGTTATAGAATAGTTGATGCTTTTGTAGATAGTTATGGTGGAGAGGGTAAAAGAGTTGATTTGAGTTGGTTTGATAATCAGGACTGTTCTAATATTATACTTGCTGGTGGATTAGATAGCCAAAATTTAGAAGAAGTTATAAAATACAATTTCTATGGCGTAGATGTTAGTAGTGGAGTTGAAGCCTTCAAAGGGAAAAAGGATAGATTAAAAATGAAAAATTTTATAGAGATGGTGAAAAATGGTTAAATTTGAGTCATTAATAGAAAAATTAGAGGGTGGTAAGATAGAGAGAGAAGAGTTTGATTCATGTTTGGGGAGAATATCCAAAAACTTTGATATTCAAGTTGATCTTGAACTTTTACGCTTTTATGGACTACCTATTGTGGTTGATAAAGAGTATGCCTTTTTTGAGACAACTAAAACACCTTATAAAGATGAAATCTATTGTGTTGTTGATATAGAGACAAATGGCAATAGTCCAATTAAAAATCAGATTATAGAACTAGGTGCAATTAAATATCAAAATGGAAATGTTATCGAAAAATTTGACTCTTTTATCTATGCTGAGAGTGTCCCCCCTTCTATCTCTAAACTAACCAATATCTATCCTAATGATCTCAAAGATGCACCATCTTTAAAAAAGGTTCTTTATGATTTTAAACTATTTTTGGGTAGCTCTATTTTTGTAGCACATAATGTAAATTTTGATTATGGTTTTATCTCAAAATCACTAAAAACTGTTGATATAGATGAGTTGTTGAATCGTAAGCTATGTACTGTTGAACTTGCTAAAAAGACAATTAAAGCTCCTCGTCATGGTCTGGGTTTTTTAAGAGAGATGTTAAATATTAAAACGGGTGATCATCATCGTGCATACTCTGATGCTTTGAGTGCCGCTAAGGTGCTAGATGAGTGTTTTAAATTTTTACCAGAGGAAGTTATTACAACGGAAGATCTTATAAAATTTTCTCAAACATTAAATAGAAAGAAAAAGAGAAGAAAAGATTATAGAGAGAAGAGTGAATAATGAGGCTTTTAACCTCATTATTGTAGTTTTAGTGGTGACTTTTTAGGATTAAAATAGTCATCTTGATATTTATTGCTACAAATCTTACAATTTGCCAAAGAACGCAAGTTCTAAAGAATTTTTGAGTACCAAGAGGCATCATTGTTCCAAATTGTGGGCTATATGGTTCTATATGTTGTACATGTTTACTGTTTTTGTGATCTGGCATATTTTCTCCTTGTTTATTATATTGTGTTTTTAACCCAAACTAGTTGGGTTAAATATTTTATTCTGGAATAATTTTCCAACCTGGTTTAAGTTTAGCTTTCCAAATAAATGCATGGTGAAGTAGAGCTTTTACCCAGTGTGCTGCGAGTCCTAGCTCACCTGTTGTACCATTGATATCTCTACCTGTTCCTGGATATTTTTCAAAATCAGGGATAATTGGATAAACAGTCATAGCCGCAGCAGTTCCTGAAAACATACCATTACCAGCTGAAGCAACACAAGCTGCACCCATCTCTGCCATACAAGCTGTATGAGTAGGCTCTGTAGCCCCATCAACGATCATATCACGGATACTAGAAGCAACTGCTTTACCCATCATTGCTGAAGGCATACCTGTTCTTGGAGGTGTTGGGTTGATTGGTGTTCCGTTTGGTGAACTCATTGGTTTTGAGATAATATGTGGTGGTGCAAATGCGATACCTACTGCAAATATATTTGCATATTTTGGAGATTGAAGTTTTCTTGGCCAATCAGTTGGTTTCCACTCTTCATAAGGTTTTGGTGTATAATCAGCATCTACTTTCATAAATCCATTTGGTGCAAAAAGATCACTTGTAATATCTCCACCAGATTTGTCAAAAGCTGTTATTCCTACACCTGCAAAAGGAGGAATAAGCATTGCAAAGTCAAACTCTTGCTCATCCATTTCACCATCAAGTGTCTCATAACTAATTTTATTTGCTTCTACTTTGTTTACATGTGCTCCAATAATCCAGCTCATGCCTCTCTCTGCGTATAGTGACTCAGCAAATACTTTACTACTTGTTGCATATCCACCCATTTTAAAGTGAAGACCACCCATACCAAAATCACCTAAGAATGATTCATTAGAAACCCAAATAATTTCAGCTTTATCTTTTACGCCCGCTCTCTCTATTTTTTGCTCTACATTGAATATATATTCAAATCCAGCACCTTGACAAGTACACATACCATGTCCAGTACCGATTAAAAATGTTTGGTTCTCACCTTTTTTCATCTTTTCTATACATTTATCCAACTCTTGTGAAGCATGAACTGCATGATCAGCCGTACAAACTGATACTGTGTGTCCATCTGCTAATCCTGGAGTTGCCCCAAAATTAAGTTTAGGTCCTGTAGCATTGATAAGGTAGTCATAAGTTACCTCTTCACTATCACCCTCTTTACCAGCAGCTGTGTATTCGATTGTGATAAATGGTTTATTTTCACTATCGCTACCTTCTGGGTGAATAGATACGGCTTTTGCTTGTTTATAAGTAATACCCGCTTTTTCATAAACTGGAGCTAAATCAAATGTTACTTGCTCTTTTGTCATATCTCCCACACCCACCCAGATGTTTGAAGGAATCCAGTTCCATTTACTATTTGGTGTTACTACTACTACTTCATGTTCTGCTTTATCTAGCCAATCAGCTAAAAATGTAGAAGCTGTGTGTCCAGATACTCCAGCACCCATTACAACTATTCTTGCCATATGCATTCTCCTTGGTATAATATAAATTTATTTTATAATTATAAGGCATTGAAGGTTAAAGAAACATAAGTTTTAGTAATTTTATGAAAAATAAAAAATAAAAGATTAATCTTTTATTTTAATTATTTGATATAGTTATCCTTAAATTTAACATATCTTGATGCTGAAGCATAAAGTTCTTTTATCTCCTCTTCATTAAGAGTGCGAATTAATTTGGCAGGAGAACCCATAATCAAACTTCTTGGTGGAAATTTTTTATTTTTTGTTACAAGTGAACCTGCTCCAACAATAGACTCTTCTCCAATAATTGCACCATCTAAAATAGTTGCACTCATCCCAATAAGGCAAGCCTTTTTTATTGTGCATCCATGTAACATTACACGATGACCTATTGTAACATCATCTTCTATGATAGTAGGATTTCCATCACTTTTATCCTCTTTTTTGTAATGTGTAACATGTACCATACTCAAATCTTGTACACTTACACGATCACCAATTGTAATAGAGTGGACATCTCCTCGTATAACCGTACCAAACCATATTGAACAATCTTCCCCAATAGTTGTATCTCCAATTACATCGGCACTTGGAGCAATCCAACTATTTTTGCCTACCGTTGGCTCTAAATCTTTATATTTATATATCATCTAAATATTTTCCTTTTCTTTATTGTTGTATTTGATGCTCTGTGTTGTTTCTGTTTTTTATAGATCTTATTTATGTAATTTTCCAATGATGATTGTGAATTTATCTCTTTTTCTCCATCTTTTGGTAAGACTCTCTCATAATCTCCATTCTCTTTTAGTTCCCACGCTAGTTTATTATCATTTAGTTGTAAATTTAGTAATTCATTTAGTTTACGCGAAATTTGTTCATCATAAATAGGAATCATTAACTCAAATCTTTTTTCTAAGTTTCTAGGCATCCAATCAGCACTAGATATATATATTTTTGGTGAGCTGTTTTTAAAATAGAAAAGCCTTGCATGTTCCAAATCTTTGCCAATTATTGATATTACACGAATATTTTCACTTATTCCTTTTATTCCTGGTTTTAGACAACAGATTCCTCGAATAATGAGATCAATTTTTACACCTTCACATGAAGCTTTGTATAGAGCTTTAATGATATCTTTATCTACTAGGGCATTCATTTTTGCAATAATTTTTCCATTCTCTTTTTGTGAGGCTTCATTTTTTATCATATCCAAAATGGTCTCTTTGATTTGAAATGGCGACATTTTAAGATTTTTAAGTTTTTTATTTTTGGAAAAACCTGTCAAAATATGAAAAAATGTTATAGAGTCATCTCTTAACTCTTGTCTTGAAGTAAAATAACCAATATCTGTATATATTTTGGCTGTAGATTCATTATAATTACCTGTTGCTAAGTGTTGATAAATTTTAAGTTTTCCGTTTGATCGTCTAATGACTTGTGCTATTTTGGCATGAACTTTAAATCCCGGAATACCGTAAATTACATGTGCACCTGCCTCCTCTAATGCTTTTGCCCAATGTAGATTATTCTCTTCATCAAATCTAGCTTTTAGCTCTACCATAGCTGTCACTTGTTTACCATTGTTTGAAGCTTCTATAAGTGCTTGAACTATTGGTGAATTTTTACCTATGCGATAGAGTGTCATTCTAATGGATATTACTTTTGGATCTCTTGCTGCATCTTGGATCATTTTAACTACAGGATCGAAACTTTCATAAGGTAAAAAAGTCATAACATCTTGCTGATCCAAAACTTTAAAAATTGATTCATTATTATTAAAAGGCTCTAACACTTTAGGAATATTTGTAGGTAGTGTAAGGTGAGAAAAGTGTTTATTTCCTACAATTTCCCACAATCCTCCAAGATTAAGTGGTACAACTGATTCATAAATATCTTTTTCATAAATATCAAGATGAGCATTAAGAAAATCCAAAATATCTTGACTTGCATTTTTATCAATCTCTAATCTTACAAACGCCCCCTTTTTACGAAGTCTAAGTCCCTGTTCTAATATCTCCATAAAGTCATCAGCCTCTTCATCTTCTATCACAATATCAGCGTTTCTAGTAACTCTAAAAGTAGCAGAAGATAAAATTTTATATCCAGGAAATATAGTCTCAATATTCTCTTTGACAAGAGATTCTATAGTAATGTAGTGATTATCAGCAATAGGTACAAATCTCTCTAATAGTCTAGGGATTCTAATCATTGCATATTTTTTCTCTTCACTATCAGCGGAATCTTGTAAGATAATTGCAATAGATAGACTTAGATTGTTAAGAGGTGGAAAAGGGTGTGTTGCGTCAACTGCAATTGGGATAATAACAGGAAAAATATTTTCATAAAAAAACTCATCTGCTACTTTTTTTAGTTTGGAAGATAATTGATCATAAGATTCAATAAATAGATCATTTTTTTCTAACTCTTGAACTATTTTTGTATAATTATCCTCTAGTCGGCTCTTCTCTTTTCTTAAATATCCTCTAATTTGATCAAGCTGTTCTAATGGCATTATCTCATCAGCTCCTGAAGATTGTAATCCTGCGGCATAGAGTTGCTTGAGTCCTGCTACACGAATCATATAAAATTCATCAAGATTAGTAGAATAAATTGCCAAAAATTTGAGCCTCTCCAATAGTGGTGTATCCTCTTTTTCGCTTTGAGCTAATACCCTAGTGTTAAATTGAAGCCATGAAAGTTCTCTGTTTGTATAAAGTTGCGGATTGTTAAGATCGCCCATGCTTTCCTCCTTTTACCTATATTTTATCATAATAACTATTTATACCTTTTTGAGTTGTTCTATTTTATCTCTATATTTTGCTGCAATCTCAAATTCAAGATTTTTTGCTGCTTCTATCATCTTTGCTTTATACTCATTTAATATCTTTTTCTTTTCACTTTGGGGAATTTTATCTTTTTTCCTCTCTTCATAAATATCTCCATACTCCTCCTCTTTTAGAGTATCATCCATGAGCCGTTTGACACTCTTTGGAGTAATATTATGTTTTTTATTATGTTGTATCTGTATTTTTCGTCTATCATTTGTAGTCTCTATAGCAAATTGCATAGATTGAGTGATTTTTTTGGCAAACATAATAACTCTACCATTTATATTTCTAGCAGCTCTTCCCATTGTCTGGATAAGGCTGGTTTTGCTTCTCAAAAATCCCTCTTTATCAGCATCTAAAATAGCTATGAGAGATACTTCAGGAAGATCGAGACCTTCACGAAGTAGATTAATACCTATTAATACATCAAATGTACCATTTCTAAGTCCTCTAATAATCTCTATTCTCTCTATAGTGTCAATATCTGAGTGCATATATTTGACTTTGAGACCAAGCTCTATATAATATTTGGTTAGCTCCTCCGCCATTTTTTTGGTTAATACCGTAACTAATACTCTCTCATTCTTTGCAATAGTTTTTTTGATCTCATCATGAAGCTTTTCTACTTGATATTCACTATCAATAATCTCAACTTTAGGATCAAGTAAACCAGTAGGACGAATGATTTGAAGGGCTATATTATTTTTTGACAACTCTAGTTCTAGATCAGCAGGAGTAGCAGATACAAAGAGAAATTGAGCTTTTTTATTGATATACTCATCAAAAGTCAAAGGGCGATTATCTAATGCACTAGGAAGACGAAAACCATACTCTACCAAAACCTCTTTTCTACTTCTATCACCCGCATACATACCACGAAATTGGGGTAAAGATACATGAGATTCATCTACAATTACCAAAAAATCTTTGTCCATCTCCTCAAAATAGTCAAATAAAGAGTATCCTGTCTCTCCCTCTTTTTTACCAGTAAGATGTCTAGCATAGTTCTCTACTCCCTTGCATGAACCAGTAGCATTTAACATCTCAAGATCAAACTCTACTCTTTGTTTGAGTCTTTGGTGTTCTACTAATTTGCCCTCTTGTTTTAAAAAAGCTAATCTCTTCTCTAGCTCCTCTTCTATCTCTTTGATGGCAATTTTGAGTCTCTCTTGTGTTACTATAAATTGATTGGCTGCATATATAATAATTTTCTTTTTTTCTATAGTTTTTTTGTTTGTAAGTGAGTCAAAATAGTAGAGACTCTCTATCTCATCACCAAAAAACTCTATTCTCACAGCCTCTTCTTGGCTATAGGCAGGATAGATATCAATTACATCCCCATTGACACGAAAATCCCCCCTATCAAAGTAGTTATCATTTCGTTTGTATCCCATATCCACAAGGCGAAGAAGAAGCTCTTTTTGATTAAGTTCACTTCCTACTTCAATAATCTGAACCATCTCTTTATACTCTTTTGGATTACCTAATCCATAGTTTGCAGAGACAGAGGCAATACATATAACATCTGAATAACTAAGCATTGAGGCGGTAGCTGAGAGACGCATTCTCTCTAGTTCTTCATTTATAGAGCTATCCTTTTCTATAAATAGATCACGACGAGGAATATAAGCTTCTGGTTGATAATAGTCATAATAACTAATAAAATATTCTACATGATTGGAAGGAAAAAAGTGTTTAAATTCACTATAAAGTTGAGCTGCTAAAGTTTTATTATGAGTCATAATAAGTGTAGGTTTTTGGTTTTTTGCAATTATTTGAGCCATAGTATAAGTCTTGCCGCTTCCTGTTACACCTATTAGTGTTTGATACTTATTTTTACTCTTAATTGAGGCAGATAGTTTCTCTATTGCCTGCTGTTGATCCCCCGCAGGTTCAAATTCACTTTTGAGTTCAAATCTTGTCATTAGCGTACCCCTTTAGTAAAATTATAACATTTTCGTGTAAAGTTTTTAAATCTTCAGACGATTTAGTCTCAACGACGAAAGCAAAAAGAGTCGAAAAATTTTTCTAAGGAGTTTTTATGAGAAGAAGTGGTTTTACAATGATTGAGTTAATTTTTGTGATTGTTATTTTAGGTATTTTGGCATCGGTGGCGATCCCAAAGTTAGCAGCGACGAGGGATGATGCAAAGATTTCAAAAGCAGCATCAGAAGTTTCAACTATGGTTTCTGATATAGGTGCATATTACACAGGGCATGGTAAATTTTCTAATTTAAGTTCAATGACAAATGTAAAACTAACTGATGCTGCAGATTCTGCCACTTTGGATAGTGATATTACTTTGGCAAATCTACAAGCAGCAGATGGGGCACATTATACAGACACTGCTGGTGCTAAAAGTTGCTTAAAATTTGTTCTTAGTAGTGTTGATGGTAACTTAACAGTTTCTTCTGAAAGTAATGCTACAGCATTTTGTAAGGGTGTAAATCAAGCTGTAAAAGATTTGGTAAAAACTCACCAATTTGGTGGTAGTTCAATCTCTTTTAATTAGTCAAAGAGTAATTCATTTCCATAATTTTTTATGGAAATGAATATAGAAAATAGAGGGTAAATTAGTTTGAAACTAGCATTCACAATGATAGAACTTATTTTTGTAATTGTTTTATTAGGTATTTTATCTTCTATTGCTATTCCAAAGCTTTCTACTACAAGAGATGATGCTGAAGTAGTTAAAGCAGCAGAAGAGATAAGAACTTTAATTGGTGATTTAACAGCTTTTTATACAGGGCATGGAAAATTTGATAAAGTTAATACGATGACAAATATAACTTTAGTAGATAGTAGTTTTAATAAATTTGATTCAAATTTAACAACTAAAGCCTATTATAGTAATAGTGCTAGAACTGAAAAATGTATTGGATTGCAAGTTAGCAATTTTGGTGGAGATTTAAATATTTCATCCGAAGGTACTACTTCAACTCTTTGTAAGAATTTGAATAATCTTTTGCAAGAGAGTATTAAAGTTCATCACTTTGGTGGATCAAGAGTAATATTCAATTAAAAAATATTTAATTTTTTAATAGCTATAGAGGTAATTATTTAAAAGTTAAAAAAGGAAGCTAATAATGCAAAAAAATAGATCAGCATTTACCATGATAGAGATTGTCTTTGTAATTGTAATTTTGGGAATATTAGGAAGTATTGCTATCTCCAAAATGGCAGTTACAAGAGATGATGCACAGATTGTTAAAGGTCGAAGTCAGGTTAGTGCTATACGAAATGCAATTATGCTTACTCGTCAGCAGATGATGTTGCAAGGTCAGGTTGGTTGGTTAAATAAGCTTGATTCAATAGCTTCAGCCTCTGCAACTAGTGGAGCCCTCTTTGATAGTAATGGAACTATTCAGATTTTGGATTATCCAATTTATGCAAAAAATGAGAATGGGCATTGGCAAAAAAGTGCTAGTAATGAGTATATATTTAAAGTTACCAATGTAGATGTAAAATTTACTTATACAAATGGAAATTTTGATTGTAATCATAGTGTTGAAATGTGTAAGCAATTAACAGAGTAATATTTTTACTAGTAAAAAGTAAAATTATTGTATTTTTTTTGCAATTAAATTAAAATAATGATATAATCCAAGCTGAGGTTTATTTTCTCATAGCTTTTATGACAAGTACAAAAAAGAGTCTGCTACCTCTTTTAATTCGTTAACTCCTTGTCACAACTTTTGTTTATGAAGCTTGTCTAAAAGCTATGAGAAAGTAAACCTTTTTTCAAGGAACTTCGCATCTTCTACTATAAAATATACATTATTAATTCACCTCTACCTTTTTTTACTTACCAATCTACTAAAGAGATATTAGTTGGTTCTATTGTTGAAATTACTCTCAGAAAAAGAGATGTAAAAGGTATTGTTTTTACTCAATGTGAAAAACCTACATTTGATTGTGAGGATATTAAAAATCTTACTTCTTTCTATTTTCCTCCTAAATATATCTCTATTATCAAGTTTTTATCTCAGTATTATAGTTGTTCTTTTGGTGAGGGGGCAAATATATTTATTCCTTTTTCTAAGGAGTATATTCAAAAACTTGAAAATGATGATACTTTTAATACAGATATAAAATTATCTGATGAACAAACTTTAGCTTTTAATCAAATTTTGAAACAAGATGTAACACTTCTATTTGGAGATACGGGAAGTGGTAAAAGTGAAGTCTATATGAAGCTTTTTGAAGAGATGATTAATAGTGGTAAAACATCTATTTTTTTGATGCCAGAGATTTCACTTACTCCTCAAATGCAAAAGAGACTGAAAGTTCATTTTGGTTCTCGTGCTGTCATGTGGCACTCAAGGCTTACTAAAAAATCAAAAGAGAAAATTTTAGAGAGAATTTATAGTGGTGAAGTTGATATTGTTGCAGGAGCTAGATCAGCTCTATTTTTGCCACTCAAAAATATTGGTTTGATTGTAGTAGATGAGGAGCATGATGATAGTTATAAAGCAAACAATCGTCCTCGTTATCATGCTAGAGATATGGCTATTTATATGGGAAAAGTGTTAGAGGCAAAGGTGGTTTTAGGAAGTGCAACTCCTTCGCTTACAACTTTTAATAAATTTTTTCATGTTCGGCTCAAAGGTACATATTTTGATAGTAAAAAAGAGTTTTTATTTGATGAGTGCGAAAGTCAAATCAGTGATATTGTAATTTCTCAAATAGAGATGAGTATTGCAAATAGTAGACAAGTTATTGTTTTTTTACCAACAAGAGCAAATTTTAAATATCTCTCATGTTTCTCATGTGGTGCTTTTGTAGAGTGTCCATATTGTAGTGTTGGTATGAGTTTGCATTTTGATAAAAATGCCCTTAAATGTCACTATTGTGGTTATATGGAAGCTATTTTAAAAGTGTGTCCCAAATGTGGTAAAAATGATTTGAGATCAAATCGTATTGGTACTGCTGAGGTTGTGAAGGTTTTGGAGGAGAAGTTTCCTGATAAAATTGTTGGTAAATTTGATCGAGATGAGATTACAACTGAAACAAAATTAAAAAAGGTATTAAAAGATTTTAATGATCAAAAGATTGATATTTTGGTAGGTACTCAGATGTTATCCAAGGGACATGATTATCAAAATGTAGATTTGGCTGTAGTTTTGGGAATTGATACTATTTTGAATCAAGCAGATTTTCGTGCGAGAGAGAGAGCTATGAGTTTGTTGGTTCAGATTGCAGGTCGTAGTGGAAGAGCTGGTAAAGGTAGAGTTTTGATTCAGACAAAAGATAGATCATTTTTTGAGAGGTATTTGGGAGATTATGAACTTTTTTTGAGTGAAGAGTTACCTTTTCGAGAGGAGTTGTATCCACCATTTAAAAAAATAATGCGTATTATGATTAGTCACAAATATAAAAATATTGCTTCTGAAATATTATCTAATGTTAGAGAGTGTCTTGAAAAATATAAAGATATTGAAATTATTGGTTCAGGAGAGGCTCCTATTGCAAAATTATCTGCAAAATTTAGATTTCATATTCTACTTCGCTCAGATTCTCCAAAAGCACTTTTGGAAGCAGTTGCAAAATGTAGAGAAAAAAATTGTGAAATTGATATAGACCCAGTGAATTTTTCATGATATAATCGGGCTATGAAAAATAATAGATACCTTACAAAAAAAATTTATGTTGGAAATGTGGCTGTTGGTGGAGATGCACCTATTAGTGTTCAATCTATGACTTACTCTAAAACGCATGATATAGAGGCTACAAATGAGCAGATCAAGAGATTACACTTTGCAGGAGCGGACATGGTTCGTGTTGCTGTACCTGATTATGAAGATGCTCATGCACTCAAAGAGATCAAAAAGGCTACTTCTCTTCCTTTGATAGCTGATATTCACTTTAATTATCGTTTGGCTCTTATTGCTGCTGAGAGTGTGGATTGTATTCGTATTAATCCTGGAAATATTGGTGATAAAAGTAGAGTTAAAGAGGTAGTAAAAGCTTGTACAGAATATAATATCCCAATTCGTATTGGTGTAAATTGTGGATCTTTAGAGGATCAATTTGAAAAAAAGTATGGACAGAGTGCAAAAGGAATGGTTGAGTCTGCTCTATATAATATTAAATTTTTGGAAGATTTAGGCTTTGATCAGATTAAAGTTTCTCTAAAAGCTAGTGATGTAGAGAGAACTGTGGATGCTTATAGAACACTTAGACCTTTGGTAGATTATCCATTTCATTTAGGTGTTACAGAAGCTGGTACAATATTTCATGCTACTATAAAATCTTCTATCGGTCTTGGCACTCTTTTACTTGATGGTATTGGTGATACAATGAGAGTTTCTATTACAGGTGAGCTTGAAGAGGAGATTCGAGTAGGAAGAGCTATTTTGAAAGATAGTGGGCGAGTCAAAGATGGTGTAAATATTATCTCATGTCCTACATGTGGAAGATTAGAGGCAGATTTGGTAAAAGCTGTTGCTGAAGTAGAGGAGAGGACGAAACATATTAAAACACCTCTAAATATTTCTGTAATGGGTTGTGTTGTAAATGCAATTGGTGAAGCCAAAAGTGCAGATGTAGCAATCGCTTATGGAAAAGGGAGCGGGCTTGTAATGGTAAAAGGTGAAGTTGTAGCTAAGCTTACTGAACAAAATTTGGTAGATAGATTTTTAGAAGAGGTAGAAAAGGCTGCAAAGGAAGAGTAAAAAGGGGTATTATTTGGAGAATAGATTACAAAATTTAAATATTGAAAGGGCAGTTCTTAGCTCTATTATTTTTGAGCCTTCGCTTTATGAGGATATTGTCTCTGCCATTAGGGCAGAAGACTTTTATCTGCCCGATCATCAAGCTATTTTCAAAGCGATGGGTGAATTAGAAGCAAATGATCAACCTATTGATGAAGAGTTTCTCAAAAATAGACTTATAAAAAATGGTAAATTTAATGAAGAGAGTTTTGCTCAAATTCTTTTGGCAAATCCCCTCTCTCATACAAAAGCTTATGTAGAAGAGATCAAAGAAAAATCAATAAAACGGGAATTAATCAAACTTACAAGTGTGATTAAAGATGTTGCATTAGATCAAGATTTACCAAGTGAAGATGTTCTTGATATTGTCCAAAAAACAATTTATGATATCTCTATGGATAGTAATACTAGAGAGTTCAAAGAGTCTACAGATATGGTTAAGTCTACACTTGATCATATTAGAGAGATGAAAGCAAGAGGCAATAATGGCGTAATTGGTGTAGATACTGGGTTTGCTGAGCTTAATGATTTGACAGCTGGATTTGGTGATGGTGATTTGATTATTATTGCAGCTAGACCGGCAATGGGAAAATGTTTGGCAAAGGGTACTAAGGTGCTCATGTATGATGGACAATTGAAAGCTGTTGAAGATATTAAAGTTGATGAATTGCTTATGGGTGATGATTCAACACCTCGAAAAGTTCTCTCTTTAGCTAGAGGTAGAGAAGAGATGTATTGGGTTAAACAAAATAAAGGTATTGATTATCGTGTAAATTCTTCTCATATTTTATCTTTGAAAAGAAGTCGAAATGAAGGTAAACATAAACATGGTGATATTTTAAATATATCTGTCAAAGATTACATCCAAAAATCAAATAAATTTAAAACCAATTATAAGGGTTATAAATTACCTGTTAAGTTTATGCAAAAAGAGTTATTAATTGAACCGTATTTCATAGGTTTATGGCTTGGTGATGGTAGAAAAGATGATGTTAGAATTGTAACAATGGATCAAGAAATTATTCAATATTTAAAAGAGTATGCAAAGGTATTAAATTTAAAATTAGTTAAATCTAAAGATAGTTCTAAATGCCCTATGTATTCTATTACAAATGGAAAACATATAAATGTTAAAAAAGACTTTAGTTTACAAAGAGAGATGAGAAAGCTAAATCTTATAGATAATAAACATATTCCTTTTGAGTATTTAATTAACTCAACACAAAATAGGTTAGAATTATTAGCAGGACTACTTGATAGTGATGGTCATTATGATAAGTCTTGTAATGGATATGAGATTACCCAAAAAGATGAAAATTTATCTATTCAAATAAAATTCTTAGCAGACTCTCTTGGATTTAGGACTTCATTGAAAACTAAAAAAGCTACTATTAAATCAATTGGTTTTGAATGTGATGTTTATCGTGTTCGTATATTTGGTGATGTGGATAAAATACCTGTAAAGATAGAGCGTAAAAAGGCACTTCCAT
>Ga0256914_1001805_pt1 | contig 18601 bp, 14 predicted proteins | sample HulkmetaG_FD_191571 | JGI IMG/M metagenome (GOLD analysis project Ga0256914, IMG submission 191571) | Hydrothermal chimney microbial communities from Main Endeavour vent field at the Juan de Fuca Ridge, Pacific Ocean - Hulk | ecosystem: Environmental > Aquatic > Marine > Hydrothermal vents ... | reverse complement strand
TTCACCGTCTGTTTCAATTCCGGATTCCTGCAGGGATTTCACGAGGTCTTCCGGGATTTCAAAAAGGGCCTGGATGGAAGCCTGCTTTGAGCCCGGCCTGATGACGGATACATCGGCCCTGTCTCCCAGCAGAAGCTTCAGGGCCTTTATGAAAAGGGATTTTCCTGCACCGGTGGCCCCGGTAATTACCGTGAGTTCAGGGCCAAAGGAAAAGATCGCCCTTTTCACCAGTACGAAGTCTTCAATTATAAGTTCTGAAAGCATCCCTTCTCTTTGTGGTGTTTCAGGTCCTTAAAGGAAATTTAAATCTGACCAAGATATTAGGACAGATCAGGCCTGCGTGCAAACAGCTATTTAAGTGGAAGGGGAGGGATCAGGCAAAGATTTTCCGGTTTAGAAGGGTCAGGAAAGTATCCTGAGACGAAAAAGATATCCCGGACCCCATGAAGGGCCCGGGATTTGCAAAAAAACCGGTACAGCTTGGCTTGGATTGTTTAATGTTCGCTTATGGAAAAGACCTTCCCGAAGAAACGCTCTCCCAGCAGAAAGCCACCCACGGTCAGGCAGATACAGCCGAACATTACGAAGAATTCTGCAGCCGAAGGCGTATAGGGCATGAAATTCGGGAGATTGTCCCAGCCGGAGAAGACAGGAACTGACTGGCCGACAACTACCAGGTCATAGCGCTGGAAGAAACCGCCTATCAGGGCCAGGAGAGAGGCTGCCGACATGGCGGCAAGGTTTTTGACCTGGGTGCCGACCAGAAGCAGCAGGGGAATAATGATCCCTATGACAGTTTCAAAAACCCAGAAATTGGTGGAAAGCGGGCCCTTGATAAGGTTGGTTGCCGCCTGGCTGGCTGCTTCGCCGCCGGTGTACATGATTATGAGTTTCCACGTTGTGGCGATTGCTATGAGGAAGAGGGTCAGGGCCACTACCTTGGCAACGGTCTGGAGCGCCACGAAGTTTTTCTTGTCCATCTTTTCACCCCGCAGGATGTAGGCGATATGGGTGAAAAGAATGATGCATGCGGCGCCGCTCATTACGGCATTACACAGGAAGAATACGGGCAACTGGGCTCCGTACCAGAAAGGCCGTGCAGCCAGGGTTCCAAAGACGGCTCCAAGGTTGGAGTTTGCTCCTACTTCCGCCAGTGCTCCCAGCACACCGACATACAGGGCAAGGCGCCATTTCTGGCTGATGATTCCGAAAAATTCCACCAGCATGCATCCAACTGCTGCGCCGTAGAGTGTACCCATCCACCAGATATTGGAAGTGAGGTTGGGTGAAATGATATTGTAAATCAGCATCCTGTGCGGGCTTTCCAGTTCCACTCCGATGGAAAGAAAAGCAGAGAATATGGTTATGATTGAAAGATAAACCGCCCTGTTGGCTACCGGTGCCATGGGGTTTCCGCCAAAGGCGTGGCTCATGGCAGCTATGAGGACGAGGCCGGTTGATATGATTGCGAAAGAGGCGTAAGTAGAGATCAGTATGCCCCAAGGTACTTCCCGGGTTACCCCGTAGAGATGTTCATGGCCAAAGATAAAGCCGTAGACGCCAAGGGCCAGGACCCCGGCTACAACCGCCAAGAGGGCGACGCCCAGTAGAACCATGCCAGTGTTTATTCGCGGTTCGATCCAGGCCGTCAGTGCTTCCAGTGCATTGGACATAATCTGTTCCTCCTTCTCCTGAATAAAATAGGGACTTGTTCACTTATACCTTTTTTCGCAATCGTTTTCAAACCTTTTCTGAATTGTCATTCAGAAAAATTTACCGGGCAATCATGCAGCAGGCATGCCCGGGAGGGAAAAATCCCAGGCAAATGCCAAAAGCAGGCCTGTGGAAACCGGAAATTTCGTTCAGAAGAGGGTATGTTTAGGAAGATATGCAGGGATATCGCCCTGATGTTTCAGGTACTATATCCTGTTCGAGACCTCGTGTGCAGTTTTTGATGTGGCGGATATCTTTATGGATTCACAAGTTTTGAAAAATAAAAGGGGCAACCCTGATAATTTTGAGATGCCCCTTTTATGACCGTAATCAGGGTTTGTGGCTATTGATCTATGACATTCCAGCCCCTGCTTCTCATGCAGTTTATGTAGGCCTGCTTGTACTTTCTTTCCGCGTCTATACCCTTGTAGGCTCCACCGCCGATACCTCCGGCTGCAGCTCCAATGGCAGCACCCTTTCCGGCATGTCCTGTGGCAGCACCTATGGCAGCCCCGGCAGCGGCGCCAATTGCGCCTCCGATCAGGCCTCCCTTGATGGTTTCTTCGGGTGTATAGCCCGATACCCTCTTGGCAAGCATCTGGCATTCAGCAAGGTCCTGGGTATAACTGCGCTGCGGTGGTGGTGCTGCTGGTGCAGGAGCAGGAACCACGGCTGGCCTTGAGGTCTGTGGAGGGGGAGGTGGGGGCGGCGTGTACTGCCTTGGCGGTGGGGGAGGGGGCGGTTGCACCTGTGCCGGATACTGCTGCGGATACTGGGAACCATATGCACCCGGGGAACTGCTGGGATCCACCGTGGGGGTCCAGCCGTTTTGCGAGGCACAAGCCGTTAGAAACAGAATTGAAAATAAAACGATAAACATAGAGGATAATCTGTGCATGGACGAACCTCCCTGCTGAGTTTGGATTTAAAGATAACCTAATAACCTAAAAGGAGATTTGCAATCCCTGGGTCTGCCCGCGCGGCTGGTTTCCCCGGGTTTTTGTGTCGTGCATTTGGCCCTGGGGAGAAGGGCAAGAGGGGGCCTGAAAGGGCCCTGGAAACAGGAATCCGCCCTAACAGCTTCTAAGGCTTGGCTTCGCTGAAACGCTCCAAAGCCGCTCGCTTGCGCTCGCTAAATGGAGGTTTCAGCCGCTTCGCTTGGCCCAAGAATCTGTAACGGGCTACTTCCAATCGTTTCCAAAACCCTTCCAGGCCCCCCTCTTGCCAAGATAGAGTGGAAGCGGGTTTGTTGTCCAGAAAGGATCCCCCGAACTGTTGTTACACCGAGGTCTTTACTGGAAGATCCGAAAGGTACCTCCATTTTGTTCAAGGGTGGGTGCATGAAAGAAATAGCCGTGTTCCCCGTATTTCGAGAATTATTTCCAGAATGCAGCAAAGCCACTGTCAAAAAGGGGGAATTTACACGTGAAGTGCACATTCTATTCATGGAGGTGGCGGATATAGAGCGCAGGAGCCATAGAGGCCCCGAGGCAGACGTTGGAAACAGGTCCTAGGGATTCTTGGGCCTTTTTTCCTTCTGAGGAATGGCTTTGCCTTGACTCTTTCTTATATCCTGCGCATCTTCTATTGAAGACTAAAGAGGTACGACCGATCCCAATTTTTGAACAGGGTAGTTGGGTTCGGCCTTAGGTGCTCATGTGCCGAAAGAACATTTTATTTTTTCAGGGAGGTGGCCATCGTGAAGATTTTAATAGTAACGGCAGACGGTTTTGAGGATTCGGAACTTCTTTGCCCCATGTACAGGTTCAAGGAAGAGGGTTACGAGGTTGATATCGCCGCCCCGGAATGGGGACAGGTGAAGGGGAAAAAGGGATACAGTGTCAGTGCGAACCTGTCCTTTGATGAAGTGGAACCTTCCACCTTTGACGTGCTGTACCTGCCTGGAGGCAAGGCTCCAGACCACCTCAAGCACATGCCGGAGGTGCAAAAGATCGTCCAGGCATTCGACCGTGACCGGAAGCCGATTCTTGCGATATGCCATGGCCCCCTGATCTTGGGAAAGGCGGGCGTGCTCCAGGGCAGAAAAGTTACCTGTTACCTGAAGGTGTCAGAAGAGATCCAATCTGCCGGTGCCAGGTACGAAAACGTTCCTGTTGTAGTGGATGATAACCTGATAACATCCAGGGAGCCGTCTGATATCCCGATGTTTATGAAGGCTGCAATCAGCCTCTTGAAAAAGGGTATCTGATCACAGGGCACTACATCTGCTGCGTTGTGAAGTACAGGGAGTACGCCTGGGTACCCTCCGCCTTGTATCAGTAGCACCCTGTAAGCAGATACATTTCAGACAGTTGTGCGATAATACCAGCAAAAGCCCTATGAGGAGTTACGGAAAATGCGGGAGCTAAAAAGCGGCAACAGGTAAGCTTTCTTGTTTGTCCTTTTGGGTTGCAGCAGGCAGGAAGACAGGGCTTTTCGGAAAGATCCTTCTTGGAAAGCCCATAACCGTATTGGCGCGGGAAATTTCCCCCTCCATATTGTGTGCGGGCAAGAGGGCGGGTAAAAGCCAAGGCGGCTTGAAGGATCTTTACGAAAAGCACTGGCTGACGTGCCGAACCCACCGGAAACATCCGGAAAGATGAAAAACGTTCTCCCTTTGGGAAATAGCTTATTGCTTGGAGGCCTTTTCTCCCTTCATGTGGGATGCATAGGCATCAAGAATCCATTTAACGCCATCTACCATGGAGCTGAAGCCCTCTTTTTCCGTGGTTTCCGGTGGTGAGGCGAACTGGATTTTCTTGTTTAATTCCGCAATTATCTTCCCGTTTTTGTTTGTCACCTTGCCGGCAAGCTGGAACTCCTTTGAAGGGCCTTTTACATAGACCTGGTACTCCTTTACACTGCCTTCCAGCTTGTACTCAAGGCCTGATCCAGGGCCGCCCTTTTCCTGGGCTAGCCGTTGCCTTACGATATCAAGCCTTACCCTTGGGGCCATCTCCAGGTCCATCTTTTCCTGTTCCGACTCCAGGTCCGATGCCAGCTTCTGGGCCGCCTGCAGCGACTTTTGATACCACACTTCCGCCTGTTTATAGTCAACAGGCACGCCCTTGCCGTAGAAGAAATAGTCACCGAGCATTAGAGCCGAGTACCAGTCGGTGGGGTCCCCAGACGCTTTTTCAAGCCACTTCCTGGCCAATTTCAAGTCACCCCTGGCATCTGCCGCCTTGGCCAGCAGGACCATGGCTGCATGGCTGCCTGCTTCTGCCGCCTTGATGAGCCACTTTTGTGCAGCTTCTTGCGGCTTGTCGGCAGGAAGGATACCGTTCTTGTAAAGGAAATAGACGTTTAGAAACAGGTTTTCAGGCACTTCCTTCTGGTTTACTATGTCCTCTATCACTTGCTGATAATAGGAGATTGCAGCCTTCCGGTCAGGAGTTGCAAGCTTGGCAAGGCATGTCACGGGTTTTTTAAAGACAGGGATGTAGCCCTCGGGGAATTTTTGTAAAAACAGTTCGGCCAACAGGAGCTTTGCCCGGAATTCTCCCTTTTCAGCGGCATGTTTTATGAACTTGAGGGCTATGACGGGATAGTCTTTTTCATTTTTGCAGGAATAGTCCAGGCCACGTTGGAAATATTCCCTGGCGGAACATCCGGGGCATACCTTGTAGCCGGCACGTTTTTGGACCATCAAGATTGCCAGCAGCAATACGACAATGGCCAGGATTAAAATCTTGCCAAATTTTCCCATGGAATAAAACCTCCAGTCATATCAGGCGAACCATTCCTTAGAGCCTGTAACATCACTTTTGTCCTGACAGTTCCAGGTCATGAGGATTGCCGTGGCAGTCCTGGCAGCCCTTGAAACCTTCTATTACCGATGCAGGATGGGGGACACCGTGACAATCCTGGCACCTTGGAATGAAGCCGTGCTTGCCTGAATGGCAGAATACGCAGCGCAACCTTGAATGGGCCTTTTTGCTGGCCTGTACAAGTCTTGCCTCTTCCTCATGGCACTGGGCACAGATACCGCTTGGTATATCAGTGGCCAGGGAGATTTCCTGCGGCATGTGAGGCGGGTGGCACCTGATGCATCCCTTGTTGTCAACGTACTTGGTGTGGGGTTCTTCGTGGCACTCTATGCATCTTGGAATGTTGCCGTGCCTTTCGCTGTGGCAGTCATTACAGGAAAGCTCGGAATGGCTGCCCGGATGGTCTTTAAGTTGGCCGGCAGGGCCGGGATGGCATTTTGCGCAGAAGGGCAGCAGTTGTTCTATGTCAAGGCTGGCAAGGGGCGCATGGGGCTTCTGGTGGCAGGTCTTGCACGAGCTCATCTCCGGAGAATTGCCGTGGGGGTAGTCATGGCAACCCGTGCACTTTGGCAACACTTCCCCGTACTTCATTCCCTTTTGAAAGCTGTGAAAGGTTTCATGACAGTCCTTGCAGGGGAACCTGTGGGCCCCCTTGCCGTTTTTAATGGTCATGAAGATTTCATAATGACACCTGGCGCAATCAAGGGGTGTCATCCCCTCAGGCATCTTTTGCGGGACCTTGCTGTAAACATCTTCCTCCTCACCCGTTGCCGCCTGCGGTGGCAGGACCAGCAGGAGACCTGCTATCAACAACCAGACGATTCCACCTGAAAACAGACCATGCTTAGCACTCATATCATCCTCGTTTGCATAAAGATCAAGACCCCTTTTTTCGAGCTATTTCCCTCCGGCCAGGTTGTGCGGATTCTTGTGGCATTTGTGGCAGTCGGGAAAGTGGCGATGAAGCGGCGCATCATGGGGCTGCCCATGGCAGGTGCGGCATTTCGGGACCACCTTGTGCTTCCTGCTGTGACAGTAAATGCACTGCAGCCTTGCATGCTTGCTCTTGTCCGCGACCTGTCCCTTGTATTCCCCGCCGTGGCAACTTCCGCAAAGCCTTGAGGGGACCTTCTTTGCAAATGCCGGGGGCATGGGATAGTGGGGTATGTGGCACTTCAGGCAATCACCGTATTTCATTTCCTTGCTGTGTCCCTTGTGACAACTCAGGCAACTCTTGTGCTTGCCGTGAATGGGGTGGCACTTGTTGCACTCAACCCGTGCATGGGCCGTGGGATGTTTTTTCATGGTCTTTCCCACGTCTGCATGGCAGCTCAAGCAGGTTGCCCGCACGGATTTCAGGTGGGAAAAGTCTATTTCTTTGGGTTTGTGGGGATCGTGGCACTTGGTGCACCCCTTGGTGGTATAGTGTTTCTTCTTTTCAGGGCTGTGACATTTGGAGCACGATGGAATCACGTTCTTTTCCCTGGGTGGATGCGCCTCGTGGCATTTGGTGCAGGTAAGCTTTTTGGCATGGAGTGCGCCATGCTGGGTGAAATCCTTGACTACATCTTCATGGCAGGCCCCGCACGCGGCGTTTTTTACAGGATGGTCCCATATGTACCTGGTAGGCTGATGGGGCTGGTGGCATGCCAGGCAGTCCTTGAGCTCCAGATTCGGTGCGTGTTTTTCATGGCAGTCCAGGCACGTGTCGGACTGGCCCTTTGCAAGGCCGTGGGCGTGATGACACTGGCTGCAATCCTGTTCCGAGTGGGCGCTCGGCAGCTTTTCCATCTGTTCCTTGATGTCGGTATGGCAGGTGATGCAGATGGGCTTCACGTCCCCTGCCGTTCCAAAGGCAGTTACCAGGGGGGCATGGGGATTGTGGCACGTTGTGCAATTTGCAGATGCGAAATGCCGGTTTTCTGAAGGGTCGTGGCACTGGGAACACTTGGGGATGACTGCCTTGCCTGCAGGGGGATGGGCCTCATGGCAGTCCAGGCAGGTCAACTCTGTCTTGTGGGCCGATTCCTGGCCGGCCATGGTCTTTACCACCTTGAAGTGGCATTTGATGCAATCCTGCTGCGTCAATGCCAGTGGCTTTACCTCGGCATGTGCCAGTCCACCAATCCACGTGGTCAAGAAAACTATCAAAAAACCAGTCAGCGGCTTCCGTTTCATCCCTCTTTCCCCTTAGGCCTTTAGCGAATGTCCGGTTTGAACCTTGTTCAAACGGCAGAAAAGGGGGCGGCCTGCCCTCGATGCCATGGCCGCGCCCCTGGATGATTTCCTCTATGTTGCTCCATTTCCCGGTGTCTTCCTACTTTGCCAGGTTGTGCGGATCCCTGTGGCAGTCAAGACACTTGGGGAACTTGTCGTGGATGTACTTGTCATGGGGCTGATCGTGGCAGTCCTCGCATGATGGGATGTTGCCGTGGGTCGAATCATGACATTCCACGCAGGTCATGTCCGCGTGTTTTGACCCTGATTTTACAAGGGTGAGCGCAAGCTCGTCGTGGCAGCTGGCACAGAACTGTACAGGGATGTCATCTCCATAGGCGACATCGGCAGGGCTGTGGGGCTTGTGACACTTGAGGCAGTCGGCAACCTTCATCTCGGACAGATGGCCCTCGTGGCAGTCCAGGCAGTTCTGGTACTGTCCCTGGCCAAGGCCGTGTCCGGTATGGCAGTTATTGCAGTCCTGCTCCGAGTGGGCACTGGGGTGTTTCTTCATCTCCTCGCCCTTGTCCTGGTGGCAGGTCAGGCATGCGGATTTTGCCTCGTCAATCTTGGTGAAGTCTACCTGGAGCGGCTCATGAGGATTGTGGCATGAGGTACATCCCTTGATCTTGAAGTGTTCACCCTCTGAAGGGTCGTGACAGTCCGAACAGGACGGAATGACATTCTTGCCCTCAGGCGGGTGCTCTTCGTGGCACCCGAGGCAGTTAACGTCCTTGTGTGCCGCACCATTTGTGTCGAGTTCTTTGACAATGGCAAAATGACATTTTGTGCAGTCCTCGTTGCTGAGGGGCACAGGTTTCAGACCGTCTGCAGCTGCCTCCTTCTTGGCCTCCTCCTGCTTGGGCTGGGCCTTTGGCGGTGCAGCCTCCTTGTCAGGCCCTGCCACTTCCATCTTCACCTTCTCCGGACTGGGAGGTTGTTCTGGCCCGGAATCAGTTGCCAGGACCATTACCGCCATAACCATTGTCACCAAGCCTACAATTACCGTTGAAAAAAGTACCTTTTTCATCGCAGTCCCTATCCTCTCGCAAAAAATTTAAACTTTTCTCCGGGCTCCGGGATGTAGCCTCCCCGGTATCGCCTCCCATGGCAGGCCTGGCACCCGGGCACCTGAACCTGCCAAAAAATGAACCATTATTCACTAGCTATCAAAAATACACCAAAAAAGCAAGCTGCCAATGGGAAAGACTTTGAATATTTGTAAAATTTTATTTCCCGGAACAGGGCAGACTACCGCTGGTGTCACCTGCCCGGGAAATCCGGCCTTCAGCTATTTCCCCCCAAGAAACCGGCAGCCTGACCAGTTGTTTTTCCTTGTTTTTGAACAGGAGGTAGCCGTTTTCCCTGCCGAAAAGAAAAAGGTCCCTGGTGATGGCCACGTCCTTTTTGCAGTACTTGATGATCTCTCTCAGGCGTCCCTGCTTCCACCACCTCAGCGCCATCAGCCCGTCGGCGCTCTTTGCCGTCCCCAGCGTGGAAGAGGCCAAGCTGCCCAGGGAGAGCCGGTACCCCAGCCGGTTGTGGACGTGTTCCAGTATGTCCAGGGTGGGGAGCTTGCGAAAATCCATGGAAGAATAGGCAGAAAGCACCCTGTAGTCGAATCTCTTAATGTTGAAGCCCACCAGAAGATCCATCCGTTCCATGAGCCTGAAAAGGACAGGCAGCTGGCCTTCCAGAAAGGTCACGTAGGCCCTTGAACGGGAATCGTACAAAACGGCGCAGCTCACCTTCATCTCGTGGACCTTGTGCCAGCCGCCGACTTCCTGGGCGGAAAGCTGGGTCTCAATGTCCAGTACGCCGAACCTCAGGCCGGAAGTGGCCCCTGGCAGACAGCCACGGGACGGCCGAGGTGGGAAGTGACCAACCGGTGTTTCAGGGGCGGGCTGTCGGGTGACGGCAGGTTTTTTTACAGCCCTTTTTGCAGGCCCTTCAGTGGTGATGCATATCCTCGCAGAGGGGCTTTCTTCCTTTCTGATACTTTCCAGGACGAATATGGCCGCTGACTTGTCGATCGGCCTGTTGCCTGAACCGCACTTTGGAGAGTGGACACAGGAGGGGCAGCCGTTTTCGCAGGGGCATGCCCTTATGGTCCTGAAGGTGGTGTCAATCAGGTTTCTGGCCTCTTGGAATGCCATCTTGGTAAGCCCCACTCCCCCGGGTATGCCGTCGTAGATGAACACTGCGGCAGACGAGGTCTGGTGATGGAAGGTGGTTGAAATTCCGCCAAGGTCGTTCCTGTCACAGAGCACAAGGAGGGGCATAATGCCGATGGCCGCATGTTCCACTGCGTGGATGCCGCCCATGAAGTGGAAAAGCCTCTTTTCCGCTTCTCTTTGCACCTTGCCGGGGATTACGATCCACATGCCCTCTGTCTCGAATCTCTGGGCAGGAAGGTCCAGGTCGACCCGGTTCACCAGCCGCTGGCCCCTGACCATGCGCACGTCATAGCCGGTGACCTGCTCCGAGATGAGAAGCCTTCCGCGAAATACCTCGGTACCATAGATGCCGGTGCTGTCCCTGACCTCCAGGATCTCGGTGCTCTTGCTGGCCCTCACCCTGGTGAAGTAGTCCACCTTGGCCTGCCGGACTGTCACCTGCCTGTTTTCGATGTCCAGGTGCCTGACCAGAAAGGTATTGCCCCTGTGGATATAGACGGCACCGGGATGTGCCTCCCTGAAGGCCCTGAACCCGTCGAGGGTGCCTATGGTTGTGCCCTCCTCGTCGAGGATCCGGAAGTTTTTCCCAGCCCCCCTGAGCTCCACGTCCCTGTGGGGGTATTTCCTCGGGCTTACCAGGTGTTTGCCGTCCGCTGTTAGGAGAAGGACCCCCCTGTCTTCAAGGGTTTTAAGGCAGCTTCTGGACGACTTGTCCTGGAATATCTGTTCATCCACGGCCAGGGGTTCTTCTGCTGCTGCACATACCAGGTGTCTTTCCATCACCCTCTGGTTGTATATGTTGATTACGGCCTTCTCCGAGGGGCGGTTTACGAGCTCTCCGGGGTTGTTCATGAAGTACTTGTCCAGGGCATCCTCCCCGGAAACCAGGATTACCGCCGATTCCCTGGAGCTTCTTCCAACCCTGCCGCCCCTCTGGCGGAGAGACATGAGGGTCCCCGGGTAGCCTACGAGTATGCAGATATCCAGAAGGCCGATATCTATTCCCAGCTCCAGGGCACTGGTGGAAATCACGCATAGAAGCTCCCCGGAAGAAAGCCTGGCCTCTATCATCCGGCGTTCTTCAGGCAGAAACCCCGCCCGGTAAGCGGAAATCTTTTCCCACAAGGGGCCTGCCCTCTGGGTTGCCCAGAGGCTTACCAGCTCTGTAAGCTTCCTTGACTGGGTGTAGACTATGGTCCTTAGTCCCCTTTTCAGCGCTGCAAGCACGAGCTGGACCGCGGTCTGGGCTGCTCCCGCCCCTTCCGGGTCCACCAGCAGCAGGTGCCTTTTCCCCTGGGGGGCCCCGCTCCTGGTGATTTCCCCGTGTGCCAGGCCGGTAAGGTTTTGTGCGAGTTCTCCCGGATTTCCTATGGTGGCAGAGCACAGGATGAAGACCGGCTCTGAACCGTATCTCCTGCAGATGCGCCTGAGCCTCCGGAACACCCAGCCCATGCTGCTTCCCATGACACCCCTGTAGGTATGGACCTCGTCTATTATCACAAAGGACAGGTTCCTCCAGAAAGCAGCCCAGGAACCATGGTACGGAAGCAGGGAAAGATGCAGCATCTCCGGGTTGGTGAAAAGGCAGTTGGGAGGGTTTTTCCTTATCTTTGTCCGTTCCCACTGGCTCGTGTCTCCGTCATAGATGCATGCAGTTGGAGCATGATCAGTGGGAAGCGCACCTGATACCGTGTTGAACTGCTTGAGCTGGTCCTGGGCAAGGGCCTTTAGCGGAAAGAGATAGAGTGCCCTGGACGTGGGATCTTTGAGGAACCTTTCCAGTACCGGCAGGTTGTATATCAGGGTCTTGCCGCTTGCAGTGGGGGTGGCCACCACGATGTTTCTGCCGGCCCTGACCTGTGCCACTGCATCGGCCTGGTGAGTATACAATGCCGGGATGCCCAGGCGTTCAAGGGCCTTTTCCAGTTCGGGAGGAAGGCCGGGGGTGAGGCCTGCAAATTCCGGTGGTTTTTCCTCTTCCACGTGGGAGTAGACGATCTGCCTGCCAAGATACCTGGATCTTTTGAACGCCCGGATGTATTCCCCGGCACCTTTTCCGCTCATCTTCCGGAGTTTGAAGAAGACAGCCCCGGGGGACATCCTTCCAGGTGGGTGGTCATGTTCAGAAACCTCAGTACACCGTTTCCGTCAGGGAAAAATTCCACGCAGTTGATGCAGGTGTGGTCCTGGTGGAGGCTGAATATGTTCTGGAGGTCCATGCCGAGAAAGTCCGCTATGAGTACCCTGTTTACGCCGCCGTGGGCGACAAATGCCACCCTTTTCCCGTAGTCGCCCCGGGCGCATCTTTTGAATTCTGTCTTGGCCCTGTCCAGCAGGTCGCCAAGACTTTCTCCGCCAGGCGGGCGGAAGGTTGCGAGGTTTTTCATGCGTGTTTCCATGGCCCCCGGGTAATCCCTTTCAATGTCGTCCCAGCTCAGTCCGGCCCACCTTCCAAAATTCACTTCCCTGATGGCCTCTGAAAGATACGGCCCGGGCCCGCCTTCCCTCAGGATTAGCTCAGATAGATAGGTGCATCTTCGAAGATCGCTTGAGACCACCGAATCGATTCCAAGGCTCAAGACCCGCCTTGCAGCAAGGAGGCTTTGCCTTTTGCCTTTTTGGGAAAGCGGAACATTCATCTGCCCGTAGAAAAGCCCCTTTGGAAATTCCACGTGGCCGTGTCTCATGAGATAGACCTTTACGGAATTCATTGAAAGATCCCTGCTCCTGCCATGAAAAGAAGTGTTTCCGTCCCTTCAAGGTGCGCTCCAAGCACGTCGCCCGTTACCCCTCCAAACCTCCTTGCGAACCACCAGCCTGCCGCAGGGCCAGCTGCAGTGGCTGCAGCCAGGAGTCCGAGGCCTGCCGTGCCTGCCAGGAACCAGGACGCCGCCACTGCCGTTAGTCCGGAAACGTAAAGGTGCTGGCGGGCGGGCTTTCCGCAAAAGGCCTCGCCAAGGCCTCCTTCCGGCCTGGCGTACCTGGATGAGGCGGCAAGGCAGTTCATGGACCACCTGGAAAGGCAGGGCACCAGTACAAACATCTGCCAGGCCCCGGATGAGGAAAGGTCAGCACAGGAAGCGGCCTTAAGGACAATGGCTGAACACAGGGCAAGCACCCCAAGGGCCCCGCTTCGGCTGTCCTTCATGATGGATAGGGCCTTTTCTGCCTGGGCGCCGCTTCCTATCGCATCGGCAGTGTCGGCCAGGCCATCCAGGTGAAGCCCCCGTGTGAGGAAGGCAAGGAGCACGGCTACAGCCGCACCGCAGAGGACCGGCTGCCAGAAGTCTCCGGCCGCCCAGTTCATGCCGGCAACGATCCCTCCGATGATCAGGCCCACCAGGGGGAAACAGGAAAGCGCAGAGGCGAGCTGCCTCCTGGTGGCAGAAAGCCCGGGTACGATGGTGATGATGGTCAGGAACTGGAGTGCCAGAAGAAAACTTCTTATGATCAGACCTCCCCCATGGGATCAGTCATCCCATTCTGTTCTTATCCTCTGGATCACCTTTTGCACGAATGGCAGCTTTTCCGGCAGGCACACCCCGAAAAGTGGAGCGTCCTGTTCCACCAGCTCTCCCTGCTGGAAATAGACCTTGTAGATTATGCCGGAAGGCCCCTGGTACGGCAGGAATGTATCGCGTTTCATGAGGGACATGATGATTATCTCGTCTCCCTGGGACAAGGAAAGCCCTTTTTCCGTCTTCTTTTCCAGGAAGGTCACTGTCTCCGGGGTGAAAAAATACCTTGCACGCTGGGGCGCCCTGAAGATGTGGAGCACCTTCCTGAGTATCCTGTCTATGATCTCGTCCCTGTTCAGCCTGTGCTGGACGGTAAGAAGCCGTTCTCCTGCCTGGACAAAGGTGCCATGGAGCTCTGTCCTGAGACTTGCCACCTTTCCCGTGAAACTCGAGGTGATCTTCTTGGGGTTTTTTTCCCTCTCCAGGATGTATAGAAGGGTGCCCGGCCTGTGCAGCCATTGACCTGAAGGTCCTTTTACCTCCTGGCCTTCCTTTACCTTGAAGGTGACTACCCCTGTGTGGGGAGCATCTATGTGATGGTCCTCGTAAGGGTGGGATTTATACTGTCTCAGAAGGTCGTTGAGATTTATATCCATGTCCGGCTTTCCGTTACTTGTAGTAAAGATGGGGGCTTCCCATGGTCATCATTGCCTCGAAGAGATTCTTCCTGAAATCCCTCCTGTCCCATATCCCCTGGATGTGCCCCCTTCTAAGGGCGTTTTTGGCGCTGTGGTAGTCAGGAGGTACGTCTGCGCCGGTGGTCTCCCTGATCACCCTGGGGCCTGCAAAGCCTATCCTGGATGAACGGATGCCCACCTGGTAGGGGGAGCATCCAAGAAAGCTGGCAACGGGCCCGGCATAAGAGTTGTTGTCGTAGACCACCATGTAAAGGCCGCCACTGTCTATGTACTCCCGCACAGCCAGGGTGCACCTTGGCATCTGGATGACGCCCAGGGTGCCCTCGTGAATGCGTATGCCGCCTGTTGTATGAATGTAGGCCAGAAACGGGCGTCTGGCAGTCCTTGCCCTGTCGCATGCCCGGATGAACTTTTCCCCTTCCGCGCAGCCTACGGTGCCGCTCCTGAAATCGCTGTAGAGCATGGCCACTACCAGCTTTATATCGTGGACCGCTGCATCAAAGGTTATGATGGCGGAGCGGCGTTTGGTCCGTTCCTTGGCCTTTTTGAGTTTCTTGTCAAAGCCCTCGAACTTCAAGGGGTTGGCCGATGCTATGTGGCTGTTGAACTCCCTTACAGAGTCCTTGTCAAAGAGGTTTTCAAGATACCACTGGTATTCCAGGGGGAAGTGATGGCCGCAGCTCGGGCACACTCCGCAGAACTCACCGTAGAGATCAGGTACCCACAGGTCCCTGCACCCGTACTTTTCCGCATTGGGGCAGGTGACGGTCCGGTCTTCGTTGGCAAGGGGGCTTATGTAGTGTTCCCATTCCTGCACGAAAATGCTTCTCCTGAAGGGGTCGAACACCTCGGTGGTGGAGGGGGATTCAGGCTTCGGGAACACAAAGTCATAGGCTGCCCGCATGGGCTCGGTCACGGTCTTTAGGAAGATAAAGCCTTCACTCGAAACCTCTTCCAGGATTTTCTGAACGCTCCTGGAATGGTGCCTCAACAGTCCATAGCGGATGTCGTAGTAGCCCTGTTTCAGGCTGTCTCTTGCCTTTTCAAACTTTCTTCCAATCGGGGTCCTGAGCTGCCTGAACCCCTTTCCCAGCTTGCGGTATTTCTCGGACCTGCACTGGAGAAGCCTTGTCTTCTCGGTATCCGACAGGGACCACTTGATATGGATATCAAAGTCTTCAGCGCTGTTTTCCTTTGTTTCCTTGGCCTGTCTCTTGAGGGCATAGGCCCTGAAGGCCCTGAGGCTCTTTGTCCTCAGCACCACCTCGTCCGTTGCCCTTATCATCTCGTAGCGAAGCCTCCTGAAAAAGGAGAAATCATCCCGCCTTGCGCCAAGTGGCGGCTCCTCGATGACCCGGTCAATGGTCTTCAAGACCAGGTTGTCCCTGGCCGTGATCCTCAGCTGGGCCGCACAGTGCTCCACCAGCTCCTGGGGCACCTTTTCCCCTTCCTTGATCCTGCCCTCGATGGCGGCGGCTCCTTCCGGCGATATGACGGAATAGTACCCCCTGGAGCCCATGAGCCTCATGTCTGCAAGGCCGATTGCCTCTGCACCTCCTGAACCTCCTTCCGAGATAAAGGAGACCACCGGCACCCTGAGCCTGGACATCTGGAAGAGGTTTCTGGCGATCTGCTGGGCGGCACCGGGATAGTCCTCGGTGGGATAGGCGCCGGGAGTGAATATGTAGGAATGTATGGGTATGCCCTCTGTTTCCGCAACCTTCATGTACCTGAGAGCCTTCTCATTGCCCCACGGCTTTGCGCTTCCGCCGTTTCTGTATTCCTCGCCCTTTCCCTTTTCATGGCCGATGACCATGACCTGGTGGTAGTGGAGGCGGTTTTTCACCCGGCGGGTCAGGGTGGCCCTGGCCACAAGGACAGCCGGGTCTATGTTGCAGTCGCCTTCTCCTCCCAGTTCCGTGAAGGAGTCATAGACATTTTCCAGTATGTCCTGCAGCGTAAACCTTTGGACGCTCCTGGCGATGTTCACGATTTCTATGGGCCTTAAGGTCTTTGCAACCCGTTCCTCGAAAAACCGTATCCTGTCTTCCAGGTCCCTTATGCGGTTGAGGAGTTCCTTTTCCTTGAACTCGAAGATGTTGTTGCGGATCTCCTGGACCTTTTCCAGGAGCTGGTCCAGGCGGCCCCAACCCAGGCTTCCCTTGATATCCCCGAGGTAGGTAATGCGGTCGTGAAGGCCGGCAAGGTATTTTCCGCTGTCTAATATGTACTTCTGGTCCATTTATTTCCTGAGTCGTTGTCTTGTGTTTTTTTAGTGTCAGGTGGTCATTCAAATTTCAACACGTCATCCAGGCGTTCCATGAGGTATTCCAGGTTTGTAACTATTGGTCCTCCCCTGGAATCTTCTCCTTCAATGACCGTCCTGGACAGAAAGTCCCTTGCCCGTTCCTTGGCCTGCTCGGTATTCATTCCCCATATTATGGCAAGGGCCAGGTTTGGGTCGTATTCCGTGGGGATTTCATAGGGTTCGTCCTGGGGTACATGGGTGTAAACCCTTACCCATGGCTTTTCCGGGAATGAAAAGGTGGTGATCTTCCCGCACCAGGGAGCAAAGCCCCTTTTAACGTCTTCCGCCACTATGCGCAGCTCGATGCTGGTGCCTGAAAACGTAACATCATCCTGGCTGAAACCGAGCTTTTCTCCCAGGGCCGATCGTATCTGTTCCCTGATGAGGTTAACCGGCCCGTCATGACCGGCTATCCTGGAGATTCGTGCGGATATCTCGTTTTCCACCTGTATCCTGGTGTTCACCTCCAGCAGATAGGGCCTGCCGTCCCTGGTGACGATCCATTCCCAGGTGCCCACGTTGTCGTACTTGACCTTTTCAGCAAGCTGCACGGAGTAGTTTACCATCTGTTCAAGCACCCTTGCGGCATCAAAGGGATAGCCGATGCTCCTGGGGTCGAATCCAGGGGCGGCCTCCACCCTTTTTTGCCGGCCCGTGCTCTGGATTGTGCAGTTCCTGGTACTGAAATGGACTATTTCCTCGTGCTGGCTGCAGAGTAGCTGGACCTCCAGGTGGTGGTAGTCGCGCATGCACTGCTCTATGAGAACGCCTTCGTCCCCGAACTGCCTCTTTGCGTAGTTCTGAATGCGCCTGTAGATCTGGCGGAAGGTATCAAGGTGGTTGACCTCCTCGATACCCATGCCGCCTCCGCCAGCAGAGGCCTTGACGAGTATTGAAGGCTTTTCGACACCCTGCTTCTTCTGGCTGTAGAATAGCTTTTCCGCCAGCACCTCCGCTTCTATCTCGCTGTAGAGGGGCTCGTCAGAACCGGGTATCACCGGGATACCCAGCTGCTTGGCAATGCGCTTTGTGTTTATCTTGCTTCCAAGGTCCCTTATGACCTCCCACCTCGGGCCGATGAACGTGATTGGCCTGTTCCTGAGGGCGGCCCTCCTGGCAAAGCGGAAGTTCTCGGAAAAAAAACCGTAGCCCGGGTGTATGGCATCGGCACCGGAGTGGTCGGCAACGGAAAAGATCTCGTTTGGGTCCTTGTAGTTGCAGATCCGGTAGGCTGCCTCCGGGCCCTTTTCCCTGAGGGCCTTTTTCACGTGGAGGGATGCGCTGTCCTCGGGCGTGTAGACCACGACATAGTCAAGGTCCAGTTCCTGGCAGGCATTCATTATCCTGATGGCGATCTCGCCCCTGTTTGCTATGAGTATTCGCTTTTTTTCCATAGAAGGTATAAGGAGTGGTGATCCAGTTCAAAAAGTAGTGGCAGATTTTATCCGGCTCATGTATATTTGCTTTCTTGCATTCACCACGGGTATTTAAAAAAACCGTTGTGGATTTTACCTTATTATCAGAAAAACACAAACTACATTTACCTGCTAAGTGATTCTTGAAAAAGGCCCGATCTTGCCCGGCCTTGTTTTCACTGCGGTCTGTCCGGCAGGGAATTTGATTTTTTCTAAGTTCTCGTGGCGTCTGGAAGGAGGGCAGTAAGATGGAACATATCGAATACGGATTTGGACAGCACCTGATGCTCGACGGCTACGGATGTGATCGTGAAAAACTGTCTGATCTTGACGGAATCTACGACTTTCTCAGCCGGTACCCGGACGAAATCAACATGACCAAGATAATGCCCCCTTACGTGTTCAAGTATTCGGGAAAGGTGCCAGAAGACTGGGGTATCTCTGGCTTTGTGCTTATTGCAGAAAGCCATATCAGCATCCATACCTTTCCTGACAAGCTTTACCTGAGCCTTGACATCTTCTCATGCAAGGCCTTTGATGCGGATCTTGCCATAAAGCACATCAAGGACATCTTTTCCATTGAAAAGATGGAAATAAAGCTTCTCAACCGAGGTCACGAATTCCCGAAGGTCATAAGGAGCGTGCAGCAGTTCATCAAGGACGAACGGGCCCACATGACCGTGTAGGTCATGGGCGCGCAGTTTCTCGGGGCAAAGTACGCCTCCTCAAGGCAGGAAAGCCGTTTTGTGCTCCTTCCTGCCCCCTTTGATTCCACAGCAAGCTACGGTACCGGTGCAAGATTCGGCCCTGTCAGGATAATCGAGGCCTCCTCGCAACTGGAACTT
>Ga0256914_1001804_pt1 | contig 18603 bp, 20 predicted proteins | sample HulkmetaG_FD_191571 | JGI IMG/M metagenome (GOLD analysis project Ga0256914, IMG submission 191571) | Hydrothermal chimney microbial communities from Main Endeavour vent field at the Juan de Fuca Ridge, Pacific Ocean - Hulk | ecosystem: Environmental > Aquatic > Marine > Hydrothermal vents ... | reverse complement strand
CCAACAAGAGCACTCCTTTGCTCAAAGGATGCCCGGCGGTCTGTTTCATAAACTTCTTGGCGTTATCCAGACCGCCAATATCCGCGAACCCAAATTGGGGGTTGATCAACTTGAGCACCCCGTTTCCCTCGATCACCCGCCGCTTTTCATCCCAGACGATCTTGGGATCGATCTCCCGTTTAAGGGCGATGCTCAGGGCCACAGCGTTGCCTAGCTCATACGTGGTGAGCCCCAACGATGTTTCAGCAAGATGATCGATTTCATCTTCGCTGATTTCAATGCCGTTGGCCGCTGCATTGGCCCGGATAGTCCCCGCCAGCATGTCCTTATCGGGAAGCGAGAAATCGATTGCATGAATATAGCGCCCAACTTCTTGGGGAAACTGATAGGCGCTGGGCACAACAATCACCAGACGTGTGAGCGTTTCGCTATTGCCCCAAACCATCGCCCCGGTTAAAAGCGCCTGCATCACATTCGGGGATTTCATATGCAAATGGAGATGAATGGCAAAGACAATGCCGCCATCTCCGTTCAGACGCTCAAAAATCGCCTTCGGGCTCCCGCCCCCACGCCCGTCACGTCCCGCATTCCAATCCCGAAAACTACGCACACCGCCGTTAATATCCCAGACATAAACAGGGACGCCAAATGATGTCCACAATCCGGCGGCGTCTTTTACCGCGCGATTGGGATCATCAGTCCGCAACGCCGAAATGGGGAACGCCCCAATTTGCCTATAATCAGTTGCCATTTTTCTCTCCTTTGGTGTTGTGGAAGCGGAAATAGTCAAGCGCAAATCTCTCCGCTTCCTCTGCGGTTTCAAACAACCTGCCAGACATATACACCACCGCCCCCGTTGCATTCCGCACCTCGGGGCGGTAGAGTATACGTAACCCCTTGAATTCCGGGGTTCCGTAGGCTGTTAAATCAGTCGTGATCTTCATTGCACCCATATTATAGCACACTTTTATCATTTTGTATGTAAGCATCATTACAATTCAAGGACTTTTTTAGAATGAAAAGCAATCTCAATCTCACCCACAAAACACAACAAATTATTGAAGACCTCAAAACAGAAGCATATACGCTCACGCGCTTGGCTGCCAAAATGCACATCCCCAAACGCAGATGTGCGCAACTTATAACCCGATACAATATCCCCACAGTTCGGGCGTTCGGAGTTATATTTATACCTAAATCAGCGGCGCACTGCCTGATGCGCATACATGCCGTGACATCTCATGCCTCCGCTCATGGCATTGTCAAAAGAATTACACACCGCGCTTTTGTTAATGACGCCGTATGCCCGGTGTGTTTGGCGTACCCTATCATTTGCGGGTCGCCTGATTGTGTTTGCCCCAACGGACATATTTTTCATTTTTCTGATGTGGTTATACGTCAGAAAAATGTTTCCATACATCCATGACACACATAGCCAGAACAGCGGCATTGCGCCGCCCACCCCAATCGCACCACTCACGACGGGACATTTTGGGATCGCGGCCAGACGCCCAAAGCAACGTGGCTATATCCAGTGGTGCATCAGGCCATGGGTAATCCATGCCAGACTGCCCGACAAAATCCAGAAACGCACACCATCCAAATGACGGAATGTCAGCCCAAATTTCAAGCTCAGCCCCAACCGCCTGATATGATAACCATTGCAGAAATTCGGTGACCACAAAAACAGGATCGCCGATAACATTCCATTGACCCGTTCTTGGATCGACCGTTCGCCCAGCCTGCTCCCGCTCACCGTAAATCAATTCCGGCAAAATCTCATCGCGGGCCATATCATCTATATCGCTAAAATCAACGCGTGAATTTTCAGCGTAGAATTTATCCCCCCACGGGGTGATAAATGCGAATGCGATCACATCCGCCCCAGGGCGGCGTTTGGTTATCTCCACATCAAAGAACAGACGCAAAGATATTTTCCGTCCAGCCTCAATTGCTGGCAACGTCTTATCCCCCGCTGGCATGAGGACGCTTACAGGCCGTTCCTCTTCTTCCCTCATCTCATCATTTGCTGTTATTTCCGCATCTTCTTCGACAATCAATTTCTCTCGCGCCAATTGGATGTGTCTCTTCATAGTGGGAACAGTCCAACCGACGCGCAAAGCATGGGCCGCCCACGGCTCCGCCTCTTCCACATCCATGCCATACCCCTCCAACGCCCGCCACGCCGAAACGTAAAAATACGTATCATTGGCGCTCCATCCGTTTTCGTAGGCCATTTCCATGACGTTCCGGCGAAGTTTCGCCGGAATGGACGCGACATGTTTGTGATGTGTCCAGGTCAATTCGGGCCAGCGCTCACCGCGCGGAAAGGCTGAAGCAACCCATTTGTAGGTTGCGAGACGTTGCGGGCTCATCTTGGTGATGTCCAACGCCTGCGAAAACTCATCACCAAAAACGTCCTCTCCGAAATTAAGGACGTCGCCAATGGCAAACTGGACAGACCGCCGCGCCACCAGCAACGTTTCAAATTCATCCAGCCATTCCTCAAACGTCAATCTGGATGGAGCGATCCACCCATCCGGCGTCAACACGCCTTTTAGTCCTGCTACCGTTATTGTTTGTTTTTTTACTATATCTCGCATAGCAAAATTGTATCATACAATGTCTTTTTTTTCAATCTCATAAAAAAGCGTCAGAAATGTAAACTGGATTACAGACAGCGACCGCATCTTGGTGCTAGAATAAGGTGATGAAAAAACATGGTTTGGTTACAATAGTGAAAACTGGAAAACAACTACAAATCTCCCCGATCGGACGTCTACATAGCGTTATCTTGTCCGGTCTACCAGATGCGCGCCTGCCGATTATGGTAGGTGACGACACGATTTACCAATGGCAATTAGCATTGGTATCCGTAGATGACGATGACAACGTAGCGCAACGCATCAAAAGATTATCAAACGACGAGGCTCTCACCATTCGAGTATCGCCATGGGCGTTTATCGAAACCTATTTTGGCAAAGGATCGGCAAATCCGATTTTGCCGCCAGACTGGAAAAACAGCGAGGGGAGAGAATGATGACGGGGAAACGTAATAGCCGTGAGATCGGTTATTCTAACCGACAACAGGGCGAGACAACTCAAAACCTTGTTGCCAATAGAATGAAACAGTTAGGTTTTGAAGCCGTAGAGATGATAGAGACGGGATGGAAGGTGCTTTGGAAAGGGAAAAAACCAATCAAGGCGTGGCCAACGCATAAGGTGATGGGGGACATCCGGGCCGTTCTCCCCGGCGGGCGCGCCGTGCTGGTAGAAGTGAAATCGCATAAAGACAGATTACCCTTTTCCGCCATCAAACAGCATCAGGTTAAAAATCTAAACCTCTATGCCAAAATTGGCGCTGTAGCGTTACTGGCGTGGGTGGACAACGAAATTTACATCATGCAATGGCCTATCCCAAACTTCGGGCCGCGTAAATCCATACGCCCCGAAATGGCTAGGCGTCTTGCCATTACATCATTGGATGATCTGAAATGATTGACGTTGTTGACGTATCCATCTCTACCATGTCGCTGCCCCACAAACCCGAACGGGGCGATGCTCATTTCTGGAAACAATTTAATGCTTCGTTCAGAAATCACCAGATTGCACCGCTCGAATTTGCCGATCGTGTATGGCATGGTCATGCCTTCACTGCGTGGCTTAAGGAGCCGTGGCGACATGTGCGAAATTACGATCATGCCCAGGTGTTAGCGCTTGACTTCGACAGTGGCGATAAGCGCTCTGATCCCGACAACATCTACAAAGACCCATTTGTGAAACGATACGGGTCTTTTATCTATACCACCTATTCACACACCCCGGAAGCCCCGCGCTGTCGTATCGTTTTTGTTTTAGATACACCAATATACCAACCTCACAATTTCTCCCGCTCTGCCGCCGCCCTAATCTGGTTGTTTGGCGGATATGCAGACCGCGCATCAAAAGATGCTGTACGGGGATTTTTTGGCGGGCCTCCGGGGGAAACGGATGCCTACTGGATCGGTGAAACGTTGCCGTTGGAGCTAGTGAAACAGATCATCCGCCAGTATGAAAAAACAGGAATGATAGAACGTCACCGCCGCGGACGCCGCCCATTCCGGGCGTCCACAACATCAGAACAAGAGATAGTAGACGCTCTTGCCCACATCGATCCATGGGCAATCGATTATGATGAATGGGTTAAAATCCTCATGGCAATACATTCCGCCATGCCGGAAGAACGCGGGCTGCAATTGGCGGAACGGTGGGGCCAGGGGGAGAAAAACGAAATACAGATGAAATGGCGATCGTTTGATCCCGCCAGGGGCGTAACGGTCGCCACACTTTTCAACATAGCTAAACGTTTTGGATACACCCCCCAAAAATCAAAGAGGATATAAAAATGAACACACGCGCTATTATCTGGCATTTATCCAGACAACCATTTCATTACAACGTCACTTTTGCCAGACTTTTCGGGATAACCGAAGCCATCCTGCTGGCGTATTTAATAAATTGGTCTGGCGAAAATAATGACGGTTGGGTTTATAGAACGCAAGAAGAAATTGAAGCTGATACGGCATTATCTCCATATCAACAACGCCGCGCCAGACAAAAATTGGCATCCGCCGGTGTGGTTGAAGAAAAACGGCAAGGGGTTCCAGCGCGCAACTATTACCGCGTCAATACAGATAAACTAATTGCAATCATAGAAAATTTAGGGATGCCAACGACTTCGCAAAAACCAGCAGACCACTTAACAACTAGAAGTGAAGAAACTTCACATCTGGATGTGAAGCAACTTAACAGCAAGGGATCAAGAAACTACACATCTATTAAAGAAAAAAGAAAAGAAAAAAAAGAAAGAAACAATCAATCATCACCAACTACGCGAGAGAGAGTAGTAAAAGGCAAAAAACATCCAAGCCTTTTTGATGATGATATGATTTCATCTTCGTCAAAATCGCCAGATGAAATCTCTGGTAATGGAAACTCTGGTAATGGAAACTCTGGTAAGAAAAACAAGGCGCAAGCCTCGAATGAGGAGCTATCTAGGGCAGTCAAAGGCTATGAAGAAAAAACGGGTAGGGTATTGACGTTGCGCGATCGTGATGATTTCATCTTGTTGGTAGATGTATATGGTGCGGAAAAAACGCTGGAAGCGATCCAAGTGGCAATCGAACGCGATGCACGTTTCCCGATCCCGTATGCGAAAAGCATCCTGGAAAACTGGTTCACCGCTGGCAAGATCAAACAGCGACCCGTAGCATCTCAAAAAGACACCCGCATTATCAGGGGCTATGGATGGGTGCGTGTTGGAACGCAAGGCGCTGGCGGTACGGATGCCAGAACAGAAAAAATGTGGCTCCCGATCAACGCTATCAAAACCTTGAAATTGGAGCCGCTCAAACCTGACGGAAATGCGTTAAAAAAACATCCTAAATACAAGCCTGATGATCCTAACTGGATGGTTTCACCACAGTGGAGGGTGGTTGCATGACAAATGCAAACGGTAACGAAAAAAATTCCCAGACGTTAGATCAAGCGCCGCCAGACGCTCAGATACCCACAACAATCGAAAACCCAACGGTCTATGTTCAACCAGAAGCGCAGCCATACATCGAGATCGCATCTGAGCTTATGCGGCGGGCCATCGCTGGCGAAGCGCCTGACGCCCTCAATAATTTTTTATCCGAGGCCCTCTACCGCGTGGGGGGGACGCTAGATGATACGTCGATTATGCACTGGCACGAGACATTTGACTATTATGAGAGCGTTTTGACAGAACGTCTCCGCCGTCGCGAAAGTGGCGAACGTCAATTGAGATGGCCTTGGGCGTCATGGAACAATTACATCGATCCCCCCGACCCTGGAATGCTTGTGATCGTAGGCGCTCCCGACGGCTTGGGCAAAACGGTTTTGGTAGAAAATATCGCTGAACAGATCGCCCAGGATGGCGGGCACGTTCTGTTTTTTCATCTCGAATTAGCGCCAGAATTGATGTTTGATCGACGCACAGCCCGTCACGCATTCATCGATCGGCGGTCGCTCAAAATGGACATCAACAAAGACGTTATACGTGTTGTACGTGACACCAATATGCGCTTGAGATCGTGGCCGGGGCAAATCACATATGTGCATTCACCGGGATGGACTATAGACAAGATTGCTGATGTTATACGTGGCATTCATCGGCAAGACCCGGTAGATATGGTTATAGTGGATTATCTGCAAAAAGTTCGCCATACATCAGACCAGATGCGGATGTTTGGCGCAAACACAACTGCTCGCGAAGCTGACACGATAGAGCGTTTCAAAATCGTTGCAGAACGTGAAGCGCTCCCGATTGTGCTAATATCCCAAATGCGCAAAGATGCAAAAGGGGCTACCACTGCATCCGGTCTGTCGCGTGAACAACTTTTGGGGACGGGATCGATCTCAAACCGATCCAATGTCGTTGTTTTGATGACGCGTGAGACAGATGAGGACGGCGTAAAAACGCCTATCATTCATGTCAAAATCGACAAAAACACCATGGGGCGCGAGGGCGCTTTCCTTATGGTGATCAACGGCCCGCGCTTTGACATTCGCGATTTTAGCCATGAGCTACTAGAAAATATCCTAAATAGTGGTGTTGACATATAACCGCTGATGATATAGAATAACTAAAAATCATGGGAAAGCAACGTGTCATCACACCACAACGATTACGGGTTCTTCGCTACATTCAGGCATATGTGGCAAAGAATCACTATCCACCAACCTTAACAAACATTCAACGGAAATTAGGTTATCGATCTATATCTTCGCCGCGTATGCACCTAGTCGCCTTGAGGCGTGAGGGGTACATTACGTGGCGTGGTTACAGAACTGCTGTCATTACCACCAAAGGATTTCGTTTACTGAGGGATGCAAAAATGTATGTCGCTGTGATTTTTTCCGATGGTGACGCCGCTCTGCTTGACGTCACCAAGAACAATGTAAGAGAGATTTATACAGATATAATGCCCGTAACTTTTGGACAAATCGAATGTGATCCAAAAATGGGAAATGAATATCTGGCCGCCATCAAAGCAAATGATGAAGGGTATGAGATTGTCAAAAATTGCCGAGACATGGACGCGGACGATCTTCGCCTTATTCAAGCTGGCGTTAAGCGTCTTGTAGAATTGGTCAAAGGTTTGTACATTCGCTACCTTGGCCCGCCAATTCCAACACTGCCAGAAGAGAACGAACCGACTTTCATTTCAGAATCGCCCGAGGATTGAAACGCCGCAAGCCTCTTTCCGCAAAAACGCGAAAAGATGTTTGGGATGCAGACCGCATTCCCGGAACGCGCTTCCTGCCTTGGACGCGCGGATATGGGTATGCGGTCTGTCGCTATTGTGGCGGGCCTGTGCGTTGGGATGATCCTTGGGAATTGGGGCATGAGTATTCAGTTAAAAACACTCCATTTTTTATCCCCAGACGATGGCGGGATGGTAAGATCAATTTAGGCGTAACGCACCGCAGATGCAATCGTAGGGCTGGGGCCAAAAATATGACGTTCTGGCAAAGTATTTCGCTCCGATGGAAGATACGTCTTATCATTATCTTAATGGCGTTTTTCGTAGCCTCTCTCTTTTGGGGGGCTTACGCCTTCTCTCAATAGCCCGTACCATTAACGGTACGGGGGGTTTTAGACGATTATGAGGCATCCCCACACATCTACTATCAAAAAGCTAAAAACGTTCCGCATGGAGCGTTCTGTTAGCTTGGGGCAAATCGCAAAAATGTGGGGGCGTGACCAGTCTTTCAAGGCAACCCTGTCACGTGTTGAACGCGGATTATGGGTGTCAAAGAAAAATGAGGACTTTATACGATCACGCCTTGAATTGCCACCGTTACCAGAACCGATCACCCTGTATAGATGTCCGACATGTGGGGGTTACCATGATATACCGGATTGCAACGGCGACCTAAGTATAAAATTATTTGATGTGATCGCTGTACAACCTGACAAAAGATCGCCAAAACGTACGGCGAGACGGAATGCGCCTAAACGTCGGCGATTTCGCCCAGATATAAAAGAGGATGTGAAACGCCGTTTGGATGAAGAAAGACGGGACGGGGAAACATACAATGACGTTATTGCCAGATTGATAGGCGTTCGTTAATCTCCATCTTCGGCGTCCTCTTCCAGTTCGTCTGTGACATTTGGATACCCGAGATCATCCGCGAAAAGCGTCTTGAGCTTGTTCGAGTTTTCGACATCTGTTTCCCATTCCACATGTATGGTGGTTCCAGTATAAACACCTTTTAGAGACGACATATCCATCGTATCCCACACTTCTTTTTTAAGTGACCATTGTTTCGATTTTGTCATTTCCCCGTTCCACCAATAGACAGTTAATTCTACATCTTCTATGGCATAAGCATGGAGATATGGGCGTTTGTGATCGTAACGTAAAGACCAATAATTCTCGTGGTACATGCCCGGCGCTGTAGGAATGATGTACGCCTCCCGATTATGATTAAGCCATTCCAAATTATTGCGAATGGCTGTAAGCCCTTTTTCTTTCAGTATGCTTTGTCCTGGTAGATATTCTTCCATTTCCTGTATGTCATGGATCGGGTGCCATGACAGGGATTGTAGATTATGTAGCTCACGGATTTCAATGCCGCCTAATTGATACTGACAATCAGACCAAACATGGACATGTATTCTAACCACATCGCCAACATTTAAATTTTGATTGGCAATGCAATCCGATAAGTCAATATATTCTTCATGCTCCTCAGTCGATGTAAAATAGCTTTTTTGTAGTGTTAAACTATCACCATTACATGTTATTTCTATTTGCCAATGATCTTCTTCGCATGATCCCCCCGATCCTATAACTTTTGCATACATGTTTACAAACAGCGTTGGGGTGCTCAATTGTAAACCATAATCGCGGTCGCCAGAGCCCTCTTTTACGACAAGGGGCAAACCGATGATTGGGGCATTCGTCATATACGCTAACGCGTCTACAACCCTAAATAATTTATTCCAGTCCGCCGCCGTGCTACCTGTATTATCTATAAATTGAGGCAGGTTGTCATTTGCATCCGGGTTGTTATAAACTTCGCCCGCGTAAAGTAAACTGGTATATTGTGAATATGGGGTTATTGTGATCGTGTAAATCTCGTTGCATTCTACGGTCACATCAGACATATCCAAATCGAATTTCTGTATGCCGCCATATTCTGACAGCGTGATCGTTTTCGTATATGTCCCCGATTTGGTGGTAAATTCAATTGTCCGTTGTAAATCCCCGCCCTCATTGTAATAAAAATACAGGCGATAAGTGAAGTTGCTTTCGCAAATCCGATGCCGCTGGTACCCCAAAAAATCGTTAGGGTCTTCTCCTGGGGGATTGTAAAGGTGGTGTCCGCAATAAACGGCCCGCGTCCCCTGCAATTGAGTATTCAAAATATGGACATCTTGAATAAGTGGATTTAGGATGCCATAAACGCTGACGACTATAGCTGCTCTGTCGTCTGATAATTCCGGAAATTTAACCAACAAATCTTTCATGGGTACACCTTGTTATCAGCGTCCAGTTTTTGATCCTCGCCTATAAGCTGATACGTGTCATCTGGCTCATATACAAACGATTCCGCTGGCACAATTGAATAGCTAGACGTGGTTTGTATTTTAGCGCCGACCGTAATCTGGAAGTTGATCGCAAAAATGAACCCTTTGATCTTTGGGGCCACGACGCCAGACCGGGTAAATTCGCTAGTTTCTATACGGTCAGTAATGGTCACCAAGTCGGCAAGTTCCAAATATGGCAAAAATGCAGCGTCATGCAGTGTCATTGTGACGAATGTTCGTCTGGTTTGTAATTTTGTGACTTCCAATATAAGCCCGGCGGCGGCGTCATTTTGGATCGTGGGAAGACTCGGTAATTTTCTCTTGCGGTGCGTTCGCAAATTGATTTGTTTTTTTATTTCTTTCTTTTCCCCTTTAACGATTGAATTTCCCCAAATGTGAAGCCGCACTAGATAGGCTGGCATTGTCTCATGACTGTTTGTCAATTCAATAATGGCGCTATAGGCATTCGTCTTTTCAACGTTAATTGAGCATTTGCTATTCATATTCACGCCGCCGGGTGACGCGAAGTAATAATCCTTTTTATCGCCATCACTTCGCAAATCAGCGATATTGATCGCCATCGTGCTGAAAGTGGCCTTGAACTTAATCGTCTTTCCTGGCGGGATATAAATCGGATCGTCCAGTTCGTAGAGTAATGTTTTTGGGCCTTGCCGCACGCCCGTCCATGTAATGGATAGATCGGATACAAGCTGAGTATCTGTATAACGCGTTGTGAGGTTTTTGAATAGGTCTGATGTGAAATCGCAATCAGGCTCCCCCTCCATAATGCGACGTATCCAATAGCTGTAATTTTTATATTGGTAAGTATGTCCGGTAGATGGACGCTGGAAGAATCGTCCGCACTCTGTTGACGCCAATAACCTGCCTATTGAAACAACGGATGTCTCTTCTGCCCCATAATACTGAATTAAAACCATGCTATTATCAGGTGTAATCTGATAATTAAGCTGGGCATCAATAATGTCTTTGAGTATATCCGCCGGTGACTTATTGATGTATAGTTTCGTGTCTATCTTGTTTTGCAAAAGTTCCCATAACGTGTCATGGGCGTAAAATGTGATTGTGCGGCCATCAGAGTTTTCGGCAGCGTATTTAATGACGCCATCAAAAACCTTGAATGTTGTCCAATACATGTCGCCGCTATCTGGGTGAACATCTGTTTTTACGTACCACTGGATCGGAACGCCAGAAAAGGCGTCGTCATGTGATTGTATCTCGCCAATGATGGAGCTATCGTGGGGAGCTTCTGATGTGGTATTAAATACGCTATATCGGAAATCCAGATTGTCAAAAACAAACTCTACTGACGTATCAGCGCTGGATGGTAACATTGTCGTGCCAACGGTATTGAAAGTAGATGTAAAATGGATTTCCAATAGGTTATCGCTTTCATCCACCCAACCCGTATTTATTGACCAGTAGATTTTTACGATATGACTGACATTATTATCGCCATCCAAAAAGGCTTGTTTGACGTCATCACTGACAGATAACACCACTATACCTCCTCGAATGTTATTTGTGCAAAATACACGGCAATGTCATGCTCTTTTCCGACCCATGTAGTATAAGTCTGCATTCCATTGTGCGCCGCAATAACGGTTGGATCATCTTCGTCCGGCCACGTTGCTTCCGGTATGACAAGTTTGGTTGCATCAAAGGCATTGTTTAGAAATGCTTGTCTTAATGTCTGGTACTCACTGTCCGTTAATGCAGACCACGTTACCGTAATAATGCGTTTATCTCCATGGCGATCATAACGCAGCTTGCCGTTTAGCGTCCGTCTGGCGTGTCCGATTGATCTATATTCTATTGTTGTTTTTTGTGCATCATGGAGTGGCAGTGCATCACTGCCCCAAATTATGTTCATGCCCATAGTTATTCGATCGGTTGGCTTTCACTGCCTGCGTTATCGCCGCTATTGCTGCCATTCTTGTTTTTGGCGATTTCACGTAGTACGGCGCTTACAAGCGCTTTGAAAATATAAGAGGTATCGTCTGACATCTGGCGGGCTACGCCATCCATCAGGTGTTCCCCTAATGCTCGTCCAAGGGACGTTACATGTTTTTTGTTGTCCTGAATATCTTTTAGTGCTTCTCGGATGAAAATCTGTGAAATGCTGATACCGCTGAAAATGTCTGACAGGTCTTTTGAAAATGCTTCGGCGTCAACTACACCCAGCTTATTCGCCAATCTTTCGCCAGATTTGGCGTCTTTCGTCTCTTCTGCCAGTTTTAATTTAACGGGCAATTCTAAGACACCTTCATCATTGCCTGCCAACTTTTTGATTAGCTCTTCGGCGGCGTTTTCTTTTGCCTCAAATCCTAGTTTTAGTTCTAATTCTGGCGTTGTCAAGCCAAAAAACTTTTGCAGGTCTTTGTTTATGTCGCCTGTATAGCCAAGACTTCTTAGGTGCTGTTCCAGATATTGCAAATTGCTTTCCCGCGCGGCTTGTCCCTGCATCCAATCTCTATACGCTTCATCAAATGACGACAAATCTTTGGGAAGTCGTCTGAGATCAAGAAATTCACGTTGCAATCTCATAGACTCTAGTTTCAGTAGACGGTCATCACCTCCAAGCGCTTTTTCGATCGCTTCCTTTGACAATAATTCAATCGATTTCTGATAATTGGGATCATTAAGGTGCTCTATCAGTTTATCTCCGCCGTACTGGATGAAATTCTGCAATTGGCGCACCTCTTCCATTGGGGCTTCTTTGTATTGCCCGAGTTCTGTCGCCAAAAAATCTTCTTGCGTTGGGGTGAGGCGAGACATGAGGACGCCTGTGGCGCTACTACGCAAGCCCATGCGATTGCGATAGGCTTCCTGCATGTCTTCCAGCGCTTCCTTATTGCCGGTCACCAACTCATTTAGCTCGCTCAGATAGCTAGATCGATATACCTGCATTTCAATGGCGCTTTGGCTATGCAAACGCTCAAGTTCCGAATTGAAATTCGTCCAATCTTCCAGCAAACGTTTCAGCGCCGCTGATGTTTCCTCGGCGCTTACGTCCCCGGTATTTCGAGGCGACATATACGTGCCTAACAACAGGTTGCTAAGCTGGTGGGCTCCGCCTACAACCGCGCTGAAAGTGCGATTGGGTTGCTCTGGCCCCAAAATGCGATCCTGAATATACTCTCCGGCGGCCATAGTTGCGCGGCCTTGAAATACCGATTGCAATGAGGCTGGCAATTGCTCATACATGCCGATCAATTGTTCCAATCTGGCATTTGGCCCCAAAAATGCCTCTGCCAGTGATTGAAATTCGTGCCCGGTATTTTGCATCGCCTCATTAACTTTTTGTATCTGTACTTCTGCGAGATCGGTCATGGACTGGCCCAGCGTCTCTAGCGCCTCTCTAAACTGGTCGCTTATGCCGGGCATTTCTGACATTTTACTAATCCACTGTGACCACTCCGTTACATCTGTCAATCCGCCCCGAAATGCTGGCATCTCCATAGCCAAGTTCCCGGCGGGCGAGGCATAAGCCTGAGCGCCGATAATGGCGGGCGTAAACATCTGGACTATACCATAATCCAAACGTTCGGTTCCGGTTCTCGCCCCCACTCCCTGGTTAATACTTGCCAGCCAACGTTCCATATCTTCCGCTTGCCTGCGTTGCATATCCATCACGTCTGACGTCCATCCCCGTTGCGCCAGTCGTTTGTCATATTCAGTTCGCAAGCGTTCCATTTCCACAAAGCCAGATTGATACCTTTCTGTTTCTATTGGCCCCATCACACCACGACGCGCCATATCCGCTACTATGGCATTCCACTCTCTTTCCATTTCTTCCGCCTGTTGCATTCGCTCTTCTTTGGGCGTTGCAACATCGGCAACCATCTTGTAAAAACCAGCCTTAATTTCATCATACCAATCCGCTGGCGATCCAAATTTTTTTCGCAGTTCTGAAAGCTGCTCATTAAGGCGTTCTTCCATCTCAGCTTTGGCGACATCCGCCTTGGATGTGCGCAAATCGAGATTTTCCCATCCCAAACCTTGCGCCATCAGCCCACCGGCTTCTGTTTCCATCCATCCCATAAGTAATCGTTGTCGCTCTTCATCGCTCAATCCGGCGAAAGATCGTCTGGTTTGGGCGCTCCAAATCTGCGCCTGTTCACGAAAATCATATAGCCCGCCAGATATACGACTGATAGCGCCTATATCGCCTTGATCCAATGCTATCGCTAATTGGCTCGCAATCGGGCCAACATCTGTCGCTTTGCCTCCCATGCTATCCACTATTGTGGCGGCAACATCATTAAGCTCTTTAATTTTGTCTGTTGTTTCACCCTGCACCGCTGTATAGTTTTGCAAGATCAATGATGCAGCGCCTAAATCCGTAATGTAGCCATGTAGCGCGTCCTCTAGCTCTTTTTGCAACTGGCGATCCTCATCACCAGTCATATAGGTATACACACCCTGCCGCGCCAGTGAAATATCTCCCGCTGTGGCGCGTTTTTCCATTTGCCTTTCTACCCCCATAGCTACGGTTCCAGCTGAAAACACCCACCCAAGCGGGCCAGATGCAAGATCGATGATAGCTCCAACTCCCTCTGTTAAACTTGCAGCTATTGGCCCTAATTTTTCGGCAAGCGTGGCAATGCCTCCAATGTCCGCCACTTCGCTAACCTTCCCCGCCTTCATTGCAGCGTCAAATATCTCGCGTTCTTCTTTCAGCCCCGCCGCTGTTTGTTTAACTTTATCCAATTCATCAAAAATTTCGCTAAACTCTTTGGCGGCATCCCTATAATTGTCTTTGGCGTCTCTTAATTTTTCTGCGGCAATGTTGGTATGTTCCCCCAATTGTTCCATTTCATCCCCAACATCTCGCAGACCTGTATGCAGTTTTTGTAGTGTATTGGCGAGATCATTTCCCCCAACGGTATCACCGCCTCCGGCGTATAAATCCGTAAAACTCCCCTCTCCAATACCGCCAAGCCGATAGGCACTCTCGAATGGGGCTTCTGGATCAAACATGCTGCCAGCGTCTTTAGCGCGGGCAATTTTCTCTTGCAACTGCTCTATACGTTGCTCAAATCTATCCAGTTCATCACTGTAATGATCATCCAGGCGTATTTCGCCAGCAATGACAAAATCATCAGCCATGAGCCTTTACAATCCGTTTGATGTATTGTTGTGGTAGGGGTAGCGCTTCTACGTCTCTAGTTCGCATCACCTCCGCTAAAATGGCTGTGTGGAACGCAGACGCTTCGGCAATCGGTGTTGGAAACGGCCATTGGTTTAATCTGAGCGCTAGTGTGTATCTTAATCTTGTGGCGTTTCCGATAAAAAACGTATCAGGTGTAGCGCCTGCATGATCATAGCCGCCTTTGCCGTCGCTTCATCCTGGATGATCGGTGCGAGATTGTTCCAGTCGTTTTTACTCGTGGCGATAGTATTGCCATCTTCATCTGCCAGCAATTGGCGCGCCAGCCAACGATTGAGCCGGATGCGTAGATGTCTTTCAATGACGTAATCAGCGGCGCTGCTATTTTCTAATTCTTCATAGAGATTGGCAATGCGGCGCGTCCAGTAATTCCGTTCGTCTACGTCGTCAACATTATCCATCCTTTCTGAAATCAGATCGATTTCACGATTGATTTCAGCCTGTCGCTTCTGTGGCAATGGCATTTTCGCAAGCTCTTTGAAATCATCCCGCTCGCGCAATCTGATTTCCCAGACGTCTCGCAGCATGGCATATTCATCACGCTGTTCATCTGTCGGGAAATTCAGATAATATATTTTGCCATCCACTTCAAACGACACGCGTTTGCCGCTTTTGATGGACGTCATATCTGTTACAAAAGGCCCGTCTTCGGGTAATTTTTCTTTTTTATTTGTCATTAGACGGTCACCAAAGCCGCTGAGGGATCGGGGATAACGATGTATTTTTCGGCGCTACCTGAAATCTGGACAACGCTAGGCCCGTTCGGCGTTAGATTGCCGGATATAGACATATTGACCATATCCGAAATTTTCATCTGTTGCACGACTGTGGCGGATGCACCAGTACCGTTATATCCATCTACGGCAAAATAAAGATGCTTTTCTGGATCAAGTGTTATTTCCGAATCTGTTGTGGCATATCCCAAGACGCGCTTCAAGTCAGTGAGCCCCTCCGCCAGATAAATACTCATTTGCACCCTGACGGTAGATGGGCCGTATTGTTCCGTAGAACCTTCCGAAACGCGTTGATAACGTCTGGATGAATGTTGCTGCGAGACGTTAAATTGAGCAAGCTGCCCCAGGGCCTTAAACGGGCCGCTTGCAGATGTGGACACACCGATGATGTATAGATTGTCATCGCGTATTTCAAACGCCTTGGTATTGAGGGTCATGATCGATACTCCTGTGTTAGTGGATTATACATCTATAAATGTGATGCTATCGCATGTTCCGGCGGATGTAAGCAACGTGCCTTGACCGGGTACAAATGCAATGGACGCGCTGCGAATTTTTGCATTTGTGATTTTAACCTTATGCTCTACCGAGGCGGATGATCCAGTACCATTGTATCCAATTAATTCGTAATCAAATCCTTGATCTGGATTTAGCTGCACCTCTTCATCCTGCGAATATGTCTGTCCAAGGGGGTGCCCCATGCCCAGTAATAGTTCTTTACTGTCGCTGTCAACAAACACGCGTATCTGGAAACGCATGTTTTCTTCGCCTGGGACATGCTTTACCGTGCCTCCCACGCGGGCATAGGCGCGATCTGCGTAGGCGTCAGAATAACCAAACGATTGCAATTGCCCCATTGTCTCGGGGGACGTCCCGCCATGGGTGGTCACTTTGACCAGATAAAATTCGCCGGTTCTGATTTTTAGTTCTTGCAAAGATGGATATGCCATTATCCTATCTCCTGATTAAGGTGTTTGAAAAACGATTTCATCACATACACCGTTAGACATCAGGATCATGCCCTGACCGGGAGCGAATTTCAGCGAAATTCGCCTGACGCGTGCATTTGTGATGTAAATAACATGTTCCATTATGGCGTTACTGATTGATGTTTGCGTATTGTAGCCTTTCAGCTTGTAGTCAAATCCTTTTTCTGGATCAAGTTCTACTTCACTTTTGCTATCATAAACTTCTGTTGTCATGTGTCCAAAGCCATGTAAAAACTCACTGCTATTACTGTCAACTGCTATTTTTATGGCATATTGGAGCGTTGCATCACCTAGCATTGGTTTAACGCCATCGCCAATTCTGGTTTGGTTGCTGACAGCGTAATTTTGGCTATAGTAAAACTCCATGAGTTGGCCCAGCAAAATGTAAGGCTCAACTACGTCATGTTCTCTATACGTTACGAGATAAAAATTTCCCGTCCGTATCTTTAGCTTTTGAAGACCGGGATAGGCCATGTCATTGCAGTGTGACTATCATGCTGACGACATAGTTTTCGATTTCCATTTCTGCGAAATCGAAATCTCGCGACAATTGCGATAAAACCATCTGGCACTTAATGGAGCCATCTTCGCTCACAATCCGCCTGTTGTCATTAAACCATTTGGTCATATCGTCAACCATTTTCAGCAATTCGACTTCATTTGTGGCGACAATAAACAGGCGAAACGCATCTGCCAGATTATTTTCTCCGCCCACACGCTGATTTACGGGCCTGCCACTACTGGCATAAACGGCGGCAAGGTAGGGTGGGTTGAACTGGGGCTTGCCGAATGTTGGATAGCCTTTATAAAGCGTATATCCAAGTTCCAGCAAGCTGTCGGTAAGGAGCGTGTATTTATTGGTTACGGTCGTCATGCTATTGTGACAAAAGATCGCCTGATTATGAGGAGGGGGATGCCTGCGCCAGCGAAACGGCTATGACGGCATCATTATTAACAGACGCTTTGACATCTACAATGGTATAATGCACGCCGTCTATAATTACACGCCATGCTTTTTTGATGGCGCTGGCGCTTTGGGGCAGTACATAAATAGTAAATGTAGATGTATCACTAATGAATGAACCACGATTAACACGCCGTCGTTCCTCTGTGGAACGGGTTAGATACTTGAATTTTGTCTTGGTAAAAGCGTTATTATCGTTATTAGCGACATTGCCAGAAGCGTCCAGAATGACGTCGCGCACTTGATCATAGGTGTAGCCATCATTCAGTCCGCCATTCTGCAATGACGGAATATAATAGCCTGTGTGAGACCCGTATTTTCGCCATTGGTTGATGAACAAACGTTTTTGACGTCCAGCGCTAACGGATCGCATGGCCTTTCACCGAAATACCGATTTCTGAAATAATGCGACGGCGGCCAGCTGACCATCCCTTCTCAAAGTACCTTTTCTCGCGTATTTGGACATGCGTTGCGATTATCAGCAATGATCCATCTTTTAGCGGTATAACGACATTGCCAGTGCCTCCGCCGCCCTTCCCGCCTCTCTTCTTTTTGACGGGAGCATTTTTTACACATTGCGGCGGTATGACAAAGACCATTCGTGGCTTTGTCTTTGGCGTTATCACACCACCTTTTTCATGTATCCTGGCATATCTGGCAGCGCGCCGCCGCTTCTGAATGCCAACGCGTACATGCCATTTATTGTTCCTTTTGATGGGTTCTTGCATGACGACAGCGCTTTGCAATGCCCCCGTTGCCATACAAGACGGCCAGCGCCCGACCTTGCCACTGCCAGCGGGTATCTGTTTGCGTATCTCATCGCGCAGTATCCGCCCGGCCTGTCTGGCTAGGGCTCGCGTTCTCAAATCGATTTCCCGTTTCGGGCGGAAAATTTCAGGCGCTTTAATCTTGACCTGTGCTTTCATAGTGTTAAAACAGGTGCTTTGTGAGATGCGATTATTTCCTCTACCATCGGCGTCGTGCGCTTCTCTCGATTAAATTGACGTGTGGCAAAATCGGTGCTGATAGCAGTCAAACCATCGTCATACGCCTCATTCACGGCCCGCGACACCATCAGGATGATTGCCATCCTGATGGCGTCATCTGTTTTCAGACCCCAAACC
>Ga0256914_1001803_pt1 | contig 18608 bp, 18 predicted proteins | sample HulkmetaG_FD_191571 | JGI IMG/M metagenome (GOLD analysis project Ga0256914, IMG submission 191571) | Hydrothermal chimney microbial communities from Main Endeavour vent field at the Juan de Fuca Ridge, Pacific Ocean - Hulk | ecosystem: Environmental > Aquatic > Marine > Hydrothermal vents ... | reverse complement strand
TGCGTTATATCCTATTATGATAAAAACTCACGAAAAATCTGTAAAAAAATATAAAGTCTTAATGAAGAAAAGTATTTCTTTTTTGATTGTTAGTGCGTTAGTTATCACATCTTTTGTCTTATTAACATCACATTGGGGTGTTGCATTATTATGGGGAAATCAAATGTTACCTGCAGCAACAGTACTAAATATTTTAAGCTTAGGGTTAGTTCTTTTCTTTTTAACTTCTCCATTAAATTGGATGCTATTAGTAGAAAGAAAACAAAAATATTTAATATACGTTTATATTATTGCTTTTTTGGTTAATTTGGTTCTAAATTTGATATTTATCCCTAAATACGACTATATAGCAGCTGCATACACTACTGTATTCACTGAATTTACTGCTCTTATTGCGTTGGTTTTAGTTTTGAAATATGGCAAACAAGCAAGTAAAGAAAAAGGGGAAATGTAATTGTTGGGATTTGCCTTTAATTGACAAATTAACACATATCTTTATTCAATCTTATGAAAGTTTACAAATACTTTTTCTTCTGTTTGATTTCCAGCCTTATCCGTTGCAGTTATGATTAGCTCGTTGCCACCTTTTTTGAGTCTATATGATGTTGTAAAGTTTCCATCTGAATCTACAACCGCGATTTGATCATTAACTGATACAGTTGTTCCGGGTTCGGTTTTTCCGGTTATTTCAAACGAATGACCTGTTGCGGAATAGTCTAATTCTTTTTCTTTTGGATTTGTTATTTCTAAAATAGGAGCTTCTGTATCTCGTACAACAGTATATTCAGTTGAATTTTCACTCTCTACACCACTATCAGAAATAGCTCTAACAAAAATTTTTCGTGGAAATATACCTGTTTGAATTCCCGTAAAAGAAAAATTACCAGTTGCGTCTGCTATTGTTTCATCAACTTTAGAGTTATCTACATATAAAACTACTTTTTGTCCTGCTTCCGTTTGTCCAGTTATATCAATTGTGCTTTCTTTTGTGGCTTCTGAAATAGGTGATAAGTAAGGTGGTGTTGGGGCTACTTTTTCAGTGTTGCTTTGATATGTGTCGCTTCTAAATAGGTCCCAAATGCTATTTACATTTGCTAAAAAGAATATCATCCACGCATATGTTAATAATAGAATTAGTACAGAAATCCCGTTCATTATGATAATTCTTTTTAATAGGTATCTTTTATGCGCTTTTACACTGTCAACTTTTGTTGATTCCATTTGTGTTTTTTTTCTTTTCCATTTTAAAGATTTTTTATTTATTCTTTTCATAATTATTTTCTGGAGCCACCCGTCGGACTCGAACCGACAACCTACGGTTTACGATACCGTTGCTCTGCCAATTGAGCTAGAGTGGCTCAAGTTCGCTAGGCTTTCTTTGGTATGTTATCATATAAATATACATGAAGTATACAGAAATTACTAACAAAAATCAGGTAGCAGAAAAAGACTTAATTTCCTTAAAAAAAGAATATATAGCAATAGTTTCACATAAACTATTAAGTCCACTAACAATTATTAAGTGGAATTTAGAACTAATTAAAGGTGGTAATAAAGATTGCACAGAATTTAAAGATAATTTTGATGCAATAGATATGAACATAAAAAAGTTAGAAACATATTCTGATGTTTTAATGAAAGTGGCTGAGGCACAGGATTTGCTTGTTGATGAGGATAAAATCGAATTATCAAAAGATAAGTTTGTGGTAGATTTTAACAATATTCTACAAACTGTAAAAAAGAAATACAAAGAGGACATAGATACAAAAAGCTTAAAATTTGATATAAATTGTCAGCTTAAGAAATATGTTGTGAATTATAAAAAGGACTATATATTAGAAATTATTGATTCTATAATAAAGAATGCAGTTGATTACAGTAATGAAAGGACGAAAATAAATGTAGAATGTTTTAAATTTGATGAGAAAAAAAAGAGCGAATTTGAATTAGATAAAAACAGTGAGTTTGTTGGAGTAGAAATTGAAAATATAGGACTAGAAATAAAAAGAGATGAAATAGGTCTGATTGGTGAATCGTTTTTTAGAGGGGATTTTGCCAAAAAATCAGGGCTAAAAGGGTATGGTTTATCGCTATATCTTGCTAAAATCTTAATAGAAAATATAAATGGAAAGCTCTTTTTTAAGAGTGAAAATGGTATAACAAAATTCGTTGCAGTATTTTTTGTAAAAAATGTGTATAATTAAAGTGTAAAGATTTTGGGCAGGAACCAAAATACCAATGAGTGAAAAAAAAGCTCATAAAATACTTGTTGTAGATGACAATCAATTTTATCTTCAAATAATTGAATCCGAATTAAAAAAACTCGGTTGTGAAGTTTTTACTGCACAAGACGGTGAAAAAGCATTATCCATTGCAGATAAAGAATTACCAGACTTAATACTTATTGATTTAATACTACCCAAAGTTGATGGGTTTGAAGTGATTGAAAAATTATCAAAGAACAAGGATTTAAATGACTCAAAAATCATTGTATTTTCACAACTTTCACAACAAGAAGATATTGATAAAGTTAAAAAACTCGGTGCAGATGCATATATGATAAAAAAAGATTTTTCAGTTAAAGAGCTTGTAGATAAAATTGAATCGATGATTAAGTAGTTAATTTAGTTAGTTAATTTAGTTGAGAATTTCAATTATATAATTATAAAAGGGGGTGAAAACTAATGTTAGTAAATAGAAAAGGTTTTACACTTATAGAACTTTTAGTTGTTATCGCAATTTTAGCTACATTAGCAGTAACCGTTTTTGTAGCGATGAACCCTGCAAAAAGACTTAGAGATTCTAGAGATGCGAAAAGAAAAACAGATGTCGCTACTATTCTTGATGGTATACATACGTATGTTATCGACAATCAAGGATTTCCCACAACATGGGACGCAACTAATTTAGCCGCTGGCACAGTTTATGAAATAGTGACCGATGCAACAAACGCTGTTAATCCGAACACAAGTGATCAGTCATTATGTAATGCTTCCCACACAAAGCACGTAGCTGGTGTTGGTGAGGTTGCAACGGCTATGTTTGACATCGGTACAGACTTATCTGATGTATTGGCTGAAATACCAGTTGATGCAAATAATTCACATGCAGATAATACTGGTTATACGATTGAAGTAACAAGAGAAGCTGATGGCTCTGGTGGTTTTACTGGTCCAATCAAAACTATCACCATAGCATCTTGTGGTGCTGAAAACGAAGCCATAACTATATCTAGATAAAAAGTATTGTATGTTAGAGATTGAAAGAGAGGGGCTACGGCCGAGCCCCTCTCTTTTTATTTTCAAAAATAGATAATTTAAGGTTTTTTACTCTTCTATAAATTCCGCATAATATGTTGTATACTTTATATTAATAAAGTCTAAATTTGAAATTAGTTTCTGCCCAATGCAAATTACTGAAGATCTTTTAAAAAAAATACTTGTAGAACCAGGAGTTTTTACTGAAAAGCAATTTACTTTAGCTCAAGAAGACGCAAAAGCAAAAGGAATAACTCTTTATGAATACTTATTAGATAGTAGTTTGATTAAAAATTCACAGTTAGCTCAACTTATCGCTGCTGAACTTAAGATTCCATATATTGATTTAAAGCATACACAGATAGATAAACAAGTTTTAAAGTATATTCCAGAAAAGTTTGCAAGAGAACAACTTGTATTTCCATTTAAAAAAGAAGATAAAACCTTATATGTTGCTACGGCAAATCCGACAAACTTTATGGTCATTGATTTTATGAGAAAGAAATTAGGATTGAATATTAAATATTATTTTACAGCTGATAAAGATATAAAAGATATGTTTGATTTATATGTTGAGGATGTTGAAAATTCATTTGAAAAGATTATAGAAGAAAATGTAAAAATAGCACGTAATTCTTATGGGAAATCAAAAGAACATCCTATTATTAAGATTGTTGATGAGGTTATTGATTATGCATATAAAAACAAAGCTTCTGATATTCACATTGAACCTGAAGAAAAATATTCACTTCTTAGATTTAGAATTGACGGAATGTTACACGATATTGCAGAATTCCCAATTGATGTGCACGAACAAATCGTTACAAGAATCAAGGTTATGAGTAATTTGAGAACAGATGTAAGACAACAGCCCCAAGATGGAAAAATTCAAAAAAAGATGTATGATGAAACACTTAACCTTAGAGTTTCATTAGTGCCTGTTACAGAAGGCGAGAAGGTGGTTTTAAGGCTTTTATCTGAAAAATCAAGAAAGATGTCGTTAAAAGATCTTGGCTTCAGAGAAGAGTCGTTAGAGAAGATTGAACTAGGTTATAAAAAGCCGTATGGAATGATTTTAACAACAGGTCCAACAGGTTCAGGTAAAACTACTACTTTATATGCGATTTTGAAAAATCTTAACAGAAGGGAAATAAATATTATGACGATCGAAGATCCTGTTGAGTATGAAATTGCGGGTATTAGTCAAATTCAAGTGAATAATAAAGCAGGACTTACATTTGCGTCTGGATTAAGAGCAATTGTTCGTCAAGATCCAGATGTTATTCTTGTAGGTGAGATTCGTGATAGTGAAACTGCTAGTATTGCAGTAAATTCATCAATGACTGGGCATCTTGTTTTATCTACATTACATGCAAATGATGCTGCAACAACAGTGCCTAGACTTTTTGACATGGGTGTTGAGCCATTTTTAGTCGCGTCATCTTTAAATGTTATAGTTGGGCAGAGGCTTGTTAGAAGAATATGTGATAATTGCAAAGTTTCTGTTGAGTTGTCTCAAACTGATTTTAAAACATATGCCAAAAACTTTCCTGCTGAATTTGTTAAGGACCATTTTAAATATTCTGAATACAAGAGAGTATATAAAGGAAAAGGTTGTGATGAGTGCCACGGTACAGGGTATTCTGGTAGGGTTGGTATTTATGAAGTTATGGAAATTGATGATGATATAAGGGTAGCCATTGTTAACAAACAAAGTGCCGCTACCATAGCCGAAATTGCTATTAGTAAAGGCATGAAAACAATGTTAGAAGATGGGTTGGATAAAGTAAAACTTGGTGTAACAACGATTGATGAAGTAATTAGAGTTTCAAAAGAATAATGACAAGAAAATTCCAAAATCCCTTTGACAAAGTAAAACCACTCGAACTTCTTATGTTTACAAAACATATGCATATTATGATTAAATCTGGTGTGCCAATTTCAGAAACACTTGATACTTTAGCAAATCACGCTAAATCTAAGTACTTTAAGAAAGTATTGAGGCAGGTGTATGAGGATGTACAAAGTGGGAAATCGTTACATGATGCATTAGGAAGATTTCCAAATGTGTTTGATAAATTTTATACTAGTTTGGTAAAAGTTAGTGAAGAATCCGGTACATTAGAAACAACCCTTGAGTTTTTGGCTGATCAATTAGCTAAAGATTACGAACTTAAAAAGAAAATAAAGGGTGCAATGTTTTATCCGACATTAATTTTGGTCGCAACTTTTGGTATTGGTGGGTTTATTTCTATTTATATATTGCCACAGTTTGTTGATTTTTTTGATTCATTAAATGCAGAATTGCCAACTTCAACAAAAATATTAATGGCTTTTGCTGGCGTTATGAAAGACCATGGGATATTGATTTTTATCAGTATTGGGGTGTTTTTTGTATTACTAAAAATGTTTTTAAATTCAAAACCAGTAAAACCAAAATGGCATAGGATTCAGCTTAAAATGCCGGTTTTTGGAAAACTAATACAATATACTCAATTAGCAAGAATGTGTAGAAATTTAGCCACATTACTAAATAGTGGAGTGCCAGCAACGAAGGCCTTGGAAACTACTGCGGATACAATGACTAATTTAACTTTTAACAAAGATCTACATGAAGTAGAAGATGCTTTAATTCAAGGTAAAAATATAAGTGACTCACTAGAAGAAGGCGGTTATAAAGAAATACCAGAAATGATTCCAAGAATGATTAGTGTTGGTGAAAGAACGGGTAATTTATCTGAAGTTTTGGAGTATATGAGTGAGTTTTATGAAACGGAAATCGACCATATGACAAAAAATATGTCGTCAATAATAGAGCCGTTTTTATTAATAGGGATGGGTTTGATGGTTGGGTTTATAGCTATTGCAATTATTGGGCCAATATACCAAATAACAGGTAGTATTAATTAATGGATATACAATGAAAAATTCAAATAAAAAAGCATTTACCTTAATAGAAATGCTTGTAGTTTTAGCAATAATAGGGATATTAGCGGCATTATCTGTTCCGTATTCAATAAGTTATTTAAATGGGGTTAAGCACTCTAAATCGTTGGACCAGACGATTAGTTTGATGAGAAAAGCACAATCATATGCTATGAATGATAAATCAGGTGGGCCATGGGGTATTTGTTTGTCAAATGGGCAAATTAAATTATATGGTGGTTCATGTAACGCACCAACTTATCAAAATGTTTACACAATTCCAGGAAATACAGAAATAACAGGCTTAAGTGATATTGAATTCGAGAATAATACCGGCAACCCGGATTCTGAAACAACTATTTTGATACATACTGGTAGATTTAAGAATACCATAACAATTAATAATGTTGGTGGTATGGCTGTTGTGAACAATTAATTATTTATAGTTGTATGAATGGCAAGCAAAAATTTTCGAAAAAAGAACAAATAATACTTAGATCTAATAATGGAATAAGAAATGGAGTTAGTATAATTGAACTTATTTTAGCTATTGCTATTTTTTCTGTAATATCTTTAACGGCAATAACAAGTATTTTTTCTTCAGTAATATTAAATCAAACAAGTCAAAAGTTGGATGAAGCTACCATATATGCTGAAGAAGCAGTAGAAGCAGTAAAATCTATAAAAAAAGAAGAATGGTGCGGAAGTTTAAGGACTTTAACACCTGGAGAAACACACGGATTAATTGTTAACACAGCAACAGGTAATTATGAGTTATCTGGCACAGAAGATATAATAGGTGATTACACGCGTAAAATTCAAATTGACAATGTTTACAGAGACTCGAACGGAAATATAACAGATAATCCTTCAGATTTACTAGATCCTTATGTTAAGAAAGTTATTGTTACGGTTGAGTATAATAAAAAAAGTACACCTAGCGAAAAAAATATTGTAGAGTCAGTAACATATTTATCAAATTGGGGATCGCTAACAGTTGATGATTCCAAAGGGATTTTGGTTTATTCGGATGAAGATAATAATGGAAAAGAAGTTCTAAAATATAAAGTCTATAGTGCTACTGGTCCCTGTAATTTGGGCTTTTGGACTAATGAATCAATAGCATATGATTACCCTTTGTTGTCTGGGTATACCATTAGAAGAGTAGAATTATATGAAACAGATGTACGAAAAGAGATGATAGCGGTAACAAGAAGTGTTAATAACGCCAACCAGAATGCTATTTATGCAATCGTTTGGGATGGTGACGGTTGGGGTAATCCAATAGAATTGGCATCGTTTTATGACACTTCAACATATCAAAATTCTAGAAATTATGATGGAGTTTATATGCAAAACGGCGACTTTTATGTATTTTATAGCGACGGAACAAATCAGCCTAAATATAGAAAGTGGAGTGATGACGGTGGAGCGTTAGCTTGGTCGTCTGAGGGTGGTATTCCCAATAATGAAAGTGATGCTGATGTGCCAGAATGGTTAAGTGCAAAATCTAGATTACACGCAAACGATATTATGATTGCATATAGAGATATGAATGAGAATATAAATACGGTTTATTTTAGAGATGATGAATCTACTATATATACACATCACGCAGATGGATCGAGTGGTCTTGGTTATGAGAATTTTTCTATCGGTTGGACTTATGACTCGGCGAGTAATGATTCGCTCTTTTTGGCATATAATTCTACAGGCAATAGTAATTTTACGATTAAAAAATTCGACCCGGAATCATGGATTGCTAGTTTTACAATAACATTAGCGTTAGGAAGTATTTTAAATTATAACCCTCTTATGTTTAGAATTCGAAATAACCCAAATGTTAGTAATGAATATACTTTGTGTATGCAAGGGGAAAGTACTATTTTATGGTGGAAGGAATATCCAATAGTGTGTTATTCATCATCTGATGGGTTATATTTAGTAACTACAAATGCGTATAACGCAGTAGATATGGCATTTGATTTTGATTATGAACATGATTCTGGTGATAAACTAACTGTATTTTCTGATGGAACTTCTCAACCAAGATATTTTGTGGATACTGGTTCTGCTCAAGATATGGCTGGTAGTATGAGCTCAACGGTTGTTTCTGTTGTTGTTGACGCAGATCCCAAAACAGATAATTTAATGGCTATATTAGGTGATGATGTTAGAGAAATTGCTACAAACGAATGGAACGGTTTAGGTAATTATTTTTATTCTGATGCCGGTGGACACGCTTTTACAATTCACGAAACAGATGGAGCATCAGGAGTTTATTACTGGTTTGATTTTAAGTGGGAGAATTAAGATGATTAAAATAAGAAAAGGAACTACATATATAGAATTATTAGTGTATATTGCCGTATTAACAATTTTTATGTCTGGTATGGTTATGTATACATTAATTGGGCAAAAACAAAGGCTTTATTCTAATGCGATACAAGAATTAAGTTATAATATACGGTTTATTAACAATAAATTAAATTACGAAATAGGTAGTGCTAGTTCTGTATCAGTTGATTCCCCTAATCAAATTACACTTACTTATGATTTATCAGAAGATAGTTATAGAAATCCAACAATAATAAGATTAAATGGCGGTGTATTAGAAATAGGTATTGGTACAGATACAAATAGACCTTGTAATACAACAAATTTTTGCAATTTATCAACAAATTTAGTTTCAGTAGATTCTGTAGATTTTCAAGATTTAACAATTACAGGTGGACTTCCAACGATAAATTATACACTAAATTTGACATATATAGGGAATTCAACCATTAACAGTGATAATGTTATTAAAAGAAGTATATCATCTAGTGTAGTTGCTAATTCTAGTTCTAATTAATGGTTATGAATAATAATAAAAGAAAATATAAAATGAGAGAAGGTTATGTTGCATTAATAACTGCAATTATTGTTACCGCGGTTATGGGAATCATTGGATTGTCGCTTTCATTAGCGTCTGTTACAGAGGGGCAGGTTGTAATTTCTGATAATAAGTCGTTTGTATATGATCAAGTTGTTGAATCGTGTGTTAATGATGTTTTAGTTAGGCATTATCTTAAAAAAGATATTTCTGATACAATTGTATTACCAATTGGTACTTGCGATGTTACGACAACGGTAACAAATCCTGATGCCAATACGACAGTTACGGTTTATGCTGTGTCTTATGACAATGAAGGGTATTCAAAAACGCTAGAGGCGACTGTTATTCAGACGGCAACAGAAACTAAAACTTATATTAAAGAAAAATGAAGAATAAAAATATATTAGTAATAACAAATAAAGAGATTCAGTATGTAGAAGTAAAAACAGGAAAATCTCCTACTGTTGAGGTAAAGTATTCGCTGAAGTGGAAATATGCAAATGGAATAGCACAAACTCTTAATCAAATATGCAAGGCACACAAGTTTAAAAGTGTATCTATATTAATTTCCGATGCATTAATTTATATAATGAAAATGGATGTTGAGTATTATGTTGATAAAGACGGTGATATTAGAAATCCAATTTCCGAAAAGCTAGAAAAAAGTATACCTGAGCACATATCAGATGTCATTTGGGATTACAAAATTATATCGCATACAGATAGACATTACCAAATTGAAGTTGCCGCAATGCAACGAAAATTATATGATGAAATTCATAACACACTAGACCATTGTGGTGTAAAAATAAGACATATAAAACCATTTTCAGTAACCTTATCTAGAGTTGTTAATGCTGATAAGTTTACTGTTGTATTATATTTTTCCACTGTAGAAAGTGTTTTGGTTTTGGTTAAAAATAATTTTGTATATTTTGCAGCATCTTTATCGGATGTTGATGATAAATCATACATTAGAAATATGCTAAATTATCTTAAGAACAAGTATGAGTTGCAAGATGATACTATTTGTTTATATTCAGGAATTAGTAAAATAATAAAACCTACAGATATTGACATGTTTAGAGTTAAAAAACTTTTGATAGAGGTTGCCCCATACATCGGACTTCTTAAGTATGATCAATCTGTAGAGGAAGATGGTTTCTCGTTAGATTTAGAACAAGGGAATATAAAAGAAGAAGAATCATTTATCGATAAAATTTTAAGCATCTTTAATAAAGAGGAAACACCAAGTGAAGCTAAGAAGAAAGATAAAGATAACAATAAAGGCAGTTCTACGATGATATTAGTTATTGTTTTAGTGATAATGTTAGCGATTATGGGATTCTTTCTTTATAAATATTTTAAGGATAATTCAGTAGATTCAGTAAATAATAATAAGAATGCACCTTCTCAAAGTATTAATACATCTAATATAAAAGCAGAAAACAACGCCAATAAGTTAGATGCGAACAATAATAATGTTCAAAATGTAGATATGGGTACAAAAACTGTCACGAAAGACGATAACTCTTCTGGGGACATTGTTGAGAAGAAGGCCGAAGTAAAGAAACTAGAAATACGAGTTTTGAACGGAACAACCAACAGAGAAAATTTAGATTCTGCATTATCTACACTTACATTGCTAAAAATAGGTCCAACAAAAGTAAATGTTGGTGAAGCTTATACAACTGATTATACAACAACATATATATATTATAAGCCCAAAGCTGATGTTGATAAGGTTAATAAGATTTATGATATTCTAAAAACAAATTATTCGAAAAAAGTTGAATTTGGAAATAAGAAGTTGGCAGAGGATTATCCAGCAGACATAGAGATTATAGTAGGGACTCCGTAATAGAAAGACGGTTTTTGATTGGTGGATAAAGATACTATAGTTTTTTGTTATTTTACTTCGAACTTATCAGAAGGAATGCTTGGTGAATGTATTGCAAAAAGCTTTGAATGTTTTAAAAATTTGCCTGATATTACGTTATTAGTATCTACAAATAAGTAGTCACCGCTTTTCAGAATTACCTCATTATCATTAACATAATATAAGGCTTCGCCCTCAATCATAATTAACAATTCAATTTTTTTGCTTGTGGTAATGTGGTTTGCTTGTTTCCCCGGGTTTATGCTCTCTATAAACTATTTCGATTTTATCGGTTTTACATGGATTGTTTTTCTTTAGGAAAGCTCCTACAAACCAACCTTTGTGTTCATTTTTAGTTTTGTATTTTCCGTGTTGATATTTATTATTTCCCAATTTTTGTGTAGACACATTAAGATATTAGCAATTTTATATATTTTATGCAATGAATGGATTGTAATTTGGAGCGGGATACGGGAATCGAACCCGTGTCTTTACCTTGGGAAGGTAATATTGAGCCACTCAACTAATCCCGCGGGTAGTTCAATGTTTATTGTAATATGATTATATACTAAATCAAGTTTAAGGTATTGTTAAGACTTGCCCAGGAATAATTAGCGGATTTCCGTTTGGTAAATATGATATATTGTTTGCTTGGGCAATTTTATGCCATTGCGTACCGTTTCCATAAGCACCTTCAGCTAGTTCCCAAAGCGTATCTCCTGAAATTACAGTGTACTTTCCAGTGGATATATCGCCATGTTTGTAATCATTTGCTTTCCAGTTCTTGGTTACAGGATTGTTTATTTGATTTACTAAATGCGGTTTATGTTTGTTAGATTCTATTATGTTATTTGGTGTTGCTTCATTGTTATTAGTGTTTTGTGTGCCTAGAATGTTAGATTCATTTTCGTTTTTGATTGGTTTATTTATGTCATTCTTATTATTTTGAAATTTGATATCGTTTTTGTTTTCTAATGTTAAATTTTGTAGTTTGTCCTTGATTGGAGTGCCATTTTCATCTGTTGGAATTATTCCCGCATAATCTTCGGGGTTAGGTAATTCTGGTTGTTTTTGTTCGGTGTATTCCGTTGATGATGCTTCTTCTGTTATTTTTCCTTGTTCTTGCATCATATAATTGTATGCAAAAAACCCTCCTGCGATTAATAAAATTCCGAATATTATTGCAAAAATAGCTCCCCATTTTGATGGTTTTAGATCTTCAACTGTAACTTCTTGTTTTGTATTTGAATTTGCTTGTTTTGTCTGTGATTTACTGATATCTGATGTGTCTACATTCGCAAAGTTTATATCATCTTTTTTTAAGTCTTTTTCTTCGGTGCTTTGTTCTTGGTTATTTTTATTGTTTTTTGATGTTGAGTTTTTCTTGTTTGACTTTGTTTGATTGGAAGCATTATTTGTATCATTATCAGATGTATTGGGTTCCTTCAATTCTTGCATTTCCTCTCTGTCTGTTTTTTCTATTTGAATTTTCTGTTTTTTTTGCTTAGTAGAACCTTTTGCCATTTTTATTGAGGTGGGCGGGTACTTTATTGTATTTTATATCACACTCAGATAATTTGTCTATAAGGTGTTTGATTCGAATTTGTTATTGTTACAAGGATTAATAACTACTTTTCTCGTCACATCCTTTGCCCTCTAGGGCTTTTTGTGTTCATATGAATACAATAGTTATACATATCTGATTATTGAGTAAATGAGTTTAGTTCGAGCTAAATGTATTTTAAGTATTTTAGTATGGATATTTTCTAGCACCTGATATATTATTAATTTATTATGCCTAATTATAATGCAAGATCAACAGGTGATTATTCAAAAATATGGATGAATACTGGGAAATGCGTTTTTTGCGATTTAAAGGATAAATATATAATAAAGGAAATTAATAATGTTGTTTTAACTGTTAACTTATTTCCTTATATTGATGGGCATTTGTTAATAATTCCTAGAAGACATTTTGAATCGTTTGAAGAAACTACAGATGATGAAATGTTAGCTATAAAACAACTAGCTGATTATGGAAAAAAGTTATTAAAAGATAAATTAAACATAGAATATGTGTGGTTTATTTTTCGTATGAATTCTGGATTTAATGCCCAAAAAACCGTTGCTCATGTTCATGCACATTTAATACCATTTAGTAATAAACTTTTCAAATGGGAATATCAGAATATAAATATTCCAGTTGATGAGTTAGCCAGAAAGTTAAGGTCTTAAATATGCTAAATAAAGATAATAAGTGGCCAATTTATTTTAAAGACAAATTGGTTATTGGAAATCAAAATTCAAGTCTTGCTATAGCAACCTTATGGACACCAAAAGAAATGGTTCTTAATAAGATTGATAAAAATGATTTTTTAGTAATGGGTCAGTTATATACTAAAAAAGGCATAAATTATTTAGTACGCAATATTTTAGCAAAACCTCAAGTAACCAAACTTATATTAATAGGAAACGATTTAATGGGGAGTGGGGTTGGATTGAAAAATCTAATTAAATATGGAATAGATGAAAATTATAAGGTAATAAACGATGATTTCTATATTGAAAAGGAAATTTCACTTGAGGCAATAAATGATTTCAGAGAAAATGTTAAAATAATTGACCATATTGGAATTGAAGACATTAAAAATGTTGAGAATATAGTAAAAAGCGCAAATGACAGTAATATAAAACAAAAGTTTTGGAGAAACCCAGAAGTTTTTGAAGAGCCACCTGTTCCTGACATCTCCAAATTTCCTTCTGAAGTTGATCTTACTAAAATTAGGTCTTCAACGATTGCAGATGCGTATTTATTAGTTTTAAAGCATATTAATAGATTTGGGCTTGAATCACAGCCGGTTATGAATTATGTATCTGATACATCAAATACTTTAAAAGAAATGTTGAATTTATCTGTAGTTATAACAGATGAAGATCCGCAAAATTGGTATTTACCAGATTTTTTACCATTTACAAAAGAGGATTTGGATAAATACTTAAAAGGTTTTTTTGATTATAACCGAAATACAGAAGATTATACCTATGGCGAAAGGCTTTTTAACTATGCGTCAGATGAAATTGACGCATTAAAAGAAATATATCCTTGGTTAAAAATAGGTAGATTTCAAAAGTTTTTTGAACATGGAGGAATTAATCAAGTTGAAATTTCTATAATTAGAAAATTGTCAAAATTTCCATATGACAAAGGTGCAATAGCATTATTGGGAAATACATTTACTGATGTATTTCCTCAAAGACCGCCTAAAAAAATTCCATGTTTATTTTTAATTCAAGCACAAATATACCAAGGAAAGCTTCAATTGACGGCATATTTTAGAAGTAATGATATGTATAATGCATGGCCTCTTAATGCATTTGCAATTAGAAAATTACAGTCAGACATTGCAGAAAAGTTGGATGTAGAAATGGGATCATTAATAACAATATCTAATATGGCGCATATATACCAACATAATTTTTCTGATGTTGCGAAAATATTAGAAAATAATGAATATGCTGGATGTGAGTGGGATCCTCGAGGCAATTTTCATGTGTCTACTGAAGGTGAGGATGTAATTGTTAAATTGGCAACTCCTCGTGGAAATGAATATATAAAAGAATGGCGAATCAATGCCAACGAAAGAAAAGCTGCGAATAAATTATGTTATGAAATTATAGATAAAGACTTGTCAGTTTCAGTTTTAGGCAATGCAGCTGATTTGGCGAGGCAAATAGAACGGGCAGTAACTGCTGTTAGGTTAGGTATTAAATTTGAACAAGATAACGAATTAGATTTATCAAAATTCAATTGATATTCTTAATAACTATTATTTATTTTACAAACTATCATTCAATTATAATGTAAAGAGTAGGTATTAATACAGTGATATTTGCAATTAAGCAGGTTAAATCTTTATGTTTGCAATATCTGGCGGGAGTGACGGGACTCGAACCCGCAACCTTCTCCGTGACAGGGAGACACTCTAACCAATTGAGCTACACCCCCAGAAATTATTGTGCGTATTGATTATACATTATAATTCAACTTAATAAAATTACTAAATTATTTTGATTACTGCAAGTATTTTATAAGTAATATGTATGGAAATAAAATAACTATATGATATAGTGTGGTGTAGTTATGAGCAAAGAATTGTATAAATTAAAACATTTAGAAAAAACTGATTTAGCGGAATTTAGAAAAAAGCATAAAGATAAGAAAATTGTATTCACATATGGAACGTATGATTTAATTCATAGTGGACACGCAATTTATTTGTTAAAGGCGAGAGCATCAGGTGATATTTTAGTTGTAGGTGTAGCAACAAATGAATCTAAAAAACGAGTTAAAACCAAAAGACTTCCCCTTATTGATGAGATAAATAGAGAAGAACAAATTCAATACTTTGATTTTGTTGATAATACTGTTTTAGTAGATGTTGATAATTTAACAAAAGAACTTAGTCTTTTAAAGCCAGATGTATTTTTTACTCTTGAAAATGATTGGATAACAAATATTAGAACATCTGCTGAACAAACCATTGCTAATGACTTGGGTATTAAAGTTATAAAAACGCAAAAAGATGAAATTTATGTAAGTGCAAGCGACATGATAAATCGAGTTGCAGATGTAAGAATAAAAAGTAAAGTCGAATATTTTTTTGGTAAAACAAAAATTGATTTAAGTAAAGGTGATTGGTCTAAGAAAAAATGGTCAAGTCTAAAAACAGATATTAGAGATGATACATTATATTTTGGAAAACATATTCATAAAGCAAAAGGGTGTTGTGAAGAATATATTGCTAGAATAGTTGATTATGATGAAGTTGATAGAATTAGAGATATTTATCAACTAGGTAATAAGAAAATAGTACTAGCAATGGGAACCTGCGATTTGCTTCATGCAGGGCATACAAGATTTTTTCAAAAAGCGAAAGATCAAGGAGATATATTAGTATTGGGAATTCCAACGGATAGAATTGTTAGAAGGTATAAAGGTGCAGGCCGACCAGTTATTACAGAATATTCAAGAGCTGAGTTAATGAGCTTTTTTAGATTTACAGATTTTGTTGTTATTTATGATGAAAAGGATGTAAAACCGTTTATAGAAAAGTTAAAACCAGATATATTTTTCACAATAAACGAAGATTGGAATGAAGCAGCTACCGATTTATCTTATTTTACTGATATTAAAGATTGGAAAGGAAAGGTTGTTGGTGTAGAACCGCAGTCAAAAAATTTGAGTTCAAATAAATTAATTCGTAAAGCAACTGGTTTAAGATTAGAACAATTATTTGGTGAAGAATTAAACGAAGCTAGTAAGACTAAGCCGTTAAAAGATTGGTAATTATTGTAAATAATGATTGTTTTAAGGTATTAAACTTGATAACTTATTAAATAATGTTAAATTTAACCGATTCTCAAAAGAAAGACTTTATGAAAAAAGCTGCATTTATTGCTGATAATGCTAGTTGTAATTATAAGGTTGGGTGTGTTGGTGTGATAAAAGATTCAAATATACAGTTATCAGATGAAGCTAAATCAGATGAATTTGTTAAACAAAAAAATGGCTTTATTTATGTTAAATCATGGAATCAAACCTTAAAAGGCGAAATTTACTGCCAAGCATTTGATGAAAACGGTAAAAGATTGTGTGTTAGAGAAGTAGAAAACTTAAAAGGTAGGGATTTTCAAAAGGTATGTTCAAGTCATGCTGAAATAGGACTTATTGCAAAATGTGCTAAGTATGGGATACCGACTAGGGGTATGGTTATGTTTATAACTAATTCACCATGCATAATTTGTTCTAGAGCAATAGTGCAAGCGGGGTTTTCTGCTGTTTATTTTATGGCTAAACATACAAGCACAGAAGGATTTAAAATATTAAAAGCAAACAATATTTTAATTGAACAACTTTCAGATATTTTTGATGATTAAATTTTATTTTGTGCTTTTTATTTGGGATATTTATAATTTCATTAAATAAACCAAGATTTGTTATATATTACAAGTTTACGATTTGATACAAATTTTCTAATTTAAATCCAAACTTTTCGTAATATTTTCTTGTTCCTATCGAAGATATTACCGCCAATTTTTTGAAATCATTTTCTTTTGCAATTTCTGTTGCTTTGTTAATAAGTTGTGTTCCCAAACCGAGATGTTGTGCTTTTCCTGTCTTGTGTTCACCAATTTCTATACTTGGCCCATAAACATGCACTTCTCTAATAATTGCACAATTTGTTAATTCTTTTATAAAGTGTGATGTTTTGCTTATCCTTTTTGGTAATGATAATCTTAAAAATCCCGCAATTTTATTTTCTTTTGTCACAAATTGCAAAAAGTATTCTGTGGATACTGTTGTTGAGTAAGTTGTTATTTTTAATTGCAAGTCTTTTTTGTTTACTTGCTTGTTTCTTATTTCCCTAGATCTTATTTCAACAGGTTGAATTCCTTGTGCTTTTAATGATTTTTCGACTATTTGTCTGAAGTTTGTTTTTTTATTACCGACAACTATATCATCAGAACTTATATCACGAATTACTCGAGTTATTCGGCAATATTCAGGTGTAGCCTTAAAAACTTCAGTTAAAACCTTAATTAATTCACCGTTTGTATATGGTTTCCATAAGCCTTTTTTGTAATATTTCATTAATTCAGCACTTTCTATAAGTGAACAAGGGTAAACCTTTATTTCATCTGGTTTAAATCTATCATCATTAAATAGTTTTTTATAATCTTCTATATCTTTTTCTGGTGTTGATTTATATAAATTAGGCATCCAATGTATATGAATTTTAAAGCCTGCTCGTCTTAACAAAGCAAATGCTTTTGCATTATCATCTACTGTGTGTCCTCTTTTGTTTGCTTGTAAAATTTCGTCATCTAAACTTTGAATTCCTAATTGTATTTTTGTTGCACCTAAATGTCTCATTGTAGTAACAGTTTCTTTTGTTATTTCATCTGGTCTTGTTTCTAATACCAGCCCTATACATCTTGATTCAGCGGTTTCATTTATTTTTTGTGCTTTTTCTAGCTCCTCAAATGTTGCAGTTTCATTTTTTGTGGAATTAAGAGCCAGTGAAACTATTTTATTGTAGGAAAGATTTTTTTCACTTAAACTTTCTATTTTGTTTTTATCGTATGGGATTTCAGCATTAATATCTATGGTATTTAATGAATTTTCTTTAGAAAAATCATTCATTGCATCAAAACATCTTTTAATAAACCAAATTTGATAATTTAATGGGTATGCGGTAAAAGTTCCACCTAATACAATTAATTCAATCTTATCTGTTGGATGTCCGATTTGATTATATGCAACAAGTCGATTGTATGTTTGCTGATATGGGTCAAATTTGTTTTTAAACGCTCTTTGTGCACCTGGTTCGTCAGCCAAATAACTTTTTGGCATTCTAACATCATTAGGGCAAAATATGCATTGTCCTGGGCATGGAAACGGTTTTGTTAAAACTGTAACAGGGGTAACTCCTGAAATTGTTCTTGTTTTTTTTAGTTTTAATGCATCAAATAATTTTTCTTCTTCTAATTCATCTAGTTGAATTAGTTTATTTGATTTTAAATGTTTATAATATATTAAAACGTCTGATTTTTTATATAATCCTTTATTGTTTTTAGGGTATTTTCTGAATATCTTTAACACATTTTT
>Ga0256914_1001802_pt1 | contig 18608 bp, 18 predicted proteins | sample HulkmetaG_FD_191571 | JGI IMG/M metagenome (GOLD analysis project Ga0256914, IMG submission 191571) | Hydrothermal chimney microbial communities from Main Endeavour vent field at the Juan de Fuca Ridge, Pacific Ocean - Hulk | ecosystem: Environmental > Aquatic > Marine > Hydrothermal vents ... | reverse complement strand
GCACCGGCGTTGACGCTGACGGATAAAGAGTATCAACATATGAGAAACGCCTCTTTTTCGATACTTAGAAAAATAGGCGTCGATACCGGCGGAAGTAATGTTCAATTTGCCGTAAATCCGAAAAACGGGCGGATGACGGTAATAGAGATGAACCCGAGAGTTAGTCGGAGTTCGGCTCTGGCGTCAAAAGCTACAGGATATCCTATCGCCAAAGTCGCGACGCTTTTGGCTGTCGGATATACGCTCGATGAAATTCAAAACGACATAACTGGTACGGCCGCTAGTTTTGAGCCTGTTATAGACTATATAGTGACTAAAATTCCTCGATTTACTTTTGAAAAATTTCCCGGAGCAGATTCGACTCTTACGACATCTATGAAAAGCGTCGGTGAAGTTATGAGTATAGGAAGAACATTTAAAGAGTCGGTTCAAAAAGCTCTATGCTCACTTGAGACAGATCTAAGCGGTTTTGAAAAGTTGGATGTTGATCCGGACTTTTTGAAAAAGGAGCTGAGGCGACCGAACAGCGAGAGGATTTTATATATAGCGGAAGCTTTCAGGCAGGGCATGAGCGTGGACGAGATCTTTGAGTGCTGCTATGTCGATAGATGGTTTTTATATCAGATAGAGGAGATCGTCGCCTTTGAAAAAGAGATAAACAAAGATATCTTTAAAGATAAAGAGAAACTTCGAATTGCAAAAAGCTACGGCTTTTCGGATATGATGTTAGCCAAATTGACCGGAGTTAGTGAAGATGATGTTTATATGAGTAGAAAAAAGCTTGGAATAAAGCTTGAATATAATGAAGTCGATACTTGTGCGGCTGAATTTAAAGCGCTCACTCCTTATCTTTACTCTACGACTCCCATATCCGACATAGAGAAAAAAGAGAGTCTAATCGAAGATAAAAAGGTGATGGTTATAGGCGGCGGACCAAATAGAATAGGGCAGGGAATAGAGTTTGATTACTGTTGTGTTCATGCCTCTTTTGCTTTAAGTGATATGGGTGTTAAAACGATCATGTACAACTGTAATCCTGAAACAGTCTCCACCGATTATGATACAAGTGATATTCTCTATTTTGAGCCCATAAATTTTGAAGGCGTTAGAAGCGTGATCGAGAGAGAAAATCCTGATGGGGTGATCGTGCATTTTGGCGGGCAGACACCCCTTAAACTTTCACGTGATCTTACTAGAATAGGGGCGAAAATCATAGGAACATCGGCTGAGGTAATCGATCTGGCGGAAGATCGCGAGAAATTTTCCGAATTTATAAAAAAGATCGGTGTAAAACAGCCTGCTAATGCTACCGCTTCAAATAAAGAAGATGCTTTGAAAATTGCCGCGCAAATCGGCTATCCCGTACTTGTTAGACCGAGTTATGTGCTTGGCGGCAGGGCTATGAGAATCGTTTATAACGATGATGAATTGAACCAATATATGCAAGAAGCCGTAAATGTCAGTAATGACTCTCCGGTACTTTTGGATAAATTTTTAGATCATGCGATAGAGATCGATGTAGATGCCATATGTGACGGTAAAGATGTTTATATCGGTGCGATTATGCAGCATATAGAAGAAGCGGGTATTCATAGCGGAGATAGTGCTTGTGCTCTGCCGCCGGTTTCTTTGAGTGCTAGTTTACAAAAAGAGATAGAGATAAAAACAAAAGAGATAGCTTTAGGGCTTGGTGTAAAAGGGCTTTTAAATATACAGTATGCCGTTTATCAAAATCAGATATATATGATAGAGGTAAATCCAAGAGCCAGCCGAACCGTCCCGTTTGTCAGCAAAGCTACGGGCATACCGCTGGCAAAGGTCGCTACGAGAGTAATGTATCTTGGAGACTTGCAAGAAGCGTTGAAATTCTACGATACTTTCGGTGTGGTGACCAAAGACGAACATGTATATAAACCTTCTCTCAAAGAACAAGTGTGTGTAAAAGAGGCGGTTTTTCCGTTTAAAAAACTCTCCGGTGCGGATTTGATTTTAGGGCCGGAGATGAAGTCAACGGGTGAAGTTATGGGAATAAGCGATACTTTCGCACTATCCTTCGCGAAGAGTCAATGGGCGAGCGACAATATCCTTCCTGCCGAGGGAACCGTATTTATCTCTTTAACCGATATAGATAAAGTTTATGCAAAAGAGCTTGCACAAAAGTTTATCGATATCGGATTTGATATAGTTGCGACCGGAGGTACTCATAACGCACTTGAAAAGGTGGCTATCAAATCCAAAAAGGTACTAAAGATATCCGAAGGGCGACCCAATATAGAAGATATGATAAAAAATAACGAAATAGCGCTCGTTATCAATACCAGCGATAGTAACGCTACGAAAAACGATGCCAGATTGATCAGGCAAAGTGTTTTGAGACTAGCTATCCCGTATGTTACGACGGTGGCCGCGGCGCTTGTTACCGCCGATGCTATAAAAGCGCTCGCTCTTGAAGGCGGAGCGTTGAATCCTCGAGCTATTCAGGATTATCTCTCTTGAGAGATGTCGTATATCTGATCCAGACGGATACTACCGTCGGATTTATATCTTGTGATAGGGACTCTTTAGCAAAGTCGAAACAAAGAGATCCATCTCAACCCTTTTTGATTTGTGTCGATAGTTTTGAAAAATTAAAAAAGATCACCAGAGTTCCTAAAAGATTTAAAAAAAAGATCAGACGAGCAAAAAAAAGCACCTTTATATACCCCGACAAAAAAGCGATTCGTGTCGTCAGGGACGATAGGCATAGTCGTTTTTTAAAACGGTTCGACTTTGTCTATTCGACTTCGGCAAACAAAAGCAAGTGCTCTTTTGAGCTTGAATACGCAGTGGCGCACTCCGATATCGTTGTCGAAGATAATGATGGATTTTACGAAAGTGACGCGTCTTCGATTTACGAAATAGGCAAAAGCAAAATTAAAAAGCTCAGATAACTTTAGGAAAAAATCGAATTTTGATATAAATTTTTTCCTTTATGGATAAAATGGTAACAAAAAACTACTTTTTTTAGAAAAAAATCCCCTGAAACTAGCAATAGGTAAAAAAAATATATATACTAAAGATAAAGAAAATCAAGGGATATATAAATGAAAAAGTTCATCGCATCGTTGTTTTTGTTTGCAGGAGTAGCTCTTTTAAGTGCCGACCAAAATAGTACGAATCAAAATCAATTCGGATGGATTATGGATCTTGAAACTTTGGTTAAACTCGACTCCCAAAGAGAAGATACGCTAGAAGGACGAGATATCAACTCAAACGGCATTAGAGACGATGTGGAGTCATATGTAGAGAAAAAATTCGGTCATGATCGTTTTCAAAAGGAGATGTTTCTCGAAGCCGCACAAAAAATTCAACAAATCATAACTCTTCCGAAAGACACTAGCATAAAAGTGCATCTTAAACTGGATAAAGAGCTCCTTTCATTATATACTTGCAGAGACTATATACTATATCGTGAAAACGAAGATCAAATCGAGCAGGAGATGTTAAATAAGACGCTATTTAAAGCGAAGGTGTTAAATACTCAAGAGAGACTCAGCGCATATATCGAGCATAAAAAAATGCTTCCTCTTAATTTCGACGATATGACAAGAGATAGATTGCAAAGCGAGAAAAACGAATGTCTTGCAAGATATAGATCATTTTTTATTGAAGAAAAAGCGCCCATTCTAAGTTCCGCAGGTACGTTAAAAAGGATAAACTAGAATACATTTTAAAGTATATCTTCTATATGAAAGCGGAAATTTTCATATTTAGGTTATACTTTTGTGATGAAAAGAGTAATAGTATATGGAGATATTCACGGATGTCTGGATGAGTTTAAGTCTTTAAGAGAAAAGATAGAGATTAGATCGGAAGATATGGAGATTTGCGCGGGAGATATTTTAAATAAAGGTCCGTATCTCGCAAATGCGATGATCTCCTACCTTCAGGATCATCACATAAAGGTGGTTATTGGAAATAACGAAGCAAAGGCGTTAAAACAGTACAGACAGTATAAGAATAAAGGTGAAGAGTATCTGCAAACACTACGCCCTTTTGAGATAGCTACCGTTTTGAGTTTGAATGACGATGATTTTTCGTTTTTGGACTCGTTGCCCTACTTTCTAAAAATCGATAATCTTACCGTTTTACATGGCGGCCTTACGCCTCGAATGAAGCTGGATAAATTGGACGATAATTTAAAAAAAGAGCTCACACTTATCCGTTTTCTCAACAAAGATCTCAAGCCCATATCATGGAACGATCAAAAAAGTAGTTATAATAAATTCTGGACGGAAGTTTATGATGGAAGAGAGGGGTTTATAGTCTCGGGACATCATCCGTTTCCCTCGCCGAAAATTGATAAATATGCCATAAATATCGATACCGGCTGTGTTTATGGAGGAAAATTGACGGCTATTGTTTTTAAAAAGAGTGATGATAGCATAGATACTAAAAATTATAAGTTTTTTTACCAAAAAGCAAAAAAAGATTATTGGAATATATATTTAAAAGGTGAGAAAAAATAAAAGTTATTTATACCCGCTTTTAAAAAAGCGGGTGTTGGATGCAAGCTTTTATTAAAGCGGTGTTACATTTTGAGCTTGAGGGCCTTTATGACCTTCTCCGATCTCAAAAGTTACTTGCTGACCGTCCTGAAGTGAAACGCGTCCCGGACCGTCATGATTGACTTGTCTGAAATGTACAAACACATCATCTCCGCCGTTTTCTTGTTGAATAAATCCATAGCCTTTTTCGTCGTTGAACCATTTAACGGTTCCATTAAGCAATTCTGCCATTTTATACCTTTTGTAGAAATACACTTTATCAAAAATAAAGTCGAATCAAAATCGGGAGTGTTATTCAGTACATAGCAGTAACATCTGTAGTAACGCAATACACCGAAGTGTACTCAAGCCTCATCTTCATCTGAGCTATTATACCTGATTTTTTTAATTTTGCAAAGTTTTTTGAAAGAAAATTAAAATTTTTGCATTTCTTCTAGTGTTACATCGACGCTTTTGACCAAAGAATCTATGTTGTAGCCACCCTCGAGTAGAAAAGCTATCGGTCTATTTTTACTGAAGTCTATAATTTTCTTTATCATTTTTTGAAGCCCGGAAAATGTTATTTGGGCACTGGAAATTTGTTCATCTTTCATCAGGTCGTAACCGGCAGAGACTAAAACGATATCAAAATCGAAGTTTTTTGGAAGTTCGTCAAAAAAGCTTATAAATTCTTCATCTTCTATGAAATCTTCATAAGGTATATTTTTTGTAAATCCCACTCCCTCGCCTTTGCCCGTTTCATCTTCACTTCCCGTAAAATACGGATAGTTATTTCTCTCATGAGTGCTGAAGTAAAAAACCGTATTATCTTCGTAAAAGATATCCTGTGTTCCGTTTCCATGGTGAACATCGAAGTCTATGATCAAAACTTTGGAAAAACCGGCTTTCTGTGCATAACGCGCCATCATCGCTATATTGTTAAAAATACAAAACCCCTCTCCCGTAATAATTTGGGCATGATGACCGGGCGGGCGAAGATTTAAAAAGGCTCTCTTGCCTCCATCTTTGAAAAATTTGATGGCGTTTTTGGTACTTGTAGCGGCTTTTAGAGCTACCTCATAACTCATTTCGGAGACGATCGTGTCCGAAGAGACTATCATCCTTACGCCGTTATCGTATCCTTTTTCTATCCAATTTATATACTCGTCATCGTGAACCATGAGTAACTCTTCTTTATCTCCCATTCTTGTCGGTATGGGAATAAAATCGTATTTTTCGGTTACCAATTCATCTATAGACTCGGTTCTGGCGGGATTTTCAATGTGTCCGATTCCCGTATCGTGCATGCTGAAAAAAGGGTCGTAAAGATAGCCGATCTTATTCATTTTTCTCTCCTCTTATCTTTTTTATCCACTCATCAAGAGTCTTTTCAAAAGCTATTTTTTTCGATCTGTAAAATTGTAGCGGTTTTTGAAGATAATTTTGCTTTATCCATCCTCCATAGTCATGAGGATATAAATAGCCTACCGGAGAGGGACTTTTTAAGTGGTTTGCAACGGCTAAGGGAGGATTGTTTCGAACATATTTCATCGCTTCATTTATTGCCGTATATGCGCTGTTTGATTTTGGAGACGACGCAAGATATATAACGCATTGCGATAAGATGATCCTACTTTCAGGATATCCGATTTTGGAGACGGCACTCATGGTGGATACGGCAAGATTCAAAGCGTTGGGATTTGCGTTTCCTATATCTTCGGATGCTAAAATAACAAGGCGTCTTGCGATAAATTCGGGAGACTCGCCGCCGTCTATAAGTCTGGCAAGATAGTAAATAGAAGCGTCTATATCGCTGCCTCTTATGCTTTTTATGAGTGCGCTTGCGAGATTGTAGTGTGTGTCATCGCTGCTGACTCCGTCTTTTAACATAGTTGCACGCAAAGATTTCAGGGTACTCAACGATACGCAAGAATCGACTTTTATCGCAAATTCTAAAAGATTCAAGAGCGCTCTGCTGTCGCCGGCACTTGAGCTTATAAGATACTCTTTAGCGTCTTCATCGATTTTAAATTCTATTTTTTCTTCAACTCTTTTTAAAAGTTTTTCGAGATCTTTATGTTCTAGCGGTTTAAATTCAAAAAGCATCGAACGCGATCGAATGCCCGAAGTGAGGGAAAAGTATGGATTTTCGGTTGAAGCTCCGATAATCACGGCGATATTCTCCTCCATCGGAATGAGCAAAACTTCTTGTTGAGTTTTACTTAAACGATGAACTTCATCTACGAAAATCACGGGTTTTACCAGTGTTCCTTTGTATCGTGAAAATATCTTTCGAAACTGTTCCACTTTCAAACCGGTGGCGTCAAGTTCATAAAACGGAGCGTCCAACTCTTTTGCGATAATTTTTGCCATCGTCGTTTTTCCGCATCCCGGAGGTCCGTAGAAAAAAGAGTGAGGAATGTTTTTGCTTTTTAAAAGTTTGAAAAAAGCGCTTTTAGGCGAGGTGAGGTGTCTTTGTCCAACTAAATCTTCAATCTTTTGAGGACGGAAGATTTTTGCGAAATCATTCACGCTTTTTCAGTCCTTGAAGGTAGGTATGAAGAGAGTGGTATTCCGTTTTTGTCAAAAAGCGGCTTTTGCCAGGCGGTATATCAAGACTTATTCCGCCGAATTCCACTCGTTTGAGATCCATCACATCAGCGTCGAAATAGCCGAAAAATCGGCGAAGTTCTCTGTTCTTGCCCTCGTTTATGGCGACTTTGAGCTTAGTGTATCCGCCGCTTTGTTTTTGGATTTTGTACCATAAAAACGGTGCGAACTCCATAGAGACTATATCGGATTTGGGATGTGCTCCTTTTGTCGCTATCTCGGCGGAGAGTCCTTTTTTCATAGCCTCTTGCATAGCTTCGGTGACGCTTCCTTTGATTTTGAGATAGTAAACTCTCTCAAGAGAACTTGTCATAAGAGCCGTGGCGACATCCGGAGCATCCGTTAAAAGAACAAGTCCCTCACTGGCATAATCTAGCCTTCCGACGGGGATGAAGTGAGCGTATCTTTTGGAGAGATTTTCATAAATCGTCTTTCTTCCCCTGTCATCTTTTTTCGTAACGAGTTCACCTTTTTGTTTATTGTAAACAAGAACGGTAAACTCTTTCTTCGGGTGTATGAAACGCCCTTTTAGATAGACCTTATCGCCTTTTTGTACTTGTGTGGACAAGTCCGTAACCACTTTGCCTTTGATTTTAACATGACCTTGTTTTATCAGTTCGTCCGCTTCACGGCGGGAGTATTTGGTATTGTGTGAGATGTATTTGTTTAGTCGCATATTTTCCATATCGTGAGTTTATCACATCTTTATATAAATAACACTCTTTACTCTCCTATAAGAGTAACGACGATCTCTCTTTTGTGAGAATGTTCTCTATGTTCGAGCAGATATATACCCTGCCAGGTTCCCATATAAAGTTTGCCGCCTTTTATGGGAACATTGATAGAAGAGCCGATAAAGATATTTTTCAAATGTGCGGGCATATCGTCTTTGCCCTCTAGCGTATGTGTAAAACGATTATAATTATCCGGAATAAGATCTCTTAAAAAGTTCTCTATATCGATTCTGACATCCGGATCGTAATTTTCATTTATAGCAAGCGACGCCGATGTGTGGAGTAAAAAGATATTCGCTATTCCTGTTCGGATCCGTTCTATTCGCTTTTGGATGTACGGAGTTATTATGTGAACTCCTCTTGAAAACGACGGTAGTGTCAATGTACTTTGAACGACCATACGCTATTTTATCCCCGCTTCCACTAGATCATGAATATGTAAAATTCCTTTGATTCTTCTCTCTTCATCGGTTATGACCAAATGTTGGAGTTTGTTTTTCTCTATGATTTTCAAAGCGTCGCTAGCGAGCATATTTTCATCGGTGATATATTTCGGATTTTTTGTGGCATAGTTTTGGGCTTTTGTTTCGAGTGAAAAATCTTCTTTCATCAATGCTCTTCTAAGATCGCCGTCGCTTAAAACACCTTCTAGTCTATTGTCCGTTGCGAGCAAGACATTTCCCAGTCTTCCTTCGCTCATGACGACGATAGTATCTTTTAACAAAGTATCCGGCGATACGATCGGTAGATTCTCTTTTCTCATGATATCTTTGATCTTTATAAAAAGCATCTTTCCAAGGCTGCCTCCGGGATGAAACGACGCAAAATCCTCTTTTTGAAATCCTCTTCTTTTCATCATGCAAACCGCTAGAGCGTCTCCTAGCGCCATTGTGAGAGTTGTGGAAGAGGTCGGTGCGACACCGAGCGGACAAGCCTCTTTTTTTATATTTATGGGGATAAATACATCGCTGTATTTGCCGAGCGTCGTCTTTTTATCTTTTGCCATACCGATTAGAGGGATATCAAAACGCTTTATATGAGGGAGAATTTTAGTAAGCTCTTCACTCTCTCCGCTATAACTTACGGCTAAAACGGTATCGTTTTTATCTATCATCCCAAGATCGCCGTGAAGGGCTTCAGTGGGATGAAGAAAGAAGCTGCTGGTTCCGGTACTGGCAAATGTCGCCGCCATTTTACTTCCGACTAGACCGCTTTTGCCGACTCCGGTTATGATCAGCTTTCCTTTTGTATCGTAAATGAGCTCGATCGCTTTGTTTATCTCGTTTCCAAGATCGTTTGAAGCGTTCAACAGTTCTTTGGCTTCCGTTTTTAAAACTTCGCTAGCAATCTTAGTATAGTTCATGTTACATCAAAAATACGGTCGGAACGATTGTCGGATACTTCTTGAAAGTCCTGAATATATGCTTGCGGATTACCTGTCTTAAAGTATTTTCTATCCCTTTTTGATCTTGAAGTTGTTCCGGTTTCGTGTTGATTAGGAATTGATCCAAAAGATCTTCCATCTCTTTCGTAAAAGCTTTATCTTTTCTATCGGCTACTATTCCGTAAGTTCTGACGACCGGTTTTCCTATCAATTTTTTTGTCTGCTCATCTATCTGTACAACCAGCATCACTATTCCTGCATCGGCCAAGTTTTGTCTGTCGATGACGACATCGTCGTCGATCTGTTTGTTGATTTGGTTGTCAATGTAAGTTTTACCCGTTTTGATCGTTGCGACTTTTTTCAGCGATCTTTGAGATACCTCGATCTGATCGCCGTCGCTCATAAGATATACATTTCTAGGATTTATGCCGCATGATATACCTGTTTGTGCATGCTTGTGTATATGGTTGTACTCTCCGTGCACGGGCATGAAAAACTTCGGCTTTACGAGTCTTATCATAAGTTTTTGCTCTTCTATGGCGGCGTGTCCGCTGACATGAATTTCGCTGAAATCCTGATAGGCTACGCTAGCCCCGGCTTTTATGAGAAAATTGAGCACTCTTGAAACACTCGCCTCATTTCCGGGAATCGCTTTTGCCGAGATGATGATTTGATCTGTCGGTTTGATTTTGACATGTCTGTGCTCATCCGTAGCCATTCTATACAGAGCGCTCATAGTTTCGCCTTGTGAGCCGGTGGTTACGATGAGTACGTCTTTATCGTCATATTTGTTTACTTCGTGCGGATCGATGAAAATTCTTCTATCGAGATTGATGTAGCCAAGCTCCATCGCTATATCTAAGTTTCTTTCCATCGAGCGCCCTATGACGCAGACTTTTCTGTTGTATTTTACGCCATGGGAGATTGCCTGATAAACTCTGTGTATATTCGAAGAGAAGGTTGACATAATTACTCGCCCCTTCGAGTTGCTGAAAATCCTGTCAAAAGTCGGACCTACCGTGCTTTCGCTTTTTGTTATACCGTCTTTATATGAGTTGGTACTGTCGCTCATAAGAAGAAGTACCCCTTTTTCTCCGTAGTGGGCAAGTCTGTGAAGGTCGGTAGGCTGCCCGTCTATCGGAGTGTGATCTATCTTGAAGTCTCCGGTATGGATGATGGTTCCGGCGTCTGTTGTTATGGCGAGTGCGGAAGCGTCGATGATGGAGTGTGTTACATGAATCCACTCTACATCGAATTCTCCGATATTATAGATTTTTCTCTTTTCGACAGGCCGGAAGTAACTTTTATCTTTTTTTAGACCGTGTTCGTCGAATTTGTTAGAAAGCATTCCAAGAGGTAGCGGCGTTCCGTAGATCGGAAATTTAAATTGTTTGAAAAAGTATGGAACGGCACCGATATGATCTTCGTGTGCATGAGTAATGATAATACCTTCGATTTTATCTTTTATCTTTCTTATATAGCTGAAATCCGGTACTAAAATATCGACTCCGTGCATATTTTCGGATGGAAAACTCATTCCGATATCTATGATTATGGCTGAAGTATTGGTCTCCATGATCATAAAGTTCCCGCCGATCTCGCCTAGACCTCCAAGAGGAGTGATTTTTATATTTGCATTTGAAGACTTGATGTTATTAAAAGTTGTAAGTGTATCTGTGCGGACTTTTTTGTTCGCTTTTATGGCGTCTTTTATCGCTATTTCCCAGTCCTGATTTCCAAGCTTTGCAGAAAATTTTGGAGGCCCTTTTCTTTTTTTTGGTCTGTTTTGCCCTTGTTGATTACCGTTTTGTTGTTTTTGGTTTTGACTTTGGTTCGTTTTTCTATTTTGATTGTTTTTATTTTTATTTCTGTTTTTGTTGTTATTGCTTTGTTGATTGTTTTCTTCCATCGTTATTCCTGTTTCGAGTAAATACTCTATAATTTTTTTTGCGGATTAAAGGCCGCAGTTTTTAAACAATAGGCGATATTTCAAAGTTTCGAGTTGATGAGGTCTAGCATTTAGAGGTATTTCAAGAAATTCAAACTGTTTTAAAAGAATATCTTTTTCATAAAGACTTTGCAGATTTTTTAGCAATATTTTTCTTGGTTGTTTAAAAGCAACTCTTAAAAAAAATTTAAAATCTTCCAGCTCTTTTTTATCGAAAAAAAGGCTTTCGTCTATATATTCTTTAAATTTCTCCAGTTTTAGTACCGCCGACGTAACTTTCGGAGGAGGATCAAAAGAGTCTCTCTCCACATCAAAAAGTATCCGCGCTTTTGAAATACTATTTGCCAAAATAGATAGTGCGGAAAAATTTTTATCGCCGCATTTAGCGGCAAATTTCTCGGCGACCTCTTTTTGTATCATGACCAAGATAGATTCGCACTTGTTATCCTCAAGCGCTCTAAGTATGATATTTGTTGCGACATAATAGGGCAAATTTGCGACAAGATGATACTCTTCATCTAGTAAAGAGCCGTTCTCCCAGCTCTTTAATACATCACCGCAAATCAGCTCAAATCGATTTCGTTCTATCTCGGTCTTGAAATTTTTTTGCAAATAACCGCATAACTCTAAGTCAATTTCAAAAGCCGCTACGCGTTTATCGGCGCGTAGCAACTCTTTTGTTAAATCACCTAATCCAGGCCCAATTTCTACAACTTTTTTGCTGTCGTTGGGCATCGATTGGATGATCTTTTTTTTTACGAGATCATCTTTTAAAAAGTTTTGACCGAATCTCTTTTTAGCTTTAATCAATAGGGCGAACCTTTTTCTAAAGGGGGATTATACTTTAAAATTACTTAAGATTTGTTGATATTATGAGATAAAGCTAAGAGCATTTTAAACTCTTAGGTTTCAAGCTCAACTTTCTCAACTGCGATTTGAAAATAATCTCTAAAAAAACCCGGAGGTAAATGAAGTTATAGATGTGCGAAATAGGAGCTGCGTACCAAAGCTCCCGAAACGACGCTTTTAAAACCTAAATCGTACGCCGTTTTACAAATTTTTTTAAAATAGTCGGTATCGTAATATTTTCGTACGGGGTGGAGTTTGGGGTTAGGTTGAAGATATTGTCCGATGGTAAGGTGTGTAACCCCCGCATTTTTTAAATCGCACAACGTTTCAAAAAGTTCATTTTCACTCTCTCCAAGGCCGAGCATCAATGAAGATTTTATGGGTACGCTCGAGTGGTCGGCATAGTATGAAAGTGTTTGAAGCGACCTATCATAATCGCTTTGGGGACGTAATTTTTTTGAAATTCTTCTTACGCTCTCTTGATTGTGTGCCAGTTTATCCGCTTTAGAAGCGACGATTATATCAAGTGAGTTCGAATTTGCGTTAAAATCCGGTGTCAAAAGCTCTACTTTCGTTTTGGGAGAGACTTTTTTTATCTCTTTTACGCATTGTGCCAAGTGGGTTGCGCCGAAATCCGTAAGATCGTCTCTATCAACCGAAGTTATCACCGTATAGTCAAGATTTAAATCTTTTACTGCTAACGCTATGCGATACGGTTCGGTAGGGTCGGGTGGAGTCGGTTTTCCCTTTTTTACGCCGCAAAAATGACATGATCTAGTGCAGGTATCACCTAAAACTAAAAATGTCGTGCTTCTGTTTTCATAACACTCGCCGCGGTTTGGACAAGATGCTTCTTCACAAATGGTTTTCAGCTTATATTCGTTTAAAACATCCGTAATTAGTGATATCTTTTTCGGATTAGGTGCCAAAACACGGGGTTTAAACGGATTCATCAAAATTCTTCACCAAACTTGAAATGACAAAGTTATTCACTTCGCTACAGCTAATGTGAATATTTTCATTTGCAAGCGATGTGGGGGATATGCCGTTTAGATTACAAGGGTTTATTTGTGCATGAAAATTAAGATCTACATCCACATTGAGTGCAACTCCGTGTAAAGAAACCCCGTTTTTATAACGAAAACCGAGAGAACATAGTTTTTTGTCTCGAAGATAAAAACCAGGATTCTCTTTTTTATATACGATCCGCTTATCGAGTCGATCGAAAAACTCTTTGAACGAAGAGACCACCTTTATGAAAAAGTGAGGTGCACAAGGAGTTTGAAAACAGAAGTAGTAGATGTTTTGCCCTTCACTATGACAAGTTATGGAGCCGCCTCTGTCGCTTTTTATGGTTTCAACGCTCCATTGTTTATCCCACTCATCTTTCCCCACCGTGAAACATTTTTTGTGTTGGGTTAAAATAAGGTGGTTTTTTTTATCTATTTGTGCCTTTTTATGAATTTTATACATCTTTTTTATGCCCTCTTCATATTCCGTTACTTCCCATCTGTGTACGATCATAATTTAAAATACGCTCTCTCCAGGGCTTCGCTGAATGTCGGATGAGCCATAATCGTTTTTTGCGCGAGAGGGGCGTCCATTTCACCGGCGAGTACCGTCGCAACCGCGGATATAAGCTCTTGCGCATCGGGTGCGAATATTTCCGCTCCGAGTATGAAACTATCTTTGTCGGCATAAACGATCATATATCCGTTATCGGCATGATGAAAAAGCGAATAGGTAAAGTGATTTAGAGGCATAACGCTTTCTTTATAGTCTATTTTCTCCTTTTCCAAGATTTTTCTGTTTTTACCGATAGTGGCGTAACTCAAAGGTTGTGTGTGAATAAATTTTACCACTTTTTGCAAATCTATTTTCGGTGGATTTTTACCTAAAATTCTGAGTGTTACATTGATAGCTTGTGCTCTTGCGGCATGTGCTAACTGTAATTTACCGTTGCAATCGCCGATCGCGTAATGATCTTTCAGTGTCGTCTCGAAAAAATCGTCGCATAGGATACCTCCAGATACTTTAACGGTATCGGTTTGTACGACTTCGGTATTAGGTTTTCTGCCCGTAGCGATCAACATAGTATCGAAATATCTCGAGTGTCCCTCTTCAAACATAATGTGAACGCCTCTGAAAGTGCTTTTTGCCTTTTTTATAGGATGATTTTGAAGATATTTTATGTCTAACTTTTCAAGTTGGAGTTTCATCGCGTTTTGTATAAGGGGGTGAGCTTGTTTTAAAAAACCGTCGTTTCTTGAGATGAGTGTCGTCAAAACTCCAAGCGATGCGAAAAATGCGGACATCTCAAGGCCGATAGCTCCGTCCCCGTAAATGGCGATACTTTTAGGCAATTCGTTTAATTCTAAAACTTCGTCGCTGGTTATGATATCTTTTGCGTTATATTCTATTCCCTCCGGTATAAAGGCGGAAGATCCGGTACCTATGACGATGTGTTTCGCTTCGATTATTTTATCGTTCGCTTCTATCGTATGAGCTTTGGTTAATTTTGCTTCCGCTTCGATGAGATCGATATTTTTACATTTGGATATGATTGCCTTTGTGGCGTTTGCGACGATTTTTCTTTTCTTTTGAACCAGAGCTTGAATGTCTAATTTTAGTTTCGTATTGAATATTTTATCTTTGCTTTGAAAAATCGTATATGCGTAGTGCAAGAACATTTTTGAGGGAATACACCCTTTATGCAGACAGACGCCTCCTAATTGATCGATCGACTTTTCTATGAGCGCGACTTTTAATGAATTTTTCGCTGCGATTACCGCTCCGGCATAATTTAATCCTCCCCCTATATAGACGACATCATACATTTTTTACTCCTTGAAGGTGTATGGATTTGATGCGAGTTCTTTGAGAGTCCGCATAAACGCGGCCGCCTCGTATCCGTTTACAACTCTGTGATCGATTGTCAACGTTATGGATATCTTATCGTTTTTTAACGCTCCGACGGCGGCTATCGCACTATCGTCTTTATTTATCATCGCATCAAAACGCTCTATTCCCGTCATGCCTAAATTTGAGATACCGAAATTCGATCCTTGCATATCGGCTGCGCTTAAAGTGTGATTTTCGGCTTTTTGTTCGAACTCTTCGAGTTGATCGTGGATCTGTTTTGGAGTCATACGATTTATATTTTTGAAAACGGGCATATATAGATAGTCGTTATATGAGATTGCCAAAGATATGGAAGCGTTAGGCCAACATTGGATAGCGTTTTGTTTGAAAGTACTACGAAATCCTTCGTGTTTCATTAGCGCTTTTGCAAAGAGCACCATAAGCCATACTGTAAGAGAATACTTTTTCTTCTCTTTCATAGCGGATGCGTTTATATAGTCATATATGTGAAACACCGGTTTTTTCGCCGCATTCGTTACCGTTTCGATCAACGCTTTTTGAAAAGGTTGAATCTCTTTTGCAAGCGGAATATCATGAGATTTTACATACGAGAGAATATCTTCGCTATCATGTTTTTTCTCTCGGGTAAATAGAGAATCATCGATTTTATATAGTTTTAAAAGTTTTAACGCTTTTGGAGTGAAGTATTTTTTTAGACGATACTCCTTTATATCGTTTTCATGAGCGGGCGTAGGTATGACACTTTTTTCTTGCAACTTCTCTATATCTATGCCGTAAGCTGCGGCAATAGCTTTCGCTTTTGCCGATGCGTTTACTTTACCGGGTTTGTTGCCGGTTGATTCGTTCTCTTTTTTCGTTCCTAGAATATCGTCTAAAAACGATGACTCCTCCACCTTTTTTTCGTCGTTCTCATCTTTTTGTATTTGCGGCTGAATAGAGTTTTGCGGACTCTTTTGTTTTTCTTGAACATCCGTCTCTATAAGAGCTATGACGGTTCCAACAGGTATATTTTCTCCCTCTTTAGCTTTTAGGCTTTTGACTTTTCCGTCTTTAAAGCTTTGAACTTCCATAATGGCTTTGTCGGATTCCACTTCCGCGATGACATCGCCTTTTTTTACGAAATCCCCCTCTTTTATTTTCCAGCTTATTAATTTTCCCTCATCCATCGAATCCGAAAGCTGGGGCATTACGATCTCATAATCCATTCTGCCGCCCCCATTTTATAATCTCTTTCGCAATCGAATCGGGAGTCGGGATGGATGAGAGTTCTAGTTGACGGTTGTAGGGTATCGGAACATCGGCACCGGCTATTCGAAGCGGTGGAGCATCAAGACTATAAAACAGATTTTCCGCCGCCCAGCTTACTATTTGTGCTCCGTATCCGCCTGTTTTGTGGTCTTCTTCAACCATTACAATTCTGGAAGTTTTTTCGATCGATTTTCTAAGACCTTCATAATCGACCGGATTTAAAGCTCCTAGATCTATAACTTCACATGAACGGTTGAGCGTTTTTTCTATTTCCGGTACCGCCTCTAATACATCATCACACATTTTTAAATAAGTGACGATCGTTATATCTTTTCCCTCTTTTAAAATCTCTATTTTAAAAGGATCTATAGGATTTTCAAAATCGACTTCTCCTTTTTTATTGTATAAAAGTTCATGTTCTATAAAAATGACCGGATCATCCATTAAAATAGCTTTTTTGAGTGCATGATAGGCATAGTTCGGATTTGAAGCGCTTAATACCACCAGTCCGGGTACGGCACATAGCATCTGCTCGTAGCTTTCGGAGTGTTGTGCCGCAAGTTGTCTGCTAACGCCCTGCGGAAATCTCACGACCATCGGCAAGGTGATTTTACCCGCACTCATATAGTGATATTTCGCCATATGGTTTATGATTTGATCAAACGATAAAAGTGCGAAATTCGCCGTCATTATTTCGGCTACCGGTCTTAGACCTCCTATCGCCATACCGATAGCGTTTCCGACTATACTAAGCTCGGCGATCGGAGTATCGATAAGGCGTGTTTGCGTATATTTTGCGTATAAACCTTCCGTAACACGGTATGATCCGCCGTAAAGTCCTACATCTTCGCCAAGCACGACGATATTTTCATCTTCACGCATAGTGTCGTCCAAAGCCCGGTTCAGCGCTTCACGATACAACATGAGCGATCTCCTTCGTGAAGATATTCTTTTTAAGCTCGGCGGTATCGCAAAGGGGTGAGTTCTTCGCGTATTCTATTGCGTCGTCAACGGTTTTTTGCGCTCTTGTTTCCAGCTCTTCGGCGATGCTCGGATCTATTTTCTTTCGAACTCTTTTGATAGGATCTTTAGACTTGCAGATACTCATCTCTTGCGAACTTCTGTAACTGTTGGAGTCGCTCATGGAGTGACCTTCAAATCTGCAAGTAAAAGCTTCCACAAATATAGGCCCATGACCGTCGCAAACATACTCTTGAGCTTTTTTTACTTCGTCGTAAACGGCTATCGCATCCATACCGTCCACTTCGACCGTAGGCATATACGGTTTGGCTTTTTGAGCCTGCTTTTCAAACGGAGAAACTCTCTCTATTTTGGTGCCGATGGCATAGCGGTTGTTTTCGCATAAAAAAACCAGCGGAAGTTTTTGTGCCGAAGCGATATTGAGCGATTCGAAAAATGCGCCTCCGCTTGTCGCACCGTCGCCGAAAACCGCCATTACTCCATAATTTTGTCCTTGGTATTTTCTCGCATATGCACAACCCACGGCGTTTGGCAGATGACCTCCGACGATTGCGTCGCCGCCGTAAAAGAAGTGAGAGGGATCAAAAAGATGCATCGAGCCTCCTCTTCCTTCGCTGATTCCGGTGCTCTTGCCAAAAAGCTCCGCCATAACGCCCTTTGGCTCTATCCCTCTGGCTATGGCAAGTATATGTTCACGATATGTTGTAAATACATCGCCTTTTTCAAAAGCCTTCATCGCGCCGACGCTAAAGCCCTCTTGACCTATATCAAGATGTAAAAATCCCGAGATATCTCCGCTCATATAGTGCTCTTTTGCCGCATATTCAAAATCTCTGCCAAGTACCATTAGGTAGTAGATCTCTTCTAAAAGTAATTTATCCATTGCTAAACTCTTCAAGAGCTTCTTCTAAAGGCGTCATATACATAAGAGCCGGACCTCCATGCATCAAAACGGCTTGCATTCCCGCTTCGATGATCTCTTCTTTGGAAGCTCCCTGTTTTAATGCTCCCTTGACATGTAAAGCTATGCACCATTCACATTGAGCCGCTACCGCAAGAGCGACATTCGTAAGTTCTTTGTGTTTTTGATCGAGTACTCCCGGAGATTCGACTGCTTTCATAAAGTTGCTAAAAGCGTCTAACTGTTCGGGCACCTGTTTTTGAAGACGACCTATAAGTTCTTTGATCTCTTCGAGTTTTTGTTCGTAGCGTCCCATTTTATGCTCCTTAAGTAAGTTAGCAAATGAAAATTAAGGCACTCTTTATGCCTAAAAGCCATATAGTAATTATACTCTTTTTTTGAAAATGTATTGTTTAAAGATATTTAAGTTTTTAGGATAATAAAACGCCCTAAAAAAGTGCGGTTTGAAATCCGTACGAAAAATATAAAAGCAAATATAATATTAATTATAATTATAATAATCTACTCTTTTCTTGTGATGATC
>Ga0256914_1001801_pt1 | contig 18612 bp, 17 predicted proteins | sample HulkmetaG_FD_191571 | JGI IMG/M metagenome (GOLD analysis project Ga0256914, IMG submission 191571) | Hydrothermal chimney microbial communities from Main Endeavour vent field at the Juan de Fuca Ridge, Pacific Ocean - Hulk | ecosystem: Environmental > Aquatic > Marine > Hydrothermal vents ... | reverse complement strand
CACAATAATGACGGCAGTAACGGTAATAATGAAGAGCTTGCATTTTCGGCACCGGCAACTCCCGACTCGTCAACATATTTAAAAGTAGCCAATTTTTTAAGCGATGAGGAGGTTGACAATATTATAGACCAAGAGACAAAATTGTCAAACGGCAAAACAAGAAATAGAGGGATAAAACCTGTTCCGCAAGATGGCGACGACTTTCGCAGGGCTATGCTCGATAACGTCTATTGGCACAAAGTGTCGGTAAAAGAGGGCGATTTCAGAGGAGCATCCATGCGCTCGGCAAATTGCGAAGAATCCAACTTCTCCAACAGCGACTTCCGTGCAGCAGACATCCGCTGGACACTATTCAACCATTCCATGCTCTCAAACTGCAATTTCAGTCAGGCAAAACTTTTTCACGTACATGTCAATTTCGCCAATATGGAAAATTGCGATTTCAGAGGGGCAAATATGTTCGGCATGGAAGGACACCATGCTATAATGCGCAACAGCGACATGACAAACGCCTTAATGAAAGATACAGAGTTTACCGATGCCGATTTCAACAGGTGCCTTTTGGTAAATACGCGACTGATTAGAGCGGTGATGACGGGTTCGAATTTCGACAATGTAAACTGCACAAATGCCGACTTCAGCGGCGGAGGTCTGTCGGGAACGAGTTTCAAAAACGCCGTTTGTACGGGTGCCAATTTTCAAGGCACAAGATTGCAACATGCCGATTTTTCCGGCGCCGACCTCCGGGGATGTAACTTTTACGGTGCACGTATGGGGGAAACCGTTTTTACCGGTGCAAAAAACATTCCCGAAAATGTGAAAAAACATATTAAAGATGGCATGGTAACGGCTATTATTTTAGACAGGTAATTGTGTGGAAAATGAAATCATCAATAAAAATATTGCTCGTAACACTCTTTGTTTTGGCACGTGCCGGCAACTCTACCGCCCAATACAAAGCCGATACCTCTTACTTTGAGGTTGATACCGTAAAAAGCTGTATCGAGTGGTTTTGCGACAGCCATAACGGAACAGTCATTCTGAAAAGCGGAAAAATAAAAACCGTTGGAAACCAAATAGTGGCGGGAAATTTCGTAATAAACATGGACAGTTTGCAAGACAAAGATATTACTTACGAACTGATGCGTAAAACCTTGCACAACACTTTAAAATCGGAATTTTTTTTCGATGTAAAAAATTATCCCACCTCTACTTTCGTACTCGACAATGCCATCCCATACGGAAAAAACAATTATAAAATAAGTGGCGATTTATGGATAAAAGGATTGGTAAATTGCATAGGATTTAATGCCGTAATAACCATTGCCGGTAACGAGTTAACCGCCGTATCGGAGAAGTTCTACATAGACCGTACTCGCTGGGGTATTACAATTTATTCCAAACAGGAAGCCAAATCGGACGACAGCGTAATTGTAAGCGATGAAATATATTTTAAAATTAAGATTTTTGCCAAAAGAAGTAAAAATTAATACCGGTTCCTTTTGCCGGGAAAAAGCAGTGCAATGATAAAAATAACAAATACCGTGTAAACAGTATTGAGAACAACCTGCTCCAAACGGGCGACAATATCTCGAAAAGAAAAAACCTCAAGAAAAATCAAGGCGAAATGGTGTAAAAATACCAGCAAAACGGAATATTTCAGAAATCCTTGAAATTTCAGTTTGGCTATTCCCGGCTGTTCGTTTTCATGAAACTCCATTTTGCCGAAAAAGAAATTTATTATTCCGGGACGCGCAAAAGCAAGCAAAGTTGTGGCTGCGGCATGCAAACCAAGTGTGTTTCCGAAAATATCAATGATTATCCCTGTAAAAAAACCCAATAATAAAAGCCGCGACTTACTTATTCCGAAAGGCAAAAACAAAATAAAGGCAACATAAACATAGGGAATTAAAAAACCGTACAGACTAAAGCCGTCAAATACAAAAATTTGTAACAGCAGCAAAACAACAAATCTGAAACCGTTTTTTAAATAAATATTCATTGCGTAACCCTGTTTATTAATGATTGTTGCTCCTTTTTATCCCTGTTTTCTATAATATATACCCAATGCAGTCCGTTAAAATCGGTCGAAAATCTTAATATTGCACTGTTGAGGTTTTTCAAACTGTCGGCTTCGTATTTTTCAATGGTTCCAATATCAATTCCCGGCGGGAAAATCAGGGAGTTACCGCTTGTAACAATTGTATCGCCCTTGGAAAGGTTGATATGTGAAGGAATGTCTTCCACCTTTCCCAACTCTTTGTTGCCGGTACCCCAGATTACATTGACAAGTTGATTGTTTTTTTTAATTCTGGCACTTATCACCGCATTCTGATGCAACATCGACATAATTATCGAATAGTGCGGCGATACACCAATCACAATTCCCGCCAAACCTTTGTCCGATACTACAGCCATCTCCTTCTCAATGCCGTCGTTAGCACCTTTGTCAACTATTATAAAGTTGTTTCTTCTGTTTACCGAGTTGCTTATCACTTTTGCCCCGGTATATCTGTAAACGGTATCGCCGGTAAGTGAATCTGCGGTGGTGTCATGCACTATGTTGCTCAAAATATTATGCAGTTTTGTATTTTCGTCGATAAGCCGGTCATTCTGTTTTTTCAACAAAAAATAATCTGAAATATCTGACGACAGTTCAAACATATTACCCGTAAAATCGTTTATAGTATTAAAGGTGAGGCTTTTTTGATAGGAGTAGCTATTGAGCAACAACGACAATGAAACTGTTTCGAGCAACAAAAACAGGGTTAAAAACCTGTGGTTCCAGAAGAAGAAAAATAGCGTCCGCATAGAGGCTCCTTCATAAATTGTTATTTAATCAGGAATGTGAATTTGTCGAAATTTTTCAGAGCGATACCCGTACCCCGTGCAACGGCACGCAAAGGATCTTCGGCAACATGAACGGGTAATTTTGTTTTTTGATGAATACGTTTGTCGAGTCCGCGCAGCAAAGAGCCCCCGCCGGCAAGGTAAATACCTGTCCGGTAGATGTCTGCCGAAAGTTCGGGAGGAGTATTCTCCAAAGCCGTAAGCACCGCCGCCTCAATTTTCGATATGGATTTGTCGAGGCAAGATGCAATTTCGGCATAATTCACTTTTATCTCTTTGGGTATTCCGGTAAGCATATCCCGTCCGTGGACAGCATAATCGTCAGGAGGATTGTCAAGCTCGGTAACGGCTGCACCAACCTCAATTTTTATACGTTCGGCGGTACGTTCGCCAATGGTAATGTTGTGTTGTTTGCGCATGTACTCTTCAATATCGCTGTTAAAGTCATCTCCGGCGATACGTATCGACTTATTGTTTACTATGCCTCCGAGGGCGATAACTGCAATTTCGCTTGTTCCCCCTCCAATATCGATTATCATATTTCCGGTAGGTTCCAAAACGTCGATACCGATACCTATGGCGGCAGCCATTGGTTCGTGAATAAGTTTAATCTCTTTGGCACCGGCTTGTTCGGCTGAGTCTTTCACGGCACGCTCCTCCACTTCGGTAATCCCCGAGGGGATACAAATAACCATTTTGAGTGCGGGCGGAAACAGTGAATTCTTAATACCTATCATCTTTATCATTTCCCTTATCATAAATTCCGCCGCCTGAAAATCGGCAATAACGCCGTCGCGCAAGGGCCTTATGGTTTTGATGTTTTCGTGGGTTTTGCCGTGCATCATCATGGCTTTTTTCCCTACGGCAATAATTTTTCCCGTACTTCTTTCTATGGCGACAATAGAGGGTTCGTCAACAACAACCTTGTCGTCGTGTATGATAATTGTGTTGGCGGTGCCGAGGTCAATGGCAATCTCTTTGGTTAAAAACGAAAATAGTCCCATACTTATATCTCTTTTTTATCAATGTTTAAAATGTCTGATTCCCGTAAACACCATTGCAACGCCGTTATTGTTGCAATATTCTATGGAATCTTTGTCTCTTATGGAGCCTCCGGGTTGAATAACCGCTTTTATACCGGCTTTGTGGGCAATTTCAACCGAATCGGCAAAGGGGAAAAAGGCGTCGGAAGCCATAACCGCACCTTCCAAAGGCAAATTGAAACTTTTGGCTTTTTCGATAGCCTGTTTCAGGGCATCCACCCTTGAGGTTTGTCCTGTTCCCGAACCGACAAGCTGTTTGTTTTTGGCAAGAACAATAGTGTTCGATTTGGTATGTTTTACTATTTTGTTGGCAAACAGCAAATCTTCCACCTGTTTGTCATCCGGTTTTGCTACGGTCTTAAATTCAAGCTGTTCCGGGGTTTCGGTTACCAAATCCTTTTCCTGGTACAGAGCTCCGTTAAGTGCCGAACGGTATTGAAATTCCGGAAAATTAAAATTTTTAGCTTTTAATATAATCCTGTTTTTTTTGGTTTTTAAAATATCGAGGGCAGCGTTGTCGTATCCGGGAGCGAGAATTATTTCGAAAAATATTTTATTAATCTCTTCTGCCGTCTCACGGTCGATGATTCTGTTGGTAACAAGCACGCCACCGAAAGCCGAAACGGGGTCACCGGCAAGTGCATCTTTCCATGCCTGGGTCAAACTGCTTCTCGATGCAAGTCCACAGGCGTTATTGTGTTTAATAACGGCAAAAGTTGTCTCGTCAAAATCGTTAATAAGATTTATTGCAGCATCGAGGTCTAAAATGTTGTTATACGAAATTGCCTTGCCGTGCAGCTGTTCGAAAACATCATCGAGTTTGCCGAAATAATACCCTTTTTGATGAGGATTCTCCCCATATCGCAATTGCGACATATGGGTAATGCTTTGTTTGAAAGCGGTAATTTCGCCGTTGCTAATCCAGTTGAAGATTTGCGTGTCGTAATGCGAACTTATATTGAATGCCCGGGCTGCAAATTTTCTACGGTCGGTAATCTCCGAATGTCCGTTTTTGCTTTTCAGGAGTGCTATTAGGTCGCCGTAATCATCCGAAGAGGCAACGGTAAGCACATCTTTGAAGTTTTTGGCTCCTGCTCTGATAAGCGAAATTCCTCCAATATCAATTTTTTCTATTATTTCCTGCTCATCTCCTGTTTTTGCAACGGTCTCTTCAAAGGGGTACAAATCCACTATTACCAAATCGAAAGCGGGGATACCGTATTTTTTCATCTCTTCCAAATCGCCGTGATTATCGCTGCGGGCAAGTATTCCTCCGAAAACTTTCGGGTGAAGGGTTTTTACCCTGCCACCTAAAATGGAAGGGTAATCAGTCAACGATTCTATTTTCCGGGCTTTAAAACCGTTTTTTTCAATAAAATCGTATGTACCGCCGGTGGAATAAATTTCTATATTAAACTCCGAAAGTGTTTTCAAAACGGGAATAAGACCCTCTTTATTAAAAACGGAAACGACAGCGCTTTTTACTTTTTTCACAACTATGTAATTTTCAAATATTTAACAAAATAACGACATTTTTAATTGCTTTTGCAAAATAATAAGATTTTGTACAAAAATTTTTCTTTTTCAGCAATAACTTTTTTACTAACGAAAAAAAGTGTTATTTCGTAGAAAAAACAAGTGATGTTATTGTTAAAATTGATAAGAGAGAGTTTTGTATTTGCAATAAACTCATTAAAAGTTAATAAGGTACGTACAATATTATCGCTTCTCGGCATTACAATAGGTATTTTTTCAATAATTTCGGTATTCACCGTATTCGACAGTTTGGAGAACAACATAAAAACGGAGATAAACTCGTTGGGGAAAAACATACTATTTATTCAAAAATGGCCATGGGCCATGGGAGGAGAATATCAGTGGTGGAAATATTACCAACGTCCCCAGCCCACAATCGGCGAGATGAAAGAGATAATAAAGAGGAGCAATACCGTTGAACACGCCGCATTTATGTTTAGTGTACAGCGCGATGTATATTACAAAAACAATTCGGTTCAAGATGTTCCGGTAATTTGTGTTTCGTACGAGTATAACAAGGTTATGCCTTTCGATTTGCAAAGCGGAAGATATTTTACGCAGGTCGAAAGCTATGCGGGACGGAATGTGGTGATAATAGGTTCGGATATTGCTACAAACCTGTTCGGGAAAGAGGATGCAACAGGAAATAAGATTAAAATTTTCGGGCGAAAACTTTTGGTAATAGGCGTAATAAAAAAGAAGGGGGACGATATTTTCGGTAATTCGCCCGATAAACAAATTATATTACCCGCCAATTATGCCCGAAACGTTATCGACATTAAAAGCAAAAACATTAACACCACCATTATTGTAATGGCAAAAGAGTACATTACCAATGAGCAGATGAAAGACGAGCTGACGGGAATTATGCGCTCAATAAGGAAATTGAAACCCAAAGCCGATAACAATTTTGCCATAAACGAAACGGATATCATCTCCAAAGGTTTCGACCAGTTGTTCGGTGTAATTGCCGTTGTTGGCTGGATTATAGGAGGTTTTTCGTTGCTTGTGGGCGGTTTTGGCATAGCAAATATCATGTTTGTTTCGGTAAAAGAGCGCACAAACCAAATAGGGATACAAAAAGCACTTGGGGCAAAAAACTATTTTATTTTATTGCAATTTCTTTTCGAGGCGATTTTTCTTTCGCTTATGGGCGGCATTGTCGGCTTGTTTATAGTCTTTATTTTGTCGTACATTATGACTGCCGTTTTCGATTTTAATATAATGCTAAACATAAACAACATCATTCTCGGAATATCGGTATCGGCAATAATAGGACTTGTTTCGGGCATTTTGCCGTCGTGGTCGGCATCGCGCCTCGACCCCGTGGAAGCAATGAGGTCGAGTTTTTAATCGCGGTTATATTTTTCCACCCTTTCCAACAATTTTATCAGTTCACGGCGTGTAAAGGGTTTTGTAATAACATCGTCCATTTCGCTTTTCAGGTATTTTTCCACATCCTCTTTCATGGCATTGGCGGTAAGTGCCGTAATGTACACTTTTTTCTTTTTGTGTTCCCTTTCGTATTTTCTGATTTCCTTTGTTGCCTCCATACCGTCGAGTTCAGGCATCTGAATATCCATTAAAATCAATCCGTAATCGTTTTTAGTGAAAAGTTCAACGGCTTCTTTACCGTTGGCGGCAATATCCACCATTTCGTATCCCAGCTGTTTCAAAGTTATTAAAGCGACTTTCTGATTAATAAGATTGTCTTCGGCAAGCAGGATTCTAAGAGGCTTTTTCTTTTCGGGTTCTTTGTCGATAACCTCCTTTATGGTTTTATCCAATTTATGGTCAATCTCATTGTTTATCACCGATATTATTATCTCTTTAAATTGAGAAAGTTTTATCGGCTTAAAGAGGCGCGCCTCAATCCCCACCTCTCTAAGTTCTTGCATGTTAATCATTTCGCTGATTGACGAAAGCATAATAACATGTGATTTGTCGGCCAGGTGGTTCTCCTTAACTGTTTTGGCAAAATCGATACCCGTTTTTCCGGGCATATGATAGTCCACAAGGATAAGGTCGTATTTCAAATTATTTTGTTTTGCCTTTTTCAGGAGTTCCAGCCCTTGGTCGGCCGAATCGGCACAATCGGTTTTTATTTCCCAAAAGTCGAGATATTTTTTGAAAATATTTCTGTTATTAAGGTTATCGTCAATTATGAGAGCCCTGAAATTTTTCAAATCCTCTTTGTCGATATATATTCTTGCCGGTTGTTCCTTGCTTTTTTTAAAGGAGAGGTGTATAATAAATACCGTTCCTTTACCCTCTTCGCTTTCCACCTCGAGTTTGCCGTTCATCATTTCGGTAAGCCGTTTCGAAATGGCAAGGCCCAAGCCCGTACCTCCGTATTTTCGCGTTATTGATGTATCAACCTGCGAAAACGACTTGAACAACTTTTTTTGGTTCTCTTTTGAAATTCCGATGCCGGTATCGCGAACCTTAACTATTATGGAATAAGAATCTTCCGTTTCTGTTTCCAGTTCGCAGTTTACCATCACCTCGCCTTTGTCGGTAAATTTAATTGCATTGTTTACCAAATTTATAAGAACCTGTTTAAACCTAACGGGGTCGCCCAAAACATAACTGTTTATTTTGGGATCGACAAAAGACAACAAAGTTAATCCCTTCTTTTCGGCCTTTAAAAATACCGTATCAATAACTTCGTTAACGGCATCGTGAATGCTAAATGGTATGTTCTCAAGTTCAAGTTTATTGGATTCTATTTTCGAAAAATCGAGGATATCGTTAATGATATTCAACAGGCTGTTCGACGAGGTCTCTATGATGTTAAGGTACTCCTCTTGTTCTTTTGTATGAGGCTGGTTTTTCAGAATTTCTATCATACCTATGATGCCGTTCATGGGTGTACGTATTTCGTGCGACATGTTGGCCAAGAAGGTGGATTTCAGCCGCGACGACTCCTCTGCTTTCTCTTTTGCCAAAAGCATTGCCTGTTCTTGTTGTTTTGCCAGTTGGCGTCCACGGTAAAGCAGGATTATTATTCCCGAGAAAAGCAGGTTTATCAACGTCAAAATCCAAAAATAGGTTCCATACTGTTTTCTGATATCCTCTGCGGGCAAAAACTCATGAAACAATACAATCAGTGCTACATTTTTTCCCTCTATGTTTTTTACGGGTAAAAATGAGACCGAATAGTAAAGATTTCCCGCTTTCACAAGTTTTATGGAGGGCTTGCTTGTATTAAAACGTTTAAGGTTGCGGTGTAAAATAATTTTGTTCAGTTTTTGGGCAATTGTATCTTTACCGCCGTTGCCGTTCTTCTTTTGGGGAATTACATACTTATAATATCCGGGCAATACCGATTTTATATAATAACCTTTCGTTTGCTCGGTAAATATTTTTTGTACCACAGCCGAATCGAGAAGGAAAGCACTTTCGCCTGCAAAAAGTTTTTCAACCTCCTTCAACATATCGTATATGGAGAGTGATGTCTCTACACTTCCTATGTATTTGTTATTATAAAAAAGGGGGTAAACGAAACGGTAACTGTTAACGATTCTTCCCTCTTCAAAACCTTCTACAAATCTGTGTGTTTTTATTACGAGAGCTATGGATTTTCTGAATTTGAGCAGGTTGTCGCCGTATTTGGAGGGTTTATGGTATCTTAACAAACTGTTGCCGGCGGTATCGTGGAAATGAAAAATTTTAAAATTTTTAAACTTTATTATTTTATAAACGGGAAGCAGTTTTTTGTAAAGTTCATTACGGTATTCATTCTGTTTTTCTCCTATCGAAGTCTCAATTTTAAATACAAGGTCCAGTACATCTTCTTTGTTTATGAAATTATGGTAAATGGCTTGTGAGAAGGTTCTGTACGAATCAATCATACCATTATAGCTCTGTTTATAGTCGTTAAGCTGGCTTTTTAATGAGGTATTTATCTGCGAACTACGGTACGAATTAATAAAAAAGAGGACTCCTGCTTCAAGTACAACAACGGTTAAAAGACTGAATACTATTATTTTCAGATGTTTTCTCATATACACCCAAAGTGTTTATTTACACTAAGGTGTAAAAATAATAATTTTTTATCAGAATTCGTGGGATATTAATATGCTTTTGCAAAAACCACCCTTTGCGGCGAAGGTTTCCCCGTCAAAACACATCTGCCTTCCTCTTTTTTAGCGTTGAGGGGTATTAATCTAATGGTGGCTTTTGTTTTCTCTTTTATTTTAAGTTCGGTTTCAGTGGTGCCGTCCCAATGAGCCAAAACAAAACCACCCTTTTCTATTCTTTTTTCAAACTCATCCCACGTATCAACGGTAAAAGTATTGTTTTCGCGAAAATCGAGTGCCTTTTGAAAAATATTATTTTGAATTTTAACAAGGAGATTTTCTATTTTTTCAACGATATTTTCCATTTTCAATATCTCTTTTTCCAAGGTATCGCGTCGAGCTACCTCAACGGTACCGTTTTCGAGATCACGCGGACCAATTGCCAGACGTACGGGAACACCCTTTAACTCCCATTCGGCAAATTTATATCCGGGTTTAAAGGTGTCGCGGTTGTCGTACTTTACGCTGACGCCTCTTTTTCTCAATTCACCGGCTATCTCTTCGGCTTTCAGGCTAATGGCATTAAATTGCTCCTCCTTTTTGTATATGGGTACAATAACAACCTGTATGGGGGCAAGTTTAGGAGGCAGCACCAATCCGTTGTCGTCGGAATGAGCCATTACAAGCGCACCCATTAGACGTGTGGATACTCCCCACGATGTAGCCCATACATACTCCAGTTTATTCTCTTTGTTAAGGAATTTCACATCAAAAGCCTTTGCAAAGTTTTGTCCCAAAAAGTGTGATGTTCCGGCTTGCAACGCTTTACCGTCTTGCATCAAAGCCTCGATACAATAGGTGTCAACGGCTCCGGCAAAACGTTCGTTAACGGTTTTCACACCTTTGAGCACAGGTATTCCCATCCAGTTTTCCGCAAAGTCGGAATATAAATTCAAAATGGTTTTGGCCTCTTTTTCAGCCTCATCTTTAGTTGCATGAGCCGTATGACCTTCTTGCCAAAGAAATTCGGCAGTACGCAAAAACAGACGTGTGCGCATCTCCCACCGCACCACATTTGCCCATTGGTTTATGAGCAAAGGCAAATCGCGGTACGATTGTATCCAGTTACGATATGTATCCCAAATAATGGTCTCCGATGTAGGGCGCACAATAAGTTCTTCTTCGAGTTTGGCCTCGGGGTCGACAATCACTCCGTTTCCGTTTTCATCGTTTTTCAAACGGTAATGCGTAACCACGGCACACTCTTTGGCAAAGCCCTCCACATGACTCGCCTCCTTGCTGAAAAAAGATTTCGGAATAAAAAGCGGGAAGTAGGCGTTTTCGTGTCCGGTGGATTTAAACATGTCGTCAAGAGTCCTTTGAATTTTCTCCCAAATGGCATAACCATAAGGTTTTATCACCATGGAACCGCGTACAGCGGAGTTTTCGGCTAAACCGGCTTTTATCACCAGTTCGTTGTACCATTGCGAATAATTTTCGCTTTTACTTGTAAGTTGTTTGGCCATTTCTAAATTTTGGTATAATCTTTGCAAATTTTTATATCGAACGGCAAAAATAAACAATGTTTATTAAAGCACAATACTTAAAGCCATGAAGACAACAAAGATTATTTTTTCAACAGTTTTCGGTATCGCACTACTTTCACTCGTTTCGTGCAGCTCAACAAAATCGCTGCCTAATGACGATGTTTATTATATACCAGGCAGCGAACCGGCAACCACTCACGTAAGACATACGGCAATTGCCGAAAACAACAATCATCAAAACTATTCCCAGGGCGAAATAGTATCAGGTTCATATAACTCAAATCAAGATACAACATACCAAACCGACGATGAATATTACGATGGCGACTATTCCGCACGGCTGAAACGTTTTTACGGCTCCGGCGGAAGTTCACTTGATTACGACGACGGATATTACTATGCAAACGATGATGACGACGGCAACTACGGCTATTGCTCAGGCAATCCGGATATCAATGTAAGCTTCGGCTTTGGCGTAGGAGCAGGATATGGCTGGGGTATAGGTTTCGGTTGGGGTTACCCCTATTACGGGTGGGGTTATCCATACTACGGATGGGGTTATCCCCATTACGGATATCCTTATTATGGAGGCGGTTACTGGGACGGATATTGGAACGGCTACTGGGACGGATATTACGGATTTTATCCCAATCCTTACCCCTACTATCCATATTATCCTTCGTACCCTTACTATCCCGATTACGGATATTCAAGTGTTTACCGTCCGCGGGGAAGCCGTACGGGAGGAACAAACTTGCCGCGTTACGGCAGTACAGGAGGTTCCAGAGCATCAATAAACAGTGACGACGGCTACAAAACCATGATTGCCGGCTCAGGAATAGAAGCCCAAAACAGCTCGCAAGGAAACGGCATGCGTGTAGGCAGCAAAGAATATGTTAACAGAGCCGTGGGGTACCGTAACAACAGGGGTGAAAACAAAACCACTGTTGATAACCGCCCGAAACAAAAAATAAGAACCGGAACAAACGAAGCAATCTCGGCAAGAAATAAAACAAAGGTTGAACCCAAACCAAGAAGTTCAACGCGCAAAACTTATGCCTTGAACACAAGACAAAAACCTTCGAACAGCAGGAGTGCCGTGAGACAAGAACCCGTAAAACGCAAAAACACCAAAAACAGTGTAAAACCGCGATATTCAAAACCATCTTCATACTCGCGATACTCCAAAGAGCGGGCAATGCAGAGACCCAAATACTCAAAACCCCGCCAATATCAACGTCTGGATACGCAACAACCTCGCAGGAGCAAAGAGTACTATCGCCCGCAATCGAAACAAAACACAAAACAACACGCACCAGCCATAAGTAGAAGCGGTTCCATAAAAGGTAAAACAAACGGAACAAACAACAAAACAAGGATTGAACCCAAAAGAAGGCACAATGTTTACCGCCCATCAACAACAAAAAAAAGAGGTATAAGCGGCGGTTCGGGGAGACCGCAAGTTAAACCGAAACCATCAACGGGTAAAATAAAATCGTACAGAAGTCCGGGCAGAAGTTATTCATCACCAAAATCATACTCGTCACCGTCAAGAACACATTCCACGGGTTCGAGCAGAGGTGGAGGCTTTTCTTCGGGATTCAGCAGCCATTCGCGAAGCTCGTCAGGAAGTTTCTCCGGAGGCAGTTCACGTTCGTCGAGCAGTTCTTCGCCAAGAGGGGGAAGAAGGTAACAGCTTGACACGAATTTAAAATTAGCGTCCCGTCTATTGTGATATTTTTACTAAACACTTATAAATCAATTATAAAATGAAAAAAATTGCAATATTAACAGCCCTTGTTATATCCATTTTGCAAGGTTATTCGCAAACAGCCGATGATGCACTGCGTTATTCGCAAGATTTTTATAACGGGAGTGCACGAAATATGTCCATGGGAAGTGCATTCAGCACACCGGGTGCCGATTTCTCGGCGGCATCGATAAACCCGGCGGGGCTGGGTCTGTACCGCGGCGATGAGATGTCGATAACTCCCCAACTAAATTTTCGCAACAGCGAATCGGAATATAACGGCGGGTACGGAAGTGACAATCAATCGGTTTTTTCCTTAGGTCAATTTGCTATGGTAATGACTCAAAAACTCTATCCGGCAAAAAGCTCCGGCTGGAAATATTTTCAATTTTCATTCGGAATGAACCGTTTGAGCAATTTTAACACCAGTTTGACTATGGCGGGTAACAATTATTACAACTCTAAAATCGATGTATATTTAAAATATGCCAATGGCATAAATTACAAAGACATAGAAGAAGACTATTACGGCGATTATGCTTTCGATTTGAAACCGGCATGGGATCTCTATTTGCTCGACACAATCCCCGGATATACCGACCAATATTACAGCCCCGTTCCTCCCGGAGGCTTTTTACAGCGCGAAATTATTAATTCTGACGGTTCCAAAAACGAATACGGCTTTTCGTTTTCGGGAAATTACAACGACTTTTTATACCTCGGAGCTACTATCGGAATGCCCTACATACGTTATTTCAGTACATCTGCATTTAGCGAAACCGACATTGCCGACACCATACCTACATTTAACAGTTGGGGAATAACACAATACCTGCAAACAACAGGTTGGGGTATAAATTTAAAAATCGGGGTTATAGTGCGGCCTGTATCATGGTTGCGAATAGGAGCAGCATTTCATACGCCGACATATTATTACAACATGCGCGACACCTGGCATACCACAACCTATGCCGACTTACCGGGACTCTCCCCCGCCGAATCAACGTCACCGGTGGGAAATTTCAACTATTCGTTTACAACACCGTTAAAAGCCATAGGAAGTGCCGCAATAACCATTCTGAAAAACGGCATCATATCGTTAGAATACGAATTTACGGACTACTCGACGGCACGTTTTAAAGAGAGGGGGGTCGATTATTCGCAACCCAACGGCGACATTAACCAATATTACACAAAAGCCGGTAATATCCGTACGGGAGCAGAGTGGAGATTCGGTATTTTAAGCCTGCGCGGTGGTTACAGCTACTACGGAAGCCCTTATAAGAACACGGATATTGCTTCGAGGTCGTTTATTTCGGGGGGCATAGGACTTAACCTCAACAATTTCATTTTCGACTTTGCTTTTGTTCATTCCAACTGGAAAGAACAATACTACATGTACTCATTCGAAAACATGAACCCCGTAAACAACAGTTTTACCGAGAACTCCTTTTCGGTTACCATAAAAGCGCGGTATTAAAAAAGGGAACCGTATAAAAAGATTTTTAATATATCTCAAAATTTAAATTAAAGCAAAGCAAGCTAATGCCGCGGCCACCGAAGCGTTTAACGATTCGGCTTTTGACGAAGGGGCAGGCTTAACGGTTATCTTTTTATCAATCAGGGGAACTAATTCATTGGAAATTCCGTGGGCTTCGCTACCGATAACTATAACTCCGCAATTACCTTTTTCGACGTTTCGTATATCGTCGCCTGTCAAAAAGGTTCCGTAAGCGGTAAGCGTCCGGGGCTTTTCCGACAACAGTTTTGCAAGCGATGCATAATGTATCTTAATCCGGGCCAACGAGCCCATTGTAGCCTGCACAACCTTGGGGTTGTATGCATCAACAGTATCGGTGGAACAATAGATATTTTCCACTCCGAACCATTCGGCGGCACGTATTATTGTGCCCATATTTCCGGGGTCGCGAATGCCGTCCAGCATTAACGACCATTTGTCAGGAACGAGGGATATCTCTTCCCGTTTTTTACTCATGGCAACAACAGCCAGCACTTCGGAATGATTTTTCAGGTTGCTGATTTTTCTCATCTCCCTGTCCGAAATCTCTTCAATATTAATGCCGGGAAATTTATCTCCGTATTTGTCAATCCAGCTTTTCAGCGCAAAAACTCCTTCAACGGCGCTTCCGCTGTTTAGAAAGTCTATTACCAAAGTATTACCTTCGGCAATAAAACGGCGGTGAACTTTACGGTATTTGGTTTCCTTCAGGGAGGTCAAAAACTTTATTTTCGATTTACCGATCATTTTGCTAAAATAAAAAAATCCCTCTCAAAAAGAACAAGAGAGGGATTACAAAATGTGTCATGAAAAAAGTTAAAGCTATTCGGCTTTCACATCCAAATCTATTTCAACTTGAATCTCTTTGTGAAGTTTTACAACGGCTTTGTATTTTCCTACCTCTTTAATGTGTTCGTCGTTAACAACGATTTTTTTACGGTCGATTTCCAGGTTTTTTTGTTCTTTAATGGCATTTGCAACCATAATGTTGTTAACCGAGCCGAAAATTTTACCGGTTGAGCTTGCCTTTACACCAATTGTAAGAACGGTATCTTTAAGGGCTTCGGCAAGAGTTTCGGCCTCTTTTTTAATTTTTTCCTCTTTGTATGCCTGCTGTTTTTTTATTTCGGCAAGAGCCTTTTTATTCGACTCGGTTGCCAAAACAGCCATACCTTTCGGAATTAAATAATTTCGTGCATACCCGTTTTTTACGGTAACAAGGTCGTTTTTATAACCCAACCCCGTGATATCTTGTTTTAAAATAATTTCCATTCTTTTTCCCTCCTTTTATTTTAATAAGTCAGCAACGTAGGGCATTAATGCCAAATGACGAGCTCTTTTAATGGCTTTAGCTACTTTTTTCTGATACTTGGTAGAAGTTCCCGTAAGCCGGCGGGGTAATATTTTACCCTGCTCGTTAACAAAACGGAGCAAAAAGTCGGCATCTTTATAATCGATGTATTTGATGCGGTTTTTCTTAAAACGGCAATATTTTTTCCGTGTGGTATCTACGGCAATGGGTGTTAAATATTTGATATCTGAATTTTGTGCCATGATTTTGGAATTTTTACAGGTTAATAATTAGTTTTCTTTGTTTTCGGTGGTTTCGCCCTTCTCTTTGTTTTTGCGTCTGCGTTTTTCGTTGTACGCAATCGCATGTTTGTCGAGCTTAACGGTAAGAAAACGAAGTACACGCTCGTCGCGTTTAAATTGGAGTTCCAAATCTTGGATAACACTGCCATCTACCTTATATTCGAACAATGTGTAAAATCCTGTGGATTTTTTCTGAATGGGATATGCCAACTTACGCATGCCCCAGTTTTCATGGTTCACTATTTCCGCACCATGATCTTTGAGATAACTCTCATACTTTTTTACCGCTTCCTTTACCTGATCATCAGATAAAACGGGAGTTAAAATGAAAACGGTTTCATACTGGTTTGTCATGTCAATACGTTAATTTATTGATTATTAATAATTAAAAAATTGGAGTGCAAAAGTAGAAAAATTATTAATCGGTGCAAGATAAATTATAAAATATTTTTTGCCAAAATATCACCCCCGCATAACACGATGGTTAAAAGGCAACAATTAAAAGCGGTATGGAAAAAGTAAACCCCGTTCATTGTTCTAATTTACTATTTTTGTGCAAAATTATTTTAATATGATTTCCGTTAAAAAATTTGTATTTAATGCATTTCAGGTAAATTCGTATGTATTGTACGACGAAACTGGCGAATGTATTATTATTGATCCGTCGGTATCGAACGAGGATGAATTTTCGCAACTTGACGATTTTATCAAATCGAAACAATTAACGCCCGTGTTGCTGGTAAACACACATGCGCATATCGACCACATAATAGGCAATTATAAAACAGCCAAACATTACAAAATAAAACTTGCGGCACACAAGGAGTGTGTGGGTTTTTTGGAACATGCCCGGGAATATGCCGAGTCGTTCGGGCTGCCAATGGAAGGGGTAAAAAAGATAGATTATTTTGTTGACGAAGGACAAAAAATAACTTTCGGCAATTCATGTTTAATGGTTTTTTACACCCCGGGGCATGCCGATTGCAGTATTTGCTTGTACTCGAAAGATGATGCCTTTGTAATAACCGGCGACGTTTTGTTTTATCAAAGCATAGGGCGTACCGATTTAAGGACGGGGAATTACGACCTGTTACAAAAAAGTATTTGGGAAAAGCTTTTCACCCTTCCCGACAACACCAAGGTATATGCCGGTCACGGTCCAGACACCACAATAGGCTACGAAAAAGTAAACAATCCGTTTGTGGCAATAGGCATGGAATAATTTTTTTCCTCAGGTAACCGGTAATTATCCGCCATGAAAGAGCCCCTACTATACCTGGCACCGTTCCAAGGGATTACAACAGACATATTTTTGGATGTTTACAGCAAATTTTTCCCGGGAGCCGACAAATTTTTCACTGCCTTTTTTTCGTCGGTGCAAAAGAGCAAAAAGTTAAACCGGAAAGTACACAATCCGGAACTTAACGAAATAAACGGCATCAAGGTGGTGCCTCAAATTCTGAGCAAAGAGGCAAGCGAAATAGTACGGTTTGCGAATATCTGCAAAAATTACGGCTACGATGAGATAAACTGGAACCTCGGATGTCCTTTTAAGCGTGTGGCGATGAAAAAACGCGGTTCGGGATTACTGCCCTATCCCCAAACCATCGACGAAATTTTAAAAGAGGTTTTTGATAAAACGGATATTAAACTATCGGTAAAATCGCGTCTCGGGTATTATGATGCTTCGGAGATATTCGACTTGATTCCCGTATTTAACAAATACGGCATCAGCGAGTTGATAATCCACGCCCGCATAGGCACACAACTGTACAAAGGTGGTGTTGACACCATCACTTTCGGGAATATGCAGGGAAAGACAAAAGCGGAACTATGCTACAACGGCGACATATTTACGGCGGAAGATTTTTTAAAGTTCAAAAAGATGTTTCCACGTGTTAACATTTGGATGGTGGGACGCGGTTTTTTAAGAAATCCGTTTTTGCCTGCCGAGATAAAGAATACGGCCGTAAAAAACGACAGACGCATTACGGTACGCAGATTTACGGAAGAACTCTATTACCGTTACCGCAAAGAGAGCAACGACGCTCTGCAATCGTTAAACAAAATGAAGGAGCTATGGTCGTATTTGTCATACCTGTTCGACAATCATACAAAAGTGTTCGGCACAATTAAAAAGAGCAAAACATTCGACCAATACGAGGATGCCGTAAAGAGGGTTTTCGATGTTTACGGAAGCAAGATAATTTAAAAAATAACTTTTGTCAATTGAGGGATACTTGCCACGGGAACAATTTCGATATCCGAATTTTTCAAATCGAGATTTTTAAGGTTGTATTTTGATATTACAATTTTTTCGAATCCCAATTTTCCGGCTTCGGAGATACGGCTTTCTATTCTCGACACGGCTCTAATTTCGCCAGAGAGCCCCACTTCGGCGCTAAAACACACATTGTTGGGGATAGCGACATCTTGTACCGACGACATAACCGCAGCCACTACCGAAAGGTCTATTGCGGGGTCATCTACACGTATTCCTCCGGCGATATTCAAAAACACATCCTTTGTTCCCAAGCGGAAACCGCCCCTTTTTTCCATTACCGCCAAAAGCATGTTAAGTCTTCTCATATCGAAACCCGTAGCCGAGCGTTGGGGTGTTCCGTATGTTGCATTGGCGACGAGTGCTTGTGTTTCGATGAGCATGGCACGTTGGCCTTCGACCATTGCCGCTATGGAAACTCCGCTCGACATTTCGTCGCGTTGCGAAAGCAGCACTTCGCTGGGGTTTAAC
>Ga0256914_1001800_pt1 | contig 18618 bp, 19 predicted proteins | sample HulkmetaG_FD_191571 | JGI IMG/M metagenome (GOLD analysis project Ga0256914, IMG submission 191571) | Hydrothermal chimney microbial communities from Main Endeavour vent field at the Juan de Fuca Ridge, Pacific Ocean - Hulk | ecosystem: Environmental > Aquatic > Marine > Hydrothermal vents ... | reverse complement strand
AAGCTTCAAGCAAAAGTTTTTCCGTAAACGGATCTCCAACTTGTACAGTCGGCCTAAGAGATTTATTCTCTTCGGTAAAACTATCGCTTGCCATTACTGCTCCGCCAAGTCCGTCTCTTCCGGTTTTGCTACCTACATATATAACCGGGTTGCCGATACCCTCGGCTCTTCCATAAAATATTTCGTCACTTCTGCAAATACCGAGTGTAAAAGCATTAACCAGTATATTACCGTTATAACAATCATCAAATGAAGTTTCACCGCCAATTGTAGGAACCCCCATACAATTGCCATAATCACCTATACCGGCTACTACTCCTCTAACAAGATATCGTTGGTATTTTCCTGTTTTATCATTTTTTCTAATAGTACCGAATCTTAAGGAATTCATATTGGCAACCGGCCTGGCACCCATAGTAAATACATCTCTTAAAATACCGCCCACTCCGGTAGCCGCCCCCTGATAAGGCTCGATATAGCTTGGATGATTGTGGCTCTCCATTTTAAATACGGCAGCCAATCCGTCTCCAATATCTATAACTCCTGCATTTTCTCCGGGACCTTGTATAACCCATGGGGCTTTGGTAGGAAAACCGTTAAGGTATTTTTTACTTGATTTATAAGAGCAATGTTCACTCCACATAGAAGAAAATATCTGAAGTTCGAGCATATTGGGCTCTCTGCCCATAATTTCCAAAATATTTTGGTACTCATCTTTTGAAAGTTTTAATTTTTGAAGTGTTTTATCAATATTTTGCATAGCTTTTTTTCCTATATTTACAGTATATATTATTATACAAAAAAAGAGATAATGACTTGCTTATTGGATATCTATTTTCCCAGACAAAAACTGCCAAACATTTTATCAAGGATTTCATCTCTTTCAAATTTTGTAGTAATTGACGATATATGATCTATAGCATCATTAATTTCATATGCAAAAAGTTCAAGTTCACCGTTTTTAAGCGGTTCTTTTGCTCTTTTTATGGCTTCAAGTGCATTTTGACAACTTTGAATCTGTCTGTTGGTAGTTAAAAGCATACTATCATCTTTTGCAGTACGGTCAAGATACTCTTTTAAAGATTTTACAACTATATCCACATCATTTTTAGCACTGATTTTTATCGGGGTAAAATTTTTGAGTTTTGAAAGATCAAACTTTTGTTCCAAGTCCGATTTATTTAAAAAAACAAATATTTTTTTATTATCCTTATATTTGTTTATCATTTTTATAACAGCTTCATCCTCTTTGTCACACTCATGGGATATATCAAAAAGAGCAAATACTATTTCAGCATTTTTCATAGATTCAAGACTTCTTTGCACTCCTATTTTTTCTATGGTGTCTTTCGCATCTCTGATACCTGCGGTGTCAACAATTTTGACCAAATGTGTACCTATCTTCAACTCTTCTTCTATTGTATCTCTTGTAGTTCCTGCTATTTCACTTATAATAGCCCTTTGGTAATTGACAAGCTTATTTAACAAAGAACTTTTTCCGACATTGGGTTTTCCCACTATAGCTATATCAAAGCCATTGACAAGCCCCTCTTTTTGCAAACTTGTATGGAGAGTTTTTTCAACAGTTTTTTCTATATAATCAAGTTTGTTTTTTATATCATCTTCCAAATCTTTTGGCAAATCCTCTTCGGCATAGTCAATATTTACTTCAATAAAAGCAAGTATTTCAACAAGTTTATCTCTTAAATCGTCTATATACTCTTTTAAATCACCTCTTAACTGCTTTGAAAGAAGTTTAAGTGCATCTTCACTTTTTATCTCAATGATTTTTGCAATAGCTTCAGCCTTAGTTAAATCAATCTTATTATTTAGAAAAGCTCTTTTGGAAAATTCACCGGGGTTGGCAAGCCTGGCGCCGTGAGATATTATCTCTTTTAGTATAACATTGGCCGCAACCACACCGCCATGACATTGAAATTCAACTATATCTTCACCCGTAAAACTGTTTGGGGATTTAAAATAAATCAAAATCGCTTCATCTATAACTATTTTATCTTTGGTATACAGATATGAAAGTGTTGCATATCTTGGAAGAAGTTTATCTTTTTTTGAAAGTTTTAAAGCTATTTCATAAGCTCTATCTCCGCTAAGCCTTACTATGGATATAGAGCCTATGCCATAAGCTGTTGCGATAGCCGCAATAGTATCCATTACTCTTTGTTTTTATCTTTGTTAAAATCATTTACCAAGACATATTTCCCACCGTTTCTGGCAGTTCTTATACCTACATATTTATCGGGGAACTCTTCTCTTAACTCTTCAAGAGCTATCTTTACCAATATTCCGTCAAGTACTTTGGTCTGGGCTCTTCCGTTATTTTTTATTTTCTGTATTACATGTTCAAGATATTTTTTAATCATCTCTTTTTGATTGCTTAGAAATTCAGCTATTTCAAGTCTGACATTAACATCATATTTTATATTGGCCCAGTTGTACAAAAGATATGAAAATGCTTTGTATCTATAACCCTCCTTGCCTATAAGCAAAGCTGCATCTTCACCGTCAACATATATACAAACGGTATTGTCATTATATTTTTCAATTTTTTTAAGTTCAATGTCATAACAGCTTGCATTTAAAAGCTTATCCACTCCGTCTTCTATCTTTTTTATAACATCATCATTTACACTGCAAACAGGGGATTTTTTCGATATGGTTTTTGTTTTTACAGATTCTTTTATCTCAATGTTGTCCGAATTTATCTTTTCATCTTTTTTTGAAACCTCGATAACGGCATTTTTTTTAAACATACCCAAAAGTCCGGCACTTGGATTTTGCAATATTGTAATATCTAATTCAACTATGGAACACTCAAACTCTTTAACTGCTTTTTGATAAGCTTCGTCTATAGTTTTTGCTTCTATTTTGGTACTCATTTTTCTACCTTTATAGCTTCATTTTTTTGCATTTTTTTCTTTTCAAAAATTTTATTGATATAGTATTGTTGAGCTATTGAAAAGAGATTGTTAACAAACCAGTAAAGTGTTAAACCTGCAGGAAAAGTCATAAAGAAAAATGTAAAAATTACAGGCAAATACTTCATTATCTTGGCTTGGGTTGGATCTTGGACGGTATTTGGAGTAATATGTTGCTGTAAAAACATAGTTATACCCATAAGAACAGGAAGGATAAAATAAGGATCTTTTACGGATAAATCATGTATCCATAGTATCCATGGTGCACTTTGAAGTTCAGCTGAATTTTGCAAAACTCTGTAAAGTGCAAAAAATATCGGAATTTGCAATATCATAGGCAGACATCCGCCCATAGGATTGGCACCATGTTTTTTATACAATTCCATTGTATGGGCATTTAGCTTTTGAGGATCGCCTTTGTATTTCTTTTGTAATTCTTTTATTTTCGGACTAAGTTCTTTCATTTTGGTCATAGAAACCATGCCTTTATAAGTCAAAGGAAAAAGTATAGTTCTTATGATAAGCGTTGTGGCAACAATTGCCCAACCCCAGTTACCCAAAAGTGAATATAAAAAGCTAAGAAGTATAAAAATAGGCTTTGCTATAAAAGTAAACCAGCCATACTCCACTATATCGCCAAGTTCTTTATCTATAGAATTTAGTATTTTTAACTCTTTTACTCCTATATAGCCGTTTACGGTATAATTTTGTTTTCCTTTTATAAAGGCCAGAGGATTTTTATCTTTATCTTTTGATATATATACATCAAGACCACCTTTTAAGTTATAAAAAGTAGTTGTATAGTATCTATCGCTATCGGCTACTATTTTGGCATTTTTAAAATGTTCATCACCTTTTGCATCTTTATCTTTTATCATAGTTAAAGTATCATCAAACTCTTTTACCAATACACCGTGAAAAGTATATCCGTCAACTTTTACATCAGGTCTGAAACCGGGACTTATAAAATAATCCACAGGCTTTGATAGCGATATGGATACACTGTATTTTCCTATAGGATAAATGGTTATTTTTTTGATTATTTTCAAAGATGATAATTTTTGGGTTAAAGTCAAAGTTACAGGCTTGTCACCCAACGCTAAAGATGATATATCGGTAGCATACGGTACTTTGAAAGCTTCATTATTCAATTTTGCATCAGAAAACCTTATCTCCAGCGGTAAAGGCAATTTTGTGTCATTAAAGAGTTGTACTCTTTTTCCTTTATGTATATATCGTTTGCCGTTAAGATAAAACTTGCTTATTCTGCCAAAGCTGTCTATACTCATATCAAATCTCTTACCTTTAACGGTAACTATAATATTTTCATTATCAGTTTTTGATGATTTTAACGGAGCAGTTACATTTTCAGCAGGAGTTGAAGTTGCACTTGGAGCCTGCAGGGTATTTGGAGCTTTAGCTTGAGATGCTGATTGTTGTATCTTTCGGGTTACATTTGTTTCTTGAGATTTTTGAACCTGTTTCGGTATAAAAAGATAATCATACCCTGCAAAAAAAAGAAAACTTAAAACCGTAGCTATTATAACTCTTTGTTGAGTACTTAATTTATCTAACACTGCTGTTACCTTTAAACTCTTTTATCACATAAAAGATATTATTTTTTTTTCGAATATACCAATATTTTACTTTTATTTTATTTGCATCTTTTTTAACCGAAAGAGAGTTTGCAAACTCTCTTTTAACTGTTGGATACTCGATGCCTCCTCTAAAAAATTGGTTACATCTTAGTATTCGCAATACTGTAAACAAAAGTGCTTTAAAGATATTGTTATTATCTATTTGCCATTTGGCATATTCTGAACAAGTAGGATAATACCTACAACTTCCGTATCCAAAAATGATACTTATATATTTTTGATAAAAAGAGACCAGATAAAGCATAATTTGCCTCACCTTTGATCTCCTTTTAAAGCATTTATTTTTTTAAGAGATTTTAACAATCCCTTTTTTATATCTTCATATTTCATATCAATGATATTTTGCCTTGCTACAAAGATATATGATCCATTTTTTATCAGTGGAGAAATATCCAAAAAGAGACTTCTGAGTCTTCTTTTTGCAAAATTTCTTTTTACTGCATTTCCTATTTTTTTACTGGCGGTAAAACCTACCTCTTTTGCACTGTTATCTTTATAAAAAAGCACAAAGCCGGAAGAGAAATCCTTTTTTGAATTTTTATAAAGATAAGAAAATCTCCTACTATTGGAGATAACCTCAAAATTTCCTAAACGCTTAATCTTTTCCTGCCCTTTGCTCTTCTGGCATTTATAACTTTTCTGCCGTTTTTAGTTTTCATTCTTACTCTAAAACCATGGGTTCTTTTTCTTGGCGTATTGTGTGGTTGAAAAGTTCTTTTCATCTTTTTAATCCTTTGGTGTTTATATAGTTTAAGGAATGGATTTTACTAAAATTTTACTTAAAAGGAGTTTATCCCCTCAATATAAGAGGGGATATTTACTATATGCTTTTTGCAAGAAGTTTATTGATTCTTTTTATAAAATCGCTACTGTCTTCAATCTTCATACCCTCTATGAGTCTTGCTTGATCATAAAGTATATGAGCTATATCATTGACAATCGGGAGCGAATCATTTTTTGTCAATTTTTTAACTATTTCATGTTCAGGGTTGATTTCAAGTATAGGTTTTACTTTCGGAAGATTATCTTGCCCCATCTGTTTTAGCATTTCCTGCATCATAAAGTCAGGGTCACTCTTGTCAAAAACCAAACATGCAGGAGACTCTTTTAGTCTTGAGCTTATCTTGACATCTTTTACCTCATCTTTTAAAGCTTCTTTTATGTTAGCCAAAGTTTTAACCATTTCTTCTGTCGGCTTTTCTTTCTCATCTTTTTTATCATCTTTTTGCTCTTCGTCTATATCACTTGTGGAGACAGATTTGACAGGAGTTTTATCATACTGTGTTACCATCGGCATTATAAGTGCATCCACCTCTTCATCCATGATAAGCACTTCTATATCTTTATCTTTGAAGCTTTCTATAAGAGGAGAATTTTTAAGAAGATTTTCATTTTCTCCAGTTATATAATATATGGATTTTTGATCTTCTTTCATAGCTTCTTTATATTCTTTTAATGTTATATTTTCTCTTTTTGTTGATTTAAACAGCAACAGATCCAAAATAGTATCTTTATTTTCAAAATCCGTATATACTCCTTCTTTTAGGACTTTGCCAAAAAGTTTCCAAAATTTTAAGTATTTGTCAAAATCTTTATCTTTTATCTTTTTCAATTCTCCAAGAATCTTTTTAACTGAACTTTTTTTAATTCTGGCTAAAATAGTATTGTGCTGGAGCATTTCCCTGCTAACATTTAGAGGTAAATCTTCAGAGTCTATAATACCTCTTACAAATCTCAAATATGTCGGCATCAACTCCTTGTCATCATCTGTTATGAAGACTCTTTTTACATAAAGTTTAACTCCCGGCTGATAGTCAACTCTAAACAAATCAAACGGTGCAACCGACGGAATATAAAAAAGTGTAGAATATTCCAAAGTTCCTTCCGCATTTGTATGTACCCAATGAAGAGGGTCATTACTATCACCTGTTAACTGTTTATAAAAGTCTATATACTCTTCATTGCTTATCTCATTTTTATTTAGTCTCCAAAGAGCCGAAGCCTTGTTGATTTGTTCAAATTTTTTCTCTTTTTTTCCATCTTTTTCTTCCTCTTTTAAAAGAAAAATTGCAAAAGGTATATGATTTGAGTATTTTTTTACAATTCTCTCTATGGTCCAATCTTCTAAAAATTCTTCATCATCTTTTTTCAAATGCAAAACAATATCGGTTCCGAAACTCTCTTTTTTAGCTGGCTTTATTTCATACTCGCCTTTACCGTTGCTTATCCATTTATAAGCTTTTTCATCTCCGGCTTTTTTACTTATAACTTCTATCTTGTCCGCAACCATAAAAGCACTGTAAAATCCTACTCCGAACTGCCCTATAAGTGATGAATCTTTCTTTGCATCTCCGCTTAAATGTTCCAAAAATGACTTTGTTCCACTTTTGGCAATAGTTCCAAGATGCTCTATCATATCTTGTTCGTTCATACCTATACCGTTATCTCTTACTATAAGTTTTTTCTTATCCTTGTCAGCCTCAATCTCTATACGAGGATCAAAAGACAAATTTTTAAACTTTTCATCACTTATAGTTAAAAATTTTAATTTATCTATGGCATCTGAAGCATTTGAGATAAGCTCTCTTAAAAATATCTCTTTGTTTGAATAAAGAGAGTGTATCATCAAGTCAAGCAGTTGGTTAATTTCAGTATCAAATTGATGTTTTGACATTTTGCTATCCTTTCACATTAATTTTTTGCGAATTATAGCAAAAATTATATATTTTGTAAAGTTATCTTACTTTTTTTAGTAAATATTCTTGATAGTAATAATATCAAGTATATATTTTTCTAAATATGGCTATAGCAGATGCAGTCGCACTTAGAGTCAATACGATATTTAGTGTTATGTTTAAAACGACTTTTATATAATTACCGTCCTGAAGCATATTGATATTTTCCAATGAAAATGTTGAAAATGTTGTAAGTGCTCCCAAAAAACCGGTTATCACAAGAGCTTTATACTCAGGTTCGATAACTTGAGAAAAATACATTGCCATAAATCCTATAATAAAACTGCCAATAACATTTACACTTAAAGTTCCGACAGGAAACATACTACCAAAAGATTTTTGTACAAAACCGGCTATGAGATATCTTGAAATAGCACCGAAAAACCCACCTATTCCTACATAAAGAAGTATCACATTTTACCTTTTACTGAAATTTTTTATGTTTGTATTTGATAACTTCCGTATCACTTATGGTTGTTAAGCCTTCTTTTATCATATAGTCGACTTTCTCTATAAAATTTAAAATTTTTTCCTCATCATCTATTATTTCTATCACGAGAGGCAATTCCTGAGAAAGTACCCACACATTAAAACTTCTAACTTCACTATGAACACCTATACCGGCCACTCCTTTAAAAACAGTAGCACCGGCCAATCCATACTCTTTAACTTTTTTAAGCAAAACTTCCCATAACGGTTCGCCTTCAAATTTATCCTGATTGTCTATATAAATTCTTACAATCTTTTTTTTACCCAGATATCTTTTCACAAATTCTCCTTTAATACTCTTTGCATATCATCTCTTAGCTTTTCAAACCAGTTTGGATCATTTTTCGGATCAATACTTTCAAGATAAATCAATTTTACTTTTGTACCGAAATTGGCAAGAAAATTTTTTGAATCAAAAACTTCTATGGTATTTACAAAAACAGCCGGCTGAACTTTGATATCCAACTTTTCCGCTAAAAGTTTTGTTCCAGCTTTAAAGGGAAGCAATTTTTCTCCTTTTCCTCTTGTGCCTTCGGGAAATATTGCTATCACTCTTCCTTTTTTAAGTCTATCTTTTGCATCTTTAAAAAGTTTTACAAGGGATTTTCTGTTTTCTCTTTCTATTGAAATCATTTCCGGATAATCAAGAATATGACCAAAAAACGGAATATCTCCTATCTCTTTTTTAGCTACCCATGACAAGTCAGCAGGATAGAGTGCTTCTGCGATTACAATATCTGCGACACTTTGATGATTTAAAACAAGCATTTTTGCATTTTTGTCCGGCTTTCCTTTGATCTCAACCTTGATCCCAAGCATAAAAATTTGCAATTTCGCCCAATAATATCTAAAAATCTTATGGTGCTTTCTGAAAAAAAACATAAAAATAACCACAAAAGATATAGTAAAAAAGAAATTTATCGAAAAGTAAAGAGCAGTTAGTCTTTTTAGTATTTTATTCATTCTTTTCCCCTTTTTGAATCCAGCCTATCTTTCCGTTTGGCAATAAAATTTTTATATACTTTTTTGTACTGTTTAATTTTTCGGCAACAATCTTTCTGTCTGTTATATAAAATATAGTCGAATTATAAGTAGGTAAAATTCTGATTTTTGTATTTTTCGGGACTATTATACTGTCAAACGGATTGTAAAAAATAAAAAGATATATGCTTATAGCAACAAAAGTGATGATATAAACCATTTTTCTTCTGAAAAAAAATATAATTAACGATAAAAAAGCAATACCTACCAATATAATATTTTTATACATTGATATTTTGCTCTCTTTGGGATTGAGTTCAAGTTGTGTACTTGTATCTTCATTTACAACTTCAAGAGGTATTGTAAAATTTTCAAATTTATTTTTATCGGTATTAAAATAGGAAAATTTAAACTCTTTATCGCTACTGGGGACTATGGCAAAATAAAATATTTTGGAATATGGTAAATTTTCTTTAAATGAATCAATTCCGTTTTTTATAGTACTGTGAATATTAAAATCTCTAAGATTTGCCATAAGTGCTTCAATTTCCATTACAAGTATATTGGATTTTTTATCAAACTTTGTAGTTTTACTTTTCTTTACTTTTAAATTTTTAGCAATAACCCCGCAAAAATTTTCATTTTCTTTCAATTTTATTATCTCCGGAGCGAAAGATTGCAAAGATTTGGAAACAAGTAAATTGTCACCTTTGTAAACGGAAACATTTATATTGGGCAATCTGGCAAACGGCGAAGTAACTTTCAAATAATACTCTATAAAGTATATATTGTCATTAAACCATTTCCATGAGTTTTTCGGATTTAAAATTTTTGTATTTGTACTGTTTTGAAAAGATGTAACTATTTTATCAAAGTTACTTATGGCTATAACGGCTTTTATCTTTATTTTAAATATTTGATTAACATAAATTCTATCCGGTTTTTTTTCATAAGATAAATATATGATATTTTCTTTGATATTTGGCTTGGAATTGTTTATATCCTCTGCATAAACAGATACAAAAAGAATACAAACAATAAAAACCGCATATCTAAATATCTTCATCCTATCCAATAAATCCTTCAAGCATTTTAACACCGTCATTACTACCAAGCAAATCCTCCATTGCCCTCTCAGGATGAGGCATTAAACCAAATACATTTTTATTCTCGTTACATATTCCTGCAATCCCCTCAACAGAACCGTTAGGATTGGAGAGAGTACCTTTTTCATCACAGTAAGTTAAAAGAATTGAACCGTTATCTTTTAACTTTTGCAAACCTTCATCATCAATATAATAATTTCCTTCACCATGGGCAATCGGAATATTTAAAATATCACCGGTTTTTAGTTTTTGTAAAAATTTATTATTGTTATTTTCAACTTTAAGATAATGAAACCGAGAAATAAAATGAACATTTCTATTTTTTTTCATAGCTCCCGGAAGCAAGGAAAGCTCCAAAAGTATTTGAAAACCGTTACAAATACCAAGAACAAATCCTCCTTCGTTTGCAAATTTTACAACCGCTTTCATAATAGGAGAAAATTTCGCAATAGCTCCGCTTCTTAGATAATCACCATAGCTAAATCCACCGGGCAATACCACCAAGTCCGTATCTTTTGGCAATACTTCTTCTTTGTGCCATATCAAATGAACATTTGCATCAAGTTTTTCATAGGCATATTTTGTATCAAGTTCACAGTTGGTACCCGGAAATACAATAACAGATACATTCATTTTAGATTATTTCCTCTTCTTCAATTTCATAATCTTCTATGACAGTATTTGCAAGTAATTCTTCACTCATCAATTCAACTCTTTTTCTTACTGCAGACTCGTCATTGCTATCAATATCAAGTATAATCTGTTTTCCTATACGAACATCTTTTACCTCATCAAAACCCAAAGAATTAAGTGCATGCAAAACAGCTTTTCCCTGAGGGTCCAATACTCCTTCTTTAAGTCTTATATTTACTTTGACTTTCATTCGATATCCTTCAATATTCTATTTAATACTTCTTCATAAGCAACTTTTACATTGCCCAAGTCTTGTCTAAAAACATCTTTGTCAAGTTTTTCGTTGGTTTTAACATCCCAAAATCTGCAACTATCCGGACTTATTTCATCTGAAAGTAAAATATTGCCTTTTTCGTCCTTTCCGAATTCAACTTTAAAATCCACCAAATTTAAATCCCTTTTTAAAAAAAAGCTTTTTAATATCACATTTATCTCTCTGCCCAATCTTTTTAATTCTTCAAGTTCACTTTCACTTGCGATATCCAAAAGCAGACAATGCTCATCATTTAAAAGAGGATCGCCCAAATCATCATCTTTATAATAAAATTCCACCAATGCAAAAGGAAGAACGGTACCGTCTTTTATGCCAAGTCTTTTTGTCAAAGAACCTGTTGCTATATTTCTTACAACCACTTCTAAAGGGATAATATTTACCTTTTTAACCAATTGTTCATTGTCATTTAAAGTTTTTACAAGATGAGTTTTTATCCCCTCTTTTTCCAAAAGTTTAAAAAGTTCCGTACTTATCTTGCAGTTTAATGCACCTTTTCCTGCTTCATTACCCTTTTTTTCAGCATTAAATGCTGTCAAATCATCTTTAAATTCAGAAATTAAAAGATTTTTATCTTCACATTCATAAAGTCTTTTACCCTTTCCTTCATATAAAAGATTTAATTTTTTCATATCATTTGCCTTTTTTTTCAATATCAAGAACTTTTACTATATCAAGTCCGGTTTTAAGCTGGATATCTTTATAAATTTCTTCTTTTGTAAGAATCTTTTTACTGTTTAATTTAGTCTCTTTTTTAGTCTCTTTTTTATTGTCTGTTTTTTCAAGTTCACTCTTTAAGTGTTTTTTTAACTCTCTCTCTTTTAGCATAAAATCATCTTTTTGTGTCGGCACAGGTCCCGGATAAACTACAACATCAGGAGAAACACCGACTGACTGTATAGTTCTTCCGCTTGGCAAATAATATCTTGCTATGGTAAGTCTTATAGCTTCGGTCTTGTCTATCGGGAGTATCACTTGAACACTTCCCTTGCCGAAAGTTTTCTCTCCGACAATTATAGCTCTTTTATGATCCTGCAGCGAACCGCTTACAATCTCACTGGCACTTGCACTTCCGCCGTTTACCAATACAACTATGGGTATATTTTTAAGTGTTCCCTCTTTTGTTGCTTTGTATTGCATATTTTCGCTTTTAACTCTTCCTTTTTGAGAAACTATAATACCTTTGTCAACAAAAAGATTAACCAAACCAACAGCCTGAGAGAGAAGACCTCCCGGATTGTTTCTAAGATCCAAAATTATACCTTTTTTATGAGGGTAATCTTTTAAAGCTTTTTTTACACCGGCTACTACTTTTTTATCAAAACTTGTAACTCTTATATAAAGTACATTACTGCTTTCTATCTCTTTTGCATAAACGGACTGAATTTTTATAATATCTCTTATAATGGTTATCTTTAACGGCTTTGTTTGACCTTTTCTTACAATTGTTAAAACTATCTTGGTTTTCGGTTTGCCTCTCATAAGTGAAACTGCATCATCTATAGTCATATTTAGAGTTGATTTGTCATTTATCTTCAGGATAATATCCCCGGCTTTAATGCCGGCTTTGTAAGCTGGAGTATCATCTATGGGAGATATAACCGTCAAAACACCGTTTCTCATACCAACAGTTATCCCAAGTCCTCCAAATTCACCACTTGTTTGGATTTGCATCTCTTTAAAAGCTTTTTTATCCAAAAACGAAGAGTGGGCATCCAAGTTTGAAAGGAGTCCGGCTATGGCTTTGTTTACAATTTTATCCATAGTCAAATCATCTACATAATACTTTTCAACAGTACCTAATACTTTTGTAAATTTTGACAAAGCTTTCAGTCTTGTTTCGTTATCGTGTTTTCCTTGTGCCAAAAGAGAAGAAGAAAAAAGCAAAGCCCCGCCTATAAGTGTGCTGACAAATCCCAATGCTACAAATCTATTTTTTTTCATTACCGTTATCAATCCTTTATGATTTTTAAAAAGATATTTTACTTAAAATATTCTAAATAGATTGTTAAAAAAGAGATTAGTTTAAAAATGAAAAACTTATTTTTTTATGATTAAACAATTTTTTTTAGTTATATTAAATGATTTTGCTAATATAACTTGACATTTATAGACTAAATGTTGTATAATCCTATCAAAAGTTATATCAAACTATAACTCTAAAAGGAGAAAAATATGAAACAAATATTTGAAAAATTAACACATCAAATGACACAGGCACTTGAGAGCGGTATCTCTCTTGCTTTGCACAACAAAAATAGTGAAGTTGAAAAAATACATGTATTGTGGGCTTTATTGACTAACAGTAATTCGATTCTCAATCAGGCATTAAACAAAATGAATATTGACAAAGCCGCTATCGAACTTGAAGTCAAATCAAGAGCCGACAGACTTCCAAAAGTTTCAACAGTAACAAAAGAAAATATAAAAATTTCCAGAAATTTAGTCGAAAGTTTACAAAAAGCCGAAGGACTTATGAATAGTATCGCAGACAGTTTTTTAGCTGTTGATACATGGATACTTGCCAATTTGGAAGATGAACCTTTTAAAGGTATATTTTCAAAATTTTTGGATATTTTAGAACTTAAAAAAAGTCTTGAAGCTATAAGAGGCGGTAAAAAGATAGAGTCGCAAAGTGCAGATGAAAATTTGGAAAATTTGGAAAAATACGGTATAGATTTAACCAAAAAAGCACTTGAAAACGAACTCGATCCGGTAATCGGCAGAGATGAAGAAATTCAAAGAATTATGCAAATACTTATAAGAAAGACAAAAAATAATCCGATACTTCTTGGGGAACCCGGAACAGGTAAAACCGCCATAGTTGAAGGATTGGCTCAAAGAATTGTAGAAAAAGTCGTACCTCTTAGCTTGCAAAATAAAAGAGTTGTTGCACTTGATATGAGTGCATTGATTGCAGGTGCAAAATACAGAGGCGAATTTGAAGACAGGTTAAAAGCTGTTATAGATGAAGTAAAACAAGACGGCAATATCATACTCTTTATAGATGAGATACACACCATTGTCGGTGCAGGTGCAAGCGAAGGAAGCATGGATGCGGCCAATATGCTAAAACCGGCTCTTGCAAGAGGTGAATTGCATACTATCGGTGCTACAACTCTAAAAGAGTATAGAAAGTATTTTGAAAAAGATGCTGCACTTCAAAGAAGATTTCAGCCGGTAAAAGTTGAAGAACCGAATATAAATGAAGCTTTGCAAATTTTAAGAGGTATAAAAGAAAAACTTGAAGCCCATCACAATGTAACTATACTTGATAGTGCATTGGTGGCTGCAGCAAAACTAAGCGACAGATACATAACGGATAGATTTTTACCTGATAAAGCTATAGATTTGATCGATGAAGCTGCCGCCGAGCTTAAAATGCAGATTGAGAGTGAACCTATGGAATTATCCAAAGTAAAAAGAGAGATAAATGCACTTCTTGTTGAAAAAGAGGCTCTTAAAATGGATAAATCCAAGAAAAACGAAGAGAGATTGAAAGAGATAGAAAAAGAGTTGGCTGACAAAGAAGAGCTCAAAAGGGCATTGGAGCATCAGTTTGAAAATGAAAAAAAAGTTTTTAATGAAATAGCCGAACTTAAAACTAAAATTGATGAATTAAAAAGAGAAGCCGAACTTGCAAAAAGAAACAGCGATTTTAACAAAGCTGCCGAAATAGAATACGGAAAAATTCCGGAGCTTCTTAAAAAAGAGGAAGATTTAAACGAGCAATGGAATAAAATGCAAGAGAGCGGAACATTGCTTAAAAACAGTGTTGATGAAGAGATGATAGCAAAAATCGTTAGCAAATGGACCGGTATCCCTGTAACAAAAATGCTTCAAAGTGAAAAAGACAAAGTTTTACATATCGAAGATGAACTTAAAAAAGAGGTAAAAGGTCAAGATACCGCCATTAAGGCAGTCAGCAGAGCCATAAAAAGAAACAAAGCCGGACTTAGCAGTGACAGCAAACCGATAGGCAGTTTTATGTTCTTAGGACCGACAGGAGTCGGTAAAACCCAAACTGCCAAAACTCTTGCTAAATTTTTATTTGACAGTGAAAAATCTCTTATCAGATTTGATATGAGTGAATATATGGAAAAGCATGCCGTTTCAAGACTTGTTGGTGCACCTCCCGGATATGTAGGATATGATGAAGGCGGTCAATTAACAGAAGCGGTCAGAAGGCATCCATACAGTGTTCTTTTGTTTGATGAGATAGAAAAAGCTCATCCTGATGTTTTCAATATCCTGCTTCAAGTTTTGGATGATGGAAGGCTAACTGATAACAAAGGTGTGACAGTTGACTTTAAAAATACCATTATTATACTAACTTCAAACATAGCAAGTGCAAAGATAATGGAATTTGTCGATCCGAAAGATAGAGAAAAAGCCGTTATGGACGAATTGAAACTTCATTTTAAACCTGAATTTTTAAACAGGCTTGATGATGTGGTTATATTTAATCCTTTGGGAATTGAACAGATAAAACAAATAGTTGATATTATGTTAAATGACTTAAGAGACAGGCTAAAAGATAGAGATATGGAAATATCTCTAAGTGATAACGCCAAAGCACTGATAGCCGAAGCAGGATTTGACCCTGTTTACGGAGCAAGACCTTTAAAAAGAGCTATATATGATCTTGTTGAAGATAAAATTGCCGAAATGATTCTTGAAGATAAAATTCAAGATGGCAATAAAATATTTGTAGATGAGCAAAATAAAGAAATAGTTATAAAAGTCCGATAGATATTTTCCTTCCCTGCTAAAAACAGGGAAGGATTTTTAAGTACCTAAAATGCTCTTTTAAATTCAGGATATGCTTCCAAACCGCATTCGCTCACATCTATCCCTTCTATTTGTTCATCATCACTTGCTCTAAATGGAATTATTTTATTTATTATATAGATAAAAATATATGACACGATAAAAGCAAATAGAGCAACTATTGCAACACCTTTTATCTGAGGCATTAAAGATACATTCTTTGCAAATATACCAACAGATAGTGTTCCCCATATACCGTTTACAAGATGCACGGACAATGCACCAACCGGATCATCAAGTTTCAATCTATCAAACAAAGGTACGGCAAAAACTACCAAAAGTCCTCCTATCGTACCAATGGCAATAGGAGAGTATATATCATATATATCTGCTCCCGCTGTTATTGCCACAAGTCCTCCGAGTGCTCCGTTTAGTATCATAGTTATATCTAAAAGTTTATATCTTATATACATTACAATGGCAGCTACAATAGCTCCGGCAAGTCCGGCAGTATTGGTATTTAGGATTGTCAGGGCTACCGTATCCGCACTCTCCTTTGAACTTATTGTTCCTACACTTCCTCCGTTAAATCCAAACCAACCTATCCAAAGTATCATAGCACCCAAAACAACAAGAGGTATATTTGAAGCAGGTATTGCTTTTATAGTACCATTTTTACCGTATCTTCCTTTTCTTGGACCTATTATTAGAATTGCCGCTAAAAGTGCCCAGGCTCCGGTTGAATGTATGACGGTTGAACCTGCCAAATCATGCATAGCCGAAATATCCAAAAATGTATCTTTTAAAAAATTCGCTCCCCATGTAACATTTACAACCGTAGGATATATAAAACCCGCCATTACAACAGTAAAAAACATCAACGGGATAATTTTAGTTCTCTCGCTGACACCTCCGCTCATTATATTGACGGTTTTTCCCACAAATGCCATTTGAAATAAAAATGCCGCCCATACACTATAACTTGTAACATTCCATCCCCCGAATGCATAACTATAACCTATCAATAAAAATATCATAGAAGCAATGGCATATATAAGTGTATTTATCGTAAGTACCGAAGTAACATTTTTTGTTCTTACAAGTCCTGCTTCAAGCATTGCAAAACCGGGAACCATAAAAATGATAAGCACCATTGCAAATAACATAAAAAGAGTGTCTATAATATACTTAATATCTCCCATAAATACCCCTTGTATATTTTTTGGAAGAATAGCATAATTATTTAAATTAAATTTATATTTTTTGATGAAATTTTAGGCAATTTACAATTTGTATCTTATCTTTTTAGGATTTTTAGTTTTGTTTGCAATTCCTAATGCAAATCTTTTTAAGCTGTATCGTACCGCCACAGTTTAAAAAACATATATCGTAATCTTTTTGGCAACCACAGTTTCTTTTGCAAAATTTTTGTTCATTTTTTACTATTTGATTGAAACTGTTTTTTGTAGGAGCTTTTGGTTCTTTTGGTTTTACTCTAAGCGATCTTCTTATGATATATCTCAAATCATTTGCTCTATCGCAGGCATAACTACTGTGATTTTTTTTGCATTGATCTCTAAAATAACTCCAATCACGATAGTTTTGATCGTATTCATTTTGCCAGTCAAACATCCTGGCATTATAATCATTTAATCTTCTGATATATCTGTTATACTTTTTATTATACTCTTTATCCTCTATAGCTCTAATATCTTTGGCTCTTAAGAAAGCATCATTTAAACATTGGTTGTAATTTTTTTCGCAATTTTTACTGCACTTCTCTCTTGTGTACCGGCAGGTCTTAATACACTCTCTTGCCTTATAGCCAACAGGAGGTATATAAATATTTTTCACAGTGTATTCAGGTGCACAACCGGTAAATATCCATACAAAAATAGAAAAAACAAAGAAATATTTTAGCATTTTAACTCCTGTTTATAAAAAACTGTCTTTATGAATATGTTCAAATGCGGCTTTGAGCGAAATAAAAAGTTCATGATTATTTTCCTCCATCTCTTTGAGCATTTTTTTTGTATTTGCTCTGGCATACGGCATCTTCACATCAAACCGAAAAGCAGGGCATGATTCATCACCAACAAGAGGAAATTCATTTAGTTTTGCAGCATCTACAAGTTGCCTTTCTCTAACAAGTATCAAAGGCCTTATCACTTCAAGCCCGTTAGATGCTTTATACTTTGGAGGCAAACTTCTCAAAGCTCCGTTATACATAAAATTCATAAAAAAACTCTCTACTGCATCATCAAAATGATGTCCCAAAGCAATTTTGTTATATCCGCCTTTTTGAGCCACACTATACAATGCTCCTCTTCTCATTCTTGAAAAAAAACTGCAAAATGATGAATTTTTTCTTATCTTCTCTTTGGCAAGCTCAAAAGTTTTGGTTTCATATATTTCAAAAGGTATATCATACTCTTTACAGTGATTTTTCAAATTTAAAAGATTTTCTCCCATGCCATAAGTCACACAAACCGCTTTAAAATCAAAATCAAAAGGAGCAACTCTTTTAACATGAGAAAGTATATGAGCAAGAGTCAAAGAGTCTTTTCCTCCGCTAAGCCCTAAAAGCACCCTATCTCCGTCAGTTATGAGATTGTACTTGGCATTTGTCCTGCCTGTGATTCTTAGTAATTTTTTACTTATGTTAGCTTTTTTCAATCATTTTATCCAATATGGAGATAATAAAATTTGCACTATTTACAGCAGAACTTTTTAAAAATTCATCAAAATCAAATCCGGCATCCATATCAGCTGCATCACTTATAGCCCTAAGTACCAAAAACGGAATATTTAATGCATTTGCCACAACTGCTACACTTGCTCCTTCCATTTCTAAAGCACTTGCTTTAAAAGTATCTCTTATCCACTCTTTTCTTTTACTGTCAGCCACAAACTGATCTCCGGTGGCTACAATACCTTCTTTTAGTCTTATACCTTTTTCTTTTGCTACCTCTTTGGCTA